>Ga0210384_10004449_pt1 | contig 15629 bp, 11 predicted proteins | sample IncBWH2MmetaG_FD_160574 | JGI IMG/M metagenome (GOLD analysis project Ga0210384, IMG submission 160574) | Forest soil microbial communities from Barre Woods Harvard Forest LTER site, Petersham, Massachusetts, United States - Inc-BW-H-2-M | ecosystem: Environmental > Terrestrial > Soil >...
ACCGGAGATAAGAATTTTCTTGCCCAGCCGCTCGGCACGTTCGAGAACAGCTACCCGTCGGCCCCGCTTGCCTGCTTCGATGGCACACATCAATCCGGCAGCTCCGCCTCCGAGAATCAGAGCGTCATATTTATGGATCAAGAGGGCTCACAAACCCGCAAACATGCCGGGATAGCAGAGTAAGAAGAAGTACCGTGCCGACTCGTGGATTGTATCCAGTTCGGCTATCCCCTTCTAACCAATCTCTCGTGAGGAGATCATGTGCGCGCTGTGTCAGCGTGAAGAGGCCGTTGCCGGAGCCTGCTAGATATAGTCAAAGAGTGCCATGAAGCCAAAATCCATGTGCAGTTGTTGGTGGCAATGAAAGAGCGTCAGCCCGGGATTGTCCGCCGTGAAATCAATATCGACTTGCTGATAGCCGCCGACCATCACGACATCTTTCATCACCCCGAAAGTCTTCTGCCCGTCTACTTGAGTCAGTTCGAAACTGTGGCGATGAAGATGAACCGGGTGAATATCGTCAGTCGCATTCTGCATGCGCAGGCGGTAGCGTTTGTCTTTTTCCACGCGCAACCTGGGCTGCATGTCCTGTTCCGAGAAGGCGACGTCATTGATCGTCCACCGATTGAAACCATCCTGTGCCGCATTTTGCTTGGCAAAAGTCATGTCGAAGACCTGGTCAGGTTCTGAGCTTGCCACCGTGCCACCAAAATGAGCGTAGTTCCAGCGAAACGGTTTTGGAGAAATCCATTGGGGCTTGCCTTTCCCCCCGGCATATTCGACCACGATACCCATGCCGTGATGGCGATCGTCGTCCGCCAGGTCGCCCATGATCCATACCCCCGGGTGATTCATCTCCACGATGGCAGAAACCCTTTCTGCCGTGCCCAGCCAGAGCCCTGGCACCGGCGTTGGTTTGGGGATTGCATTTCCATCCAGGGCGACCACCGTGAAGGTGTGTCCGGGCAGTGCCAGGCTGCGAATCTCGGTCGCGCTTCCATTCAGGACATGGAACAGCACCCGCTCACCTCGCCTCACCCGGATCGGTTCACCGTGGCCCAGCATCCGCCCGTTGATGGTGAACGAACCGTACCCCACTTCGAAGCCACGAGGCGCCCCCTTCGCCAAAGAGGCTCTCACGGCGCTCTCTCCGGTATCTTTCAGGCTTCTCACTACCGTTGCCGGGGACAGGAAGTCCATCGCCATGTCGCCCCCGCGGCTGAATGTGGGTTCGAATTCCTTTAAGGTCAAAAAGACTTCGCGATCATAATCGCCCAGATGGTTCTTCGATTCGATGTATACGGGACCGACCAGGCCGCTGTACTGTCCTGCGCTCAGGTCCGCTTTTGCGCGAACGTGGGTGTGATAGAACCGAAGTCCGGAAGGCTTGGGGACAAACGAAATCCGCCTGCTTCCGTGGGGCGCGATAAACGGAGTGCCTTCTTCCGCAGCCCCATCCACGTCGGGAGAAACAGCCTGCCCGTGCCAGTGCAACTGCTCCGGCCGGTCGGTTTGGTTGTGAATGTCGATGGTTACTCGCCGGCCTTCTTTCAAACGCAGAAGTGGCCCCGGAAACTGGCCGTTGTAAGTGGTTGTGGAGATAATGCGATTAGGAGCAAGTTCAATGGGCTTGACAGCAATGGTGAGCGTGTAGTCTGGAAGACTGCCCAGTTGCGAACCGGATTCCTGCGGATCGGACACAGCCGACTGGCCAAAGCTGACGAGTGGAGGGAGCAGGGAACTTCCCGCCGCTGTACCCGCCGCCTTCAGGAATTTTCGACGCGAGAAGAGGCAATCTTGCATCGTATCTCTCGCTCAACTCAAACGAGCCAGCGTTTGGTCCAATTCTGTGAGCATATACATATAGAAGATGTGGCCGGTCGTCGACGATCAGGCTCTCGCGTTTGAGCGGCGCCTGCTCTACTTTCCTGTGTAACTGATCCTCCAGATGGAATTCGAGGCGTCGTCGGTAACCAGCAGCGAGCCGTCGGCAGCGGTGGTGACCGAAACCGGGCGCCCCCAGACATGCCCATTGTCGACGACGAAACCGGTCATGAAATCCTCATATTCGCCGCTGGCATGTCCCGTCTGATGCAGAGGTACGCGGATCAACTCGTAGCCCACGCGAACGGCCCGGTTCCAGGAGCCATGTTCGGATGCAAAAAGGTCCCCTTGATATTCCGCCGGGAATTGTTTGCCATCATAGAAGGTGATTCCGAGCGATGCATTGTGCGGATTCAGGATGACGTCCGGAGTGATGACCTTGTCTTTAAGTTCGGGGTGCTTTCCCTCGTGTCGGGGATCTTGATGTCCGCCCATATACCACCAGGGCCAGCCGTAGAAGCCACCCTCCTGCACATGGGTGATGTAATCGGGAACCAGGTTGTCGCCTAGGCCGTCGCGTTCGTTGGTGGAACACCATAACTCGCCGGTCTTCGGGTTCATTCCCAGTCCCACGCAGTTGCGAATGCCGTAGGCGTAAACCTGCATCTCGGAACCGTCAGGATTGAATTCCAAAACGTCGGCGCGATTTTTTTCCGCCGGCGTGGTATCCGGGTCGTCGACATTGGAACCAGAACCCACCGAGACAAACATTTTCTTGCCATCAAGCGAGAACTGAATATCGCGCGTCGTATGGCCGCCGCCATCCGGCACGTCCGCAATGTGCCGGGCCGCACCACGGGCTTGCAGATCGCCGTTTTGATACGGGAAGCGAACAACCGAATCGATGTTTCCCACGTAAACCCACTGCGGATTTGGACCTGGGGGATAAAAGTTGATGCCAAACGGCTGGTTCAGGCCGCCAGCAAAAACTGACATCTGCTCGGGCTTGCCGTTGCCGGTGATCCCGCGGAAGACTCTGATGTCGCCAGCCTTGGTCTCGGCCACGAAAATGTCGCCATTGGGGGAAGTGCGGATGATCCGCGGATCGTCGAGGCCTGCCGCATACTGCTCCACTTTAAAGCCGTCCAGAACCTGCGGCCACGCTCCTTCTGGCCGCGCCACAACCTGGGGGCCATTGGGTGCCGATGGGGTTGCGAAGGGCGCGGGAAGATCCTTCAGTGTGATCTTACGAACTTTTCCCGGCTTCTCATATCGGAAGTCAGTAAAGGGCGGCGTTGGAGGCGGCGCGTTCAATTTCTCGGCCACCAGCGGGGCCGCAGCCGGCCTGCTCGCCCGTGCACTCTGTGGTTGACCGAGCGATTGCACATAGCTCACGATCTGCCAGCGTTGTTGCCTGGGCAGCGTTGCCCAGGAAGGCATGCCGTTGGGTACGTCGCCCCTGGTGATGAACCAGAAAATTTCGCCGGGGGTCACCGCCTTGATTCTTTCCTCCTTCAGGGGAGGAATATTGCCTGAGCCTTCGCCATTCTCTCCGTGGCAGCGGGCGCAGCGCAGATGGAATAGTGCCCTCGCGTTCGGAGGCTGCTGCCCTTCGTAAGGGTTGTTCAGTTCCTTGGCTGATGCCGGCGCGTTATGGAAATTCGAGTTCTGGGCGGGGGCCTCGCAGGCCAAAACGATTGCAATGACGGCGAACGTTATAAATGAACCCTGAAGACTGCGGGCAATGGCTCTCAAAAAGGTTCCTCCGTTAAGTACGATTCGTCTTATAAAAGATGTCATACCCGCGTGAGGGCTGCAATATTCTTTTCACCGACCCGTGGCAGGCATCGCCAATCCGTATTGCGACGAAATACGAGGGTCCAAGCACGGCAAGCGGGTCTGACCCTATAATTCAGTCCAACAAGACCAATGCAGACAAGGAACGATTGATGAGTCATCCACTTCTTGATCTAGCGAACAAGACTGCGGTTGTGATTGGCGGAACCACTGGCATCGGGCTTGCTCTTACCAGGGCACTGGCTCAAGCCGGCGCCAACGTTGTCCCCTCGGGACGACGCGCCGAACAAGTAGGCGCTGCCGTCTCCGAGGTCAAGGCGCTCGGCCGGCGGTCGCTCATCCAGACTTGCGATGTTACGGACGTCACCAGCCTCGACCAGCTTCTGCAAGCCGTGACGGCGGAATTCGTCAGCGTGCAGATCCTGGTCAACTGCGCCGGTCGCACCAAGCGCATGCCCACGCTCGACGTCCCGGAATCTGACTGGAATGCGATCCTGGAAACCAACCTGAACGGAACTCTGCACGCCTGTCGCGTGTTTGGCCGGCACATGATCGAGCGCAGTTACGGCCGCATTATCAATATAGCTTCGATTTCCTCGTTCGTGGCGTTGTATGAGGTTGCCGCATACAGTGCCAGCAAGGCGGCAGTGGCCTCGCTGACGAAATCTCTCGCTATCGAATGGGCCAGGTCCGGAGTTTGCGTGAATGCAATCGCTCCAGGTGTCTTCCGTACCGACCTGAATGCCGCCCTGCTCGACGGCACCGAGCGTGGCCGCGAATTTCTGCTGCGAACACCGATGAAAAGATTCGGGAAACTCGACGAACTCGGCGGCGCCGTGGTGTTCCTGGCTTCCGAGGCTGCCAGCTTCGTCACCGGCCACGTATTACCGGTAGACGGAGGATTCCTCGCCAGCGGCGTTAACCAGTAGCACGACGAGACACGTGGGGACAGCTGCCCCGCTGTCCCCACGTGTCTCGTGGCGGTGTCATAATGCACCTGCAAGTCTCAGGACTGAAAAAAGACGCCAGGGCCGAAACCAATGACCATCGGCAAGAGCGCGGTTGATCGAGTGCTGTCTCGCGATGAGGTCCGCCAGATCGTTGCCCAGGCGGCCGCCGGACTCAATCTCACGGGCAAGCGTGTGCTGACCATTATTCCCGATGGCACTCGCACCATGCCCATGCCTCTGATGTTTCAGCTTCTGCAAGAAGAGATCGGCACACAAGCGGCCGCTTGCGACTACCTGATCGCCCTCGGCACACATTCGCTGATGAGCGAGGCCCAGCTCACCCGCCTGTTGGGGTGTCCTGTCGTCAACGGAACCTGCGGCAATGCCCGCGTGTTCAACCACCGCTGGGACCTTCCGGGCACGTTTGTGGATCTGGGTACGATCCGCGCCGATAAAGTTGCCGAGGCCTCAGGCGGCCTCTTGTCGGAACCGATCCTGGTCAAGATCAATCGCTTGCTCTTCGACTACGACCAGGTCCTGATTTGCGGACCCGTGTTTCCCCACGAAGTGGTGGGGTTTTCGGGAGGCAACAAATATCTGTTTCCGGGAGTCAGCAGCGGAGAGATCATCAACCAGACCCACTGGCTCGGCGCCCTGCTCGGGAGCTACAATCTCATCGGCACCCACCACACTCCGGTTCGTGCCCTTATCGATCAAGCCGCTGAAAAAATTACAGTCCCTGTCGCCTGCTTCGCGCTGGTTCTGAGAAAGCAGGAGATCGCCGGCATCTATTTCGGCGCCGCACGGGAAGCCTGGAAAGCGGCGGCGGCGCTGTCAGCACAGGAGCACGTTCGCTGGGAGGACCGCCCATTTCGTCGCGTTCTCTCCGTCCTGCCCGAGATGTACGACGACATCTGGACTGGCGCAAAGGGAATGTACAAACTCGAGCCCGCCATCGCGGACGGCGGCGAGGTCGTTATCTACGCTCCCCACATTACCGAATTCAGTTACACCCACGGCGCTTTTCTCGAACGCATTGGCTATCACTGCCGGGATTACTTTCTCAAACAGTGGGACCGCTTCGTTGACGTGCCTCGTGGCGTGATTGCGCATTCCACGCACCTGATAGGGCAGGGCACGTACGACGCCCCGACCAGTGTCGAATCCCTGCGGATAAAAGTCACCCTTGCCACCAGCATTCCCGAAGCACGCTGCCGGCGCTTGAACCTGAATTACATCGATCCCAAGAGCATCAGGTTCGAAGACTGGCAGGGACGCGAAAGCGAAGGTGTCAAGCTGATTCCCCATGCCGGCGAAACCCTGTACCGGCTGAAACATGGAGTTCAGACTGGCGATTCGGCTGGCTATTGAACTGAGCTGGCCACGTTGGAGAAAACGTTGTTCGCGTTAGAGCCGACCAGTCGTATCGTCCCGACCACCAGAACGAGAATCACCGCCAGCATGACTGCGTACTCTGCGATGTCCTGTCCCTGGTCTTCGGACCAAATCCTTTGAATTAGACTCCTCATTGACTGACCTCCCAGGCTCCAAAATATTCCCGATCAGGACCACATGATGAACGCATCGTGCTCGATTGTCAATTGCTCATGCTCAAATGTTGCGTTTTTGAATACGGCGAAATGCCCGCTGGACTTGAGGTTTGGAGGATTCCGCAAATCCGTGCCGGCTCGATCCGGGATAATCGCAGTAACCCGTTACCCCACACAAGCCAGCCGCTGAAACTTAATGTAGGAGCTCCGCTGCCGAGCGCGAAGCATATTCCAGGACCCGCCCGGGAAGCAGGCCCAGGTAAAGAGTGGCGGCGATGCTGATGCCGATCGCGGCACCGAGAGCGGGTGAAACCGGAATTGCCGGCAACTCTTCCCGCGCTTCACGCATATACATCACCACGATGATTCGCAGGTAGTAGTAAGCGCCCACGGCGCTGTTGAGTACACCGATGATGGTGAGTCCAACCAGGTTGGCTTGCAGGGCGGCGCTGAACACGTAGAACTTGGCGAAGAAGCCGCCGGTCATGGGAATCCCGATCAGCGACAACAAGAAAATGGTTAGTGTGGCGGCGAGCACCGGCGATCGACGTCCCAACCCCGCATAGTCATCCATTGAGACATAACGCTCTCCGGCGCCTGCGAGATGGCTGACCACCGCAAACGCACCGACATTCATGGCGGCATACGAGGCGGTGTAAAACATCGCCGCGGGAATGCCATTGTTGGGCAGTGCGGCAAACGCCACCAGGAGATATCCGGCATGCGCGATAGAAGAATATGCCAGCAGCCGTTTGACGTTCTGCTGCACCAGCGCACCGACATTTCCCAGGGTCATGGACAGCGCGGCCGTCACCCATACCAGCCAAAGCCGCCCGGGTGCATTGCTTTCAAACATGACGCGCAGCAGCACCGCAAATGCCGCAGCCTTGGGCGCGGTTGACATGAAGCCGACCACCGGCGCCGGAGCGCCTTCGTACACATCAGGAGTCCAGATGTGAAAAGGAGCGGCCGCCACCTTGAAACCCAGGCCCACGAACATGAACGCGATCCCGACGTATGCCAGCACCGGAACCGGGCCCGACCGAAGCGCCTGCGCAATGACCGAAATGCTGGTAGACCCGGTCGCGCCGAACATCAGCGCCACTCCGTAGAGAAAGAAAGCCGTCGCAAAAGAACCCAGCAGGAAATATTTCAGCGACGCTTCACTGCTGATCGCCGCGCGCCGCCTGAAGCCGGCGAGCACATAAGTGGAAATCGACGAAATCTCCAGCGCAATGAAAATAAGCACCAGCTCGACTGCCGATGACATCAGGCACATGCCGACCGTGCCAAAAAGAATCAGCCCGTAATATTCCCCGGCCCGAATCTGCTGTACTTGCATGTACTCGAAAGAACTGAGGATGACTACCGCGGCAATCGCTGTAACCAGGACGTGGAAGAAGGTGCTGAATGCATCTACCTTGACCATGCCCCAGAATCCCAGGCCAGGGAACTGAGATTGGTAAAGGGTTGCCGCAATCGCCGCTACGGAGCCGATCAACGCAATGAGGCCGAGTAGTTTCTGGGTGCCGCGATCGTCCACCAGGGGATCGAGCACCATAATGACCATGCCGGACAAGGAAAGCAAGATCTCCGGCAGAATGCGAATGTATTCGATGCCCTGAGGTATGATCTGAGTCACTCCAGCTGTATTCACTGGCCAACCACCTTGCTGGCCAGCTGCGCGAACGGCGCCAACGCAGTCTGCACGGCGGGATCGATGGCGTTGAGCCACAACAGCGGCGCCACACCCATTACCAGCGCAGCGGCGGCTGCCGGCAGAAGTGCAATACGCTCGCGCGTAGCCAGATCAGGCAGTGTTTCATTTACTGGGTGCGTGATCTTTCCGTAAAACACTCGCTGATACATCCACAACAAGTACCCGGCACTCCAGATGATGCCCGTCGCGCCTAGAATTCCGTAGACTGCGCGCGCCTGAAATGCTCCACTGAGCACCAGGAACTCTCCGATAAAACCGTTCAGGAGGGGCAACCCAACCGATGCCAGTACGACAAACAGGAAGAAGCTCGCGTAGACGGGCATCGAGCTCGCCAGCCCGCCGAATTCCGAGATCTCATACGTGTGACGGCGTTCATACAGGATGCCCGCCAGCATAAACAGAGCTCCCGTCGATACGCCATGCGCCAGCATCACGAACGTCGCGCCGTCGAGGCCAGCTTGCGTGAAGCTGAAAATCCCCAGCACGACAAAGCCCAAATGGCTGATCGAAGAATAAGCAATCAGCTTCTTCATGTTGGGCTGGACCAGCGCTACCAGCGCGCCATAAACGATGCCGATCAGCGCCAGAATCATGACCCACCAGGCGTTGGCGCGAGACTGATCGGGAAACAGTCCAAGGTTGAAGCGCAGCATGCCGTAAGTCCCCATCTTCAGCAGCACGCCGGCCAGCAGCACGGACCCCGCGGTAGGCGCCTCCACGTGGGCATCCGGCAACCAGGTGTGGAACGGGAAAAGCGGAACTTTGACGGCAAACGCGATGAAAAATCCCAGGAAAAGCCACTGCGCCGCGCCGGTGAAATCTGCCACCTGTCCGCTTCGGATTGCGTTCTGGATGGTCACAAAGTCGAAAGTCCCAACTTTGGCATAGAGCCACAGAATCGCCGCCAGCATAAACACCGATGCGATCATGGTGTACATGAAGAATTTGACCGCGGCATAAACCTTGCGTCCATGGCCGTACATCCCAATCAACAGCGCCATCGGTATCAGCGTGGCTTCCCAGAAAAAATAAAACATGAACAGATCGAGCGCGACGAACACGCCGATCAGAGCCGTTTCCAGCACCAGCAATATGATGAAGAATTCCTTTACCCGCTCCTGAATGGATTTCCATGAGATCAATACGCATAACGGGGTCAGAAATGTGGTCAGTACCACCAGCCACATGGATATTCCGTCCACGCCCAGGTGGTAGTGAATGTTGGGTGTGGGAATCCAGGAATGGTCGAATTCATACTGGAATCCGCTCCGTGCCCGATGAAAATGCACGGGCAGGTGGAGTGACAGGACAAAAGTAAACAGCGTTACCACCAGGGAAAATACCCGAATGTCGCGGTCACGCCGCGGCAATGAAAGCAGCAGGAGCGCGCCCGCCAGCGGGATAAAGGTCACCAGCGTGAGAATGACCGGACTCCACTTGTCCGCATTCATCGGGTTCCCATCCAGACCATGTATGCGATCACCACCGCCGCTCCGGCCGCCACCCATCCGGCATACGAGCGCAGGTTGCCGGACTGCATGTGACGAATCGAATCGGAAACTTCATTTGCCCCCTGCGCTCCGTTGTCGACCGAGGCGTCGATCACATCCTGGTCAATCCCATGCCACAAAATCAGCGCGGACCCCGCTATCAGCGGCTTCACGAACAAAGTCGCGTACAGTTCGTCGATGTAATACTTGTGGACTACCGCCTCGTAAAGCCCTCCCAGGCCAGCTGCGATCCTCTGCGGCAACTGCGGGTCGTGATAGTAAAGCAGCCAGGCCAGGACAAACCCGACCAGCCCCGCAAACACCGAAATCCCGGTAAAGAGCAGTTCGGTCCCATGACCCGTCTGCGGTTCGTGCCCGTCGGTTTCTTTTTCCGGAGCCGCCGTTGCGCTGCCACCTTCGGTCACGATCGCTGAGTGAAATATGGGGCCGAGGAATCTCTCAAAGCGATTGCTGCCGCCGAGTGATGCCGGAACTCCGATCCAACCGCCGGTGAAAGACAGCACCGCCAACATCACCAACGGAATCACCATGAGCCGCGGACTCTCATGAATCCCGCCATGCCCCTGTCCATGTGGCGCGGGCGCCCCCGCCCGCGTGTCGTCATGCGCTAAATCGTGTGCCGAATCCTCGTGCGATTCTTCTGCCGTCCCCCGATACTCCCCGAAAAAAGTCATGAACCACAACCGGAACATATAAAACGAAGTGAGAAATGCTGTGAACAGTCCAATAAACCAATAAACCCAACTGGCCTGGTAAGCCCGCCACAAGATTTCGTCCTTGCTGAAAAATCCGGCAAACGGCGGAATGCCGGCGATGGCGAAAGTGGCGATGGTCATGGTCCAGAACGTCCAGGGAATTTTCGTGCGCAGCCCGCCCATCTGACGCATGTCCTGCTCGCCATTCACTGCATGAATGACCGACCCTGCGGCCAAAAACAGCAGCCCCTTGAAGAATGCGTGGGTCATCAGATGGAAAATGGCAGCCGAAAACGCACCCACACCGCAGGCGATGAACATGTAACCAAGCTGCGAGACCGTGGAGTACGCCAGCACCCTCTTAATATCGGTCTGAGTGATGCCGATGGTCGCAGCGAACAACGCCGTCAGCGTCCCAATGATGGCTACGACCGTCAGGGCCATCGGCGCCCGCTCAAAAATCACGTGCGACCGCGAAACCATGTACACGCCAGCGGTCACCATGGTGGCGGCATGAATCAGCGCGGAGACCGGTGTTGGGCCCTCCATCGCATCGGGCAGCCACACATAGAGCGGAATCTGCGCCGACTTGCCCGCGGCCCCAACCATCAGCAGCAGTCCGACCGTCGTGAGCAGTCCAGCTCCGCCGCTCTCGGGGGTTATCGGAGCGACGCTCTGGAAAACCTGCTCGAAGTTCAGCGAACCGAAATGCCTGATCAGGAGAAAGAGTGCGATCAGAAATCCGAAATCACCGACGCGGTTGACGATGAACGCCTTCTTGCCCGCCGAGGCGGCGGAGTCCCTGGTGAACCAGAACCCGATCAGAAGATACGACGCCAGGCCCACGCCTTCCCAGCCGATGAACATCAGCAGGTAATTGCTGGCGAGAACCAGGGTCAACATGAAAAACATGAATACATTCAGGTAGGCGAAAAACCGATAGAACCCACCTTCCTCCCACATGTAGCCGACGGAATAAATATGAATGAGAAAGCCGACGCCCGTGACCACCAGCAGCATCACCAGAGAAAGCTGGTCGAGGTAAAACGAGAAGTCCACCTGAAAGGCTCCTGCCCGTATCCAGGTGGCGAGAAATTCGACATGCGGCGTGGTCAGCGAAGAGAACCGGGACGCCACAAACAAAACCATGGCAAATGCCGCGCCACTGAACAGCAGGGCCACGGCGGCAACGGTTTGCCGGGAAAATTTCTTGCCCAGAAAACCATTGATAGCGGCGCCCACCAGCGGCAGCACCGGAATCAGCCACAGATGCAAGTCGGGCGTCATAGTTTGAGCAAATCCACCTGGTCGACGTTCAGGGTTTCACGCGTGCGGTATACCGCGATGATGACAGCGAGGCCTACCGCGGCTTCAGCCGCCGCTACCACCATCACGAAGAACACGAATATCTGCCCACTCAACGCATGCCACTGCGCGGCAAATGCGACAAATGAAAGATTCACGCCATTCAGCATCAGTTCAATCGACATGAAAATGCTGATGATATTGCGCTTGATCAGAAATCCGGTCACGCCGCAGGCAAACAAAATCCCGCTGAGAATAAGGTAGTACGAGATCGGCACCATCAGCTTTCCTTCCTTCCCTGGTCCGAGTCCGGATGGCTGGCCAGGACGACGGCGCCCATGATGGCGATCAACACCAGGATCGAAGTCACTTCAAAGGGCAGCAGAAAATTATGAAACAACAGCCAGCCAATGGTCCGCGGCGCGCCCGGCAAGGCTCCGGCTGCTACGGACTGGCTACCAGTGCGTTCGATCAAAACCCATCCCACCAGTACGCTGCCCACCAGCATCCCGGGAATTCCAAACAACAGCGCCACCCGACTCCCTTTGGTCTGCTCCTCTTCTCCGGCATTCAATAGCATGATGACAAAGACAAACAGCACCATGATGGCCCCGGCATAAACGATCACCTGTACTGCCGCCACAAACTCCGCTCCCAGCAGCAAATATTCCACTGCCAAGGACCCCATCACCACCACCAGCGAAAGCGCGCTGTTGATGGGATGCCGTTGCACCAGCAGGTTCACCGCCCCCGCCACGCACAGCGCCCCGAAGAACAGAAATATGATCAGATGAGTCATTAAACTAAGAACCAGAAACTGAGAAACGAGAGCTGATCTTCAAGCCCGCAACGCCACCACCAGCGCCGTCACCACCAGATTCGCAATCGCCAGCGGCAAAAGAAACTTCCATCCGAACGCCATAAGCTGGTCATAACGAAACCGGGGCAGTGTGCCGCGCACCCAAATGTATACAAACAGAAAACCAAAGATCCTCAGCACAAACCAAAACACCGGCAGGAGCGCTCGCAAAATCGGTGGACCAAACACCCACCCATGCCAACCGCCCAAAAAAAGCAGCGACGCCACCGCTGCTACCGTAATCATGTTGGCGTACTCGGCCATGAAAAACATGGCAAACTTCATGGCGCTGTACTCGGTGTGATACCCGGCCACCAGCTCAGTCTCTGCCTCAGGCAGATCGAACGGGATACGGTTCGTTTCCGCATAAGCCGACATCAGATAAATAAAGAACGCGATGAACTGCCCCCCGTAAAAAATGTTCCAGCGCGGAACAAATCCCCAGAACGTTCCGCTCTGTGCATCTACGATGTCTCGCAGGCTGAAGCTGCCCGTCAGCATCAGCACCCCAACCAGCGAAAGGCCCAGCGAAATTTCGTAACTGATCATCTGCGCGCTGGCCCGCAGTCCGCCCAGCAGGGAATACTTGCTGTTGGACGACCAGCCCGCTAGCGCGACGCCGTAAACACCGAGCGAGGTAACGCCCAGAATGATCAGCAACCCGATGTTGACATCCGTGATCTGCAGCGGAATGTTCAAGCTGCCGATTGTGACCCAGTTGCCAACCGGAATCACCGCGATCGAGGTCAGAGCGCACATGACGGCGATTATCGGTGCTGCGATGTACAGCGGCTTGTAAACGTGCGGCGGCGTGAGGTCTTCCTTGAACAGAAATTTCACTCCATCCGCCAGAGGCTGCAGTAGCCCAAACGGACCGACTCGGGTGGGTCCCCACCGGTTCTGCATGTGGCCAACAACTTTACGTTCCAGCCAAACGGTGTAAGCCACCGCCGTCAGCAGCACAAAGAGTGCGAGCACAGTCTTGACGAACGAAACGATAATGAAGGTGGTGATCGTCAACGCGCTATTCCCGAGTAGCGCCGGCGTCCCGCCGGCTCTCGCGAGGACGTCTCGCCCTCGCTTGTGTAAACATTTGGAAAGAGTGTTTCAGTCCGCCGCAACTTCAGATTCCGCCGGCTGCCGATTGTGGTTCTCCATCACCGAATTCAATGTCCGAGAATAGCGCCCCAGGGTGCCCGAGCTGAACAGATTGTCATTCGCCGGAACGATCAGTACCGGATTCTGCGGCACACCGGCCGCGTTGCCAACCAAAGTCGTGTGCTGATCGTTGCCCGACAGCAGGTTCAGTCGCGAAACTTCGTACCCCGGCACTAGCCGCTGAATTTCGTCCAGGATCGCCACCGGATCGAACGGGCTCATCTTCGGTTCCAGTCCGTGCGCTTCCAGCCACACGGAATGCCGATCGGCTTCGCCCGATTGCGCCCCGCGCGATTGTCCCATGTCAGCCGCCTCGCCGCGCCCGAACGGAACCAGTTTGCGGACATCCGCGCCCATTGCGTCGGCGATGCGAACGATCATTTCGAAATCGGACTTGCTGCCGCTGACCTCTCCCGCCTTCTTCACCAATTGCAGATCGCCGCAGGTGTTGGTAAAGGTGCCGGATTTCTCGTAGGCGTTGGCCGCCGGCAAGACCACATCGGCCAGGGAAGACGTTTCGGTCAGGAACATGTCCTGCACCACCACGAAACTCTGCGAGAAAACAAAGGGATCGATATCGAACCGCCCCACTGGATTCGCGCCCACCACGTAGAGCGCTTTCAATTTTCCAGAGCGGGCACTTTCGACCATCTCCGGCAGGGTCAGTCCCGGTGCTTGCGGAACTCCGCCCCACTCTTCGTGGAATTTTCCGGAATTGGCAACGGGATGATAGCCGGGGAGCAGATCAGGATAGACACCCATGTCGGCCGCGCCCCGCGAGTTAGCGTAGTCAGCCAGACAAAGAAACCTCGCCCCAGGAATTCCCGAGCCAAATTTCACCAACGAAGCGATATCGCCCCCGCGAACCTCCGCGCCGAAAATGATGATCAAATTCTGCTCACCACGAACCTGCTCGCGAAACCCAGCCAGGGTGGCCGGCGTAGTCTGTGTGGCGCGGGCGTCCTCGCCCGCGTCGCGGCCACCCATAACTGTCTCCAGTCCTTCCGCCGCGGACTCATCCCCCGCCAAGAACGCAGCGAATCGCCCCTCAGCACCCGCACGAATTCGCAAAGATCCAGCCGCCTGGCGGTGAAGCTTAATGTCCGTCGAATTTACAACGTACAGCTTCGCGTTGTGCAGACGAACGTTATTCCGAATCTGCCAGGCCAGCAGCGGATGCTGCTCCGTGGGATCGTTTCCGATCAGCAGGATTGCCGGCGCGTTGAACACGTCGCGCATGCTGGCGGTCGATTCCGGCTTGCCGCCGAGCGCTGCGGCAAAGGCAGGGAAGTCCGCCGTGCGATGATGATCGATGTTGTTGGTTTGCAAAACCACGCGCGCGAATTTCTGCAACAGATAGTTCTCTTCGTTGGTGGTGCGGTTCGAGCCGATGACTCCGATCGCCTGCCCGCCATGTTGCTCGCGAGCTTCCTTGAAGCGCTTTCCGATCAGCTCAAACGCCTCTTCCCATGTGGACGGAGCCAGTTGCCCATCCTTGCGAATCAGCGGTTGGGTCAGGCGATCTTCGCGGTTGGCAAAATCGAAAGCATAGCGGCCCTTGATGCAGAGAAAATCGCCGTTAATGCCGCTCTTGTCGCGATTGTCTCCGCGCACAATCTCCATTCCGGTCTCAGAGCGGCGCACACCCAGCGTAGTCTTGCATCCATCCGCACAATGCGTGCAGGTCGTGCCCACGTGCGTCATCTCCCAGGGGCGGGTCTTATAACGATAGGCCCCCGAAGTCAGCGCGCCCACCGGACAGATGTCGATGCACATGCCGCATTCTTCGCACTCCAGGTGGTCTTCCTTATTGGGCGCGATGATCGAGCCGACGCCACGGTTCTGCACCCCCAGCGCCCACACGTCCATGCCCTCGCCGCACACCCGCACGCAGCGATAGCAGAGAATGCAGCGCGGCCGGTCAAAGTACACCACCGGAGACCACTGCTGCTCCTCTTTGTGGTTCTTGGGTTCCATGTACTTCGATTCCGCGGCGCCGTAGGAAAATGTCATGTCCTGCAGCTCGCACTCGCCCCCGGCATCGCACACCGGACAATCCAGAGGATGATTGCCCAACAGCAGCTCCACCATGCCCTTGCGTGCCTGATGCACTTCGTCGCTGTCCGTAATCGCGACCATGCCTTCGCTGATGACCGTGGTGCAGGCGGTCTGCAGTTTGGGCATCTTCTCGACTTTCACCAGGCACATGCGGCAGGCGCCCTGAAGCGAGAGATTCGGGTAATAGCAGAACGAAGGGACT
>Ga0210384_10004450_pt1 | contig 15628 bp, 15 predicted proteins | sample IncBWH2MmetaG_FD_160574 | JGI IMG/M metagenome (GOLD analysis project Ga0210384, IMG submission 160574) | Forest soil microbial communities from Barre Woods Harvard Forest LTER site, Petersham, Massachusetts, United States - Inc-BW-H-2-M | ecosystem: Environmental > Terrestrial > Soil >...
CAAGAACTACGATCCGCGGGCGCGCATCATCAAGCATGTGGCCGACAGCGTCTTCGAAATCATGGGTCGCAATCCGCTGCTGGATATTGCCCTGGAATGCGAGCGCATCGCGCTGGAAGACGATTACTTCGTCTCGCGCAAGCTCTACCCCAATGTCGATTTTTATACCGGCCTGATCTACCAGTCCATGGGCTTTCCGGTGACCATGTTCCCCGTGCTGTTCGCCATTCCCCGCACCAGCGGCTGGATCGCCCAGTGGGAAGAAATGCTGCTCGACCCCGAGCAGAAAATCGCCCGCCCTCGCCAGGTGTACATGGGGCACGAACTGCGGCCCTACGCACCTCTAGACGCAAGAGGGTAGGATCAGTGGCGCGGGCTTCAGCCTGCGGGGGTTAATCCTTGCAAACTCAAAAATCCCCAGGCCGAAGCCTGTGCTACTTGGACCCGCGCCCGAAAAACCCGCTTCCTCTAACTACTTCTTCTTCGGCGGATATTTGTCGATGGATTTCTTGACCATGTCATCGAGCTTGCCCTGAATTTTCGTGGCGTCGCTTTTTTCCTCGGCAGCGATGGCGCGCCAGACGAGTGAGCGCGTCGTCGGATCTCGCAGATCAATGACCAGCGTTCCTTCTGAGTAAGGCACCCTGCCGTAGCGCGTGCCGAATCCGTACCATCCGGCGGGGTAAGCCTCGATCTCGGTCTTGCGCGCGGCGCCGAAAGTGTACCGGACGTTGAGATCGGACGGGCCGCTCGGCACGAGGGTCAGTCCCTTCGCGGTGAGATCGTTTTGAATGTCCGCCTCGATCTGTTTTTTGACCAGCGGGCTGTTCAAGGCGGGATTCCCGCTGTTCAACTGGCCCTCGCGGATCGCGAACGTTTTGTATTTGCTGAAGTCGATGGTCTGGTCGAACTCCATGGTGATCTTCTGCGCCCGCGCGCTTTGCGCGAAGAGCAACCCGAGGACGAGCAACGCGAGCCCTTGCAGCAGGCCCGAAGCGGAGCGCCGGACCGGCTTCCGTGCAGACTCCAAATTGAAAAGCTGAGCCACTGCCCACCTCCTCGTGAATTCCGACGTAGTGTATCAGGGCCTTGCCGGGTAGCGCTCGCGTTCAGGCGAGCATGTGCTTGAATCGAAAGCGGCCTCCTGATGACGGGCGCTACATATGCGTCTGAATTACGCGCCGCTACTCAGGCTTCAGAGTCTGGGTGGCAACTCGATTTTGAACAGGCCAGCGGCTGAAGCCGTGCCCTACAAAGATTTAGAAGTTGCCACACGGACTCTTCTGCCCGTGAACATTCAATGGTCGGTTCCGCGACAAGCCCGACACACTCTGGACGAAGCTTTCGCTGGAAGTTTGCAGGAGAGTTTATAATAGGCCATGCGCACCACGGAACTCCTCTTCGATGCCTCGGCCGCCGAACGCCGCAGGATGGTCGAGACACAAATCCGCAAGCGCGGCGTTTCCTCGCCGCGCGTCCTGGAAGCGATAGCCGCCGTTCCGCGCCACGAGTTTGTTTCCTTCCAATTCCGGAACGACGCGTATGCCGACAAGCCGTTGCCCATCGGCGAGGGGCAAACGATCTCGCAGCCGTACATGGTCGCCGCCATGACGGAAGCGCTCGAACTGACCGGCGCCGAGCGGGTGCTGGAAATCGGCACGGGCTCGGGCTACCAGGCGGCGGTGTTATCCCTACTGGTGCGGCAAGTCATTACGGTGGAGAGCCACACGTCGCTGGCGCTTGCCGCGCAGGTCCGATTGACGAATTTGGGATACACGAATGTCCACGTGCACAACGGAGATGGCTCCGCGGGCTTCCTCGACGCCGCGCCGTACGACGCGATTCTAGTCACTGCCGGCGCTCCGGAAATTCCCCGGGTATTTGCGAGCCAGCTTCGCGAGGGAGGACGCGTCGTCATTCCCGTCGGCGACCGGGAGAATCAGGAGTTGGTGCGGGCACAACTGGAAAATGGCGAGTTAAAATCCCGCGCATTGTTCCATTGCAAGTTTGTGCTGCTGCTGGGCCGCTACGGCTGGGGCCGGACGGACCGCAAGTTTTCCTGAAGGCATTTGGCGAGCATGGGCGGGACTCGAAAGCGGGATCCCTGAATCTTTCCTTCCGGTTTTCGAGAAGCAGTATATAGGAAGGCGGCCCGCGCCGGCGGAGCCAGGCGTCTCCTGCCGCCGCGCCAACCTGAACCCGGGGCAAGGTCTCCGGTTCTCTTATTTGGTGTTTTGTTGCGCCTGCAGCTCCGACAGGTATTCTTTGGCCGTGTCCTTGTCCTGTTTACTTTTGGTCAATTTCATGTATTGGTTAACTTGCAGGGTGGCATCGGCCAGGTCGCCCTGCTCGCCGTAGATTTGCGCCAGCAAAAAGAAGAAAGCGGGCTGGTGGTGCTCCGTGTCCATGGCAATGCATTTCAAGGCGCTTTTTTGCGCTTCCGGCAAATTGTGGAGATGCAAGAGGGCTGTGGCGCGGTAATAATTGGCATACTTGTCGCCGGTCAGACTCATGCCGGCAAACCGGTCGGACCAGGCCAGCAGGTCGTCCCATTTTTTCTCCTGATTCAACAATCCCGCCAGGCAAAGATAAGGAGGCAAGTAAGACGGATCCACAGTCATGGGCTGAGAGCAAGCGTCATGAGCTTCGTCCAGCTTCTGCTCGTCCTGCAGAACTTCCCCCAGCATGACCCACGCCGCCGGATACTTTGGATACTTTTGAATTGCGTCGCGAACGTGCTGTTCGGCCTCATTCAGCTTTTTGCTTTTAAAGGCGCCGCAAGCCTTTTGGTATTGGCTCCTGGCTTTCCCTGGAACCCCCAGCCTGATTGCGCTCACGCTGGCGCTGCGGGCATCGGAAAGTTCCCACGGGAGGCAGGAATCATCTTCGACGACCTCGGGCTTTGGCAGTGGCTGCATTGTCGGGATTAACACTTCGGTTCCCGTATCAAGTGTCGGTCCCGGCTGGTACGAAGGCTGGATGGGACGGCTGCTAGATCCTCCGCCCGGCGATCCTCGAGTTCCGCCCGGGCCGCCCGCGCCGCCCGATCCCCCGGTGCCGCCAGTCCGGCCGGGTCCACCCCCACCCTTCTGCGCTTGGATGGGCAAGACAGACAAAGCCATCGCCAGGGCGCAAAACGCCAAAGATTTCAAAGAAGCAGACCCGGGCTTGAACCGCATGCCGACCATTCATGCCATTTTATACCCTTTCCCGGCAAACTCTAAATTTTCCTTTTGCCTCCAGGGTGGTTGCGCCGAACCGTTCTATCCGTGCAAGCCCCCTGGCTCCTTACCAAGGGGGAGAAGCGAAAGCCGCTGCTCCGGCATGCAGGTGACTGGGATTGACACGACGTGCGTCACACATTTTAGGGGTCACCTTTCTGCACTAACCACCCATTGTGAACGTGACTTGTATCGTGGTATCCACTTCAACCGGATCGCCATTTAGCTGTGTGGGTTTATATCGCCATTGTTTCACGGCCTCGATCGCCGACTGTACCAGCAGAGGGTGCCCCGAAACGACTTCGAGTTGCGCGACTTTGCCTTCCTTATCGATAATCGCATGCAGAACAACCGTGCCCTGAATCCGCGCCTGCCGCGCCAAGGGCGGATAAGCCGGGCGAGTCTGGGTGATGATCGAGGCTGCCGTCACCTCTCCGCCCTGCTTGATGCGAGCGGGGGCTGCGGGTTTCGGCGGCGCCAGAGCAGGTCCGTTTCCAGCCATAATTCCTTGTCCGGGAATGCCGCCGAACACGCCGCTCTGATTGGTGTTATTGACGACGTCGGGCGGAAGCTCGGCTTCCTTGAACACGGCCACATCCTTGGGGATGGCGCGCGGTTGCATCAACTTTCCGGACTGGATCAACCGGGCCACAGGCTTGATGATTTCCTTGACCGGCGGTGGAGGAGGGGGCGGGGGCGGAGGAGGCGCGACGAGCAAGGTCGCCAGCATCGCTTTGGGAAGTGCCTGGGTATAGATCAACGGGATCAGGATCAGGACGAGTAGGACGGAGATTTGAACAATGACGGAAAGAACGACTGACCAGCCTGTGTTGGTCTTCTTCCTTTCCGATGAAGATTCGAGCAGCTCGTTAAACATGGCATTTTCCTCCTGCGCTTTAGTAACTATGTACTGATATTATCTATGAGTATTTTCATGACCACGGCGAATGGAGCGGGCGCGAGTCTCCCGATCGTCATCACTTTCCTCCCGCAGAAATCGGAGCAAGACGCTTGCCAGGAAGGAAATAGATCGCTAAGTGCCGGCGGTTCTGGCGGATGCGGATTGGCGCTCAGGTAATTTCTGTAGCGTACCAGGACTGGTAATTTTGGCGGGACTGGCGCTCTTTTTTCGCAAGCTTCGTGCCCGGACCGTAGGCGCCGATAAGACCGGTTCACGGAATTTGACGGTCCACCTGCCGGAGTGACGCGTTACAGAGACTGCCGTGAGGCCGGATCGCGCTCGCGCGTCCTGGCGAACGCTTTTTTCAGTACGCGAGTCACTGCCACGGTTAAGTCGAATTTCGGCAATTCTTCCTCGCGAGCCCAGGCAAATTCCTGGGCGTCGCTTCCCGCGGAAAGAGTCCCTCCGCGCAGTTCGCAAAGATAATCGAGAATCACGAAGTGATACTGCGGGCGGGCCGCGTCGCCCGGCGTGCCGTCCGCGGCCGGGGGAGCGGGAAAAATTCTCTCGAACACTTCGATGAGTTCGACGACGCGCACTTCGAGGCCGGTTTCCTCGGCCAGTTCCCGCGCGACGCCCTGCTCAAGCGTCTCTCCGACTTCCAGCAGGCCTCCGGGGATGGACCATTCTCCCTTGAGGGGGTGGCTGCCGCGCCGGATCAGGAGAGCGCGTCCGTTGTCAATCATCACGCCGCCGACACCTACCATGGGTTGATCGGGGTATTCTCTTCTGGGTGTCATGGTCGTTTTGGCTGCTTCCCTCCGGGGCCGCTTAGCGTTATATAATACTTCAGCGGTCGGTGTGTTCGAGTGCCCAAGGAGGTTTTCGCCGTGGTCCGGTGTCCTGAATGCGCCACAGAAATTGACGTGGACGAAGACGAAGTCGAGGAGGGCGAAATTCTGGCCTGCCCCGAGTGCGAAACCGAAATGGAAGTCGTGCAGATCCATCCCGTCAAGGTCAATGCCATCTCCGAAGACGAGGACGAAGAAGAAGAGGAAGAGTCCGAGGACGGGGACGAATTTGCGAACGATGACGACGAGGAAGACGAAGAAGAAGAGGTCTGACCCGCTCTTCGATTTCTTCCGGCATCCCCTCTCTCTTTTTGGCCATCTCACTTTTGTGCGCGCGACGATTGCTCTCCTCGGCTTGTTCTATGCAGCGGGCGCGATATTTGCTTTCCAGCCGGGCGGCGGCGCCCAAAATTCAAGCGGTTCGCATGCCCACGATTTCGTCATTTTCGTCAACGTGTTTACCGATCGGGGATTCGCTCTTCCCGGCGCCCGGGCGCGTGTCCGCCGCACGGAGGAAAAGAAATTTCGATGGGAAGCCATGTCCGACCACCAGGGCGAACTCGCGATTCGCATCCCGCAAGGCGAGGAATATGAAATGACGATCGAAGCACGCGGCTTCAAACCGGACACGCGCAAGGTGAATTCGCGAGAAGGCAATCGTGTGGACCTGACAGTCCGCATGGAGCCCCTGACCGGGCTCCCCGCCGAACCCCATGCCCAGCAAATGTCCGGAGGAACGCCATGAACCTGCGCAGGACGCTTGGATTCGTCGCCATCGCCGCATTGGCCGCAACCGTATTGTTCGCGCAGGACAAACCCAAGGGGAAGGAATCCGAGCTGCGGACGGTTCGCGGAACGGTGGTGGATAAGGAAGAGGTTCCGGTGGAAACCGCCGTGGTCTATTTGAAAAACGTCCACACGCAGGATATCACCACGCACCTCTCCGGCAGTGACGGGACGTTTCGCTTCAGCGGGCTGGACCTCAACGTGGATTATGAAATTCACGCCGAAAAGGAAGGAATGACCTCCGCGAGCCGATCCGTCTCGAACTTCGACACGCGCAAGGAGTTCGTGCTCACGTTGAAGTTGGATCGTAAGAAGAGCGGGAAATAGTCGAGGCTTGCAGGTTGCGGATTTCGCCACTTTCAGACTTCCGAAGAATTTCAACGGCCGCAAAAATCGCACAGGCAAGAGTGCCTATGCTACTAAAACCTTCCCCAAAATAGATTTTTTTTCGCAGCCAAGTGCGTCCTGCTTTCCATGCGGCGTGGAAATGCGGAAAATTATTTTGTTTCGAGGTAGTACCCCGGCCGCGTTCGGACTTTCACTCCCGGACGATTCACGGTCACCTTGATCTGGTGATAGCCCGGAGTATCCGCTCCGCTGGGGCGATAGCTCAGCATGTATTGCGAGTTCAGTTCGCCGCCGATGGCGTCGATCGCGGTTTCGATTTTGCTGTCTCGGAAGACAGGTTGAAATGCGCCGCCGGTGGCCGTGGCGGCGACCTCGAGCGGGCGATCCTTCACCACGGCAGTGGCGTTTCGCACAGCCCATTCGGCGAGGCCCAGGAGATCGATGTTGCCGCCGTATTGCTGCTGGCTGGTGGGAGTTTGCGCCGTCCCTGGAAATGATGGACCGCCGAACGTGCCGGGAGGCGTGGCCGGGGAAGGGCCGGTCTGAGAAGGTTGGGAGCGCAGTCCCGCCGAGGTCGTGGAAAGCCCTACGCTATAAATCACAATGTTGGCCAGCTGCGCGTCGCGCAGCACGCGGCCGAGTCTTTGCTCGCTTCCGGCGTCGCTCGCTTCACCTACTACGACGATCGCCCGGCGCTGCTCGGGTGGACGGCCGCGCAGGAGTCCCACCGCCGAGGCCAGCGCGTCATACAGGCGCGCACCGCTATCGCCGGGCTGCAAGGTGGCGATGGTTTTTTCGATTTTATCGTTGTCCGTGCTGAAGGGCAGCAAGGTGCTGACGCTGTTGTCGTAACTGAGGACGGCGGCCTCACCAGATGGTCCAACTACGGTTTGCGTGAAGATAATCGCGGATTTCTGGACGGCGGGAAGCAGCGGCGCAATGCGCGAGCTGGTCTCAAAGACCAGCACGGCGGAAAGTTGCTGCCCGCCCAGTTCGAAAGCCTCAATCGTCTGGGCGGCGCCATCGTCGAAGATGCGGAAATCTTTCTGCTGTAGGTCGAGCACGGGCTCTCCCTTGGCGCCGATCACAATCACTGGGGCGTTCACCAAAGCCACCCGGACGCGGATGGTGGCTTCCGGCGGTTGTTGCACGGGCTTGTCGGGTTTTGGCGGTATGGGCCCCTGTGTTTGCTGAGACCGCCCGGGCAGTGCCGAGAACACCAACCCTGCGGCGAGTATTGCCAGGCAAGCAGCAAGCATTCGTCTCGAAGTCATCTGCGCACCAGTCTACTACGTTGGAAGCGAAAACGCGCTGAGGCGTTGGCCGCTCACGCGGGCGCGGGCTCTTCGAGCCTCCAGAGGCGCGCCGAAGAATGTATATAGACGGAACACGCCGCAGCTGTGTCTCTGGCATTTCCGCATGGCGGTTGCGTAGAATGTCAAATTGCAGTCACTTGCAGTGGAGGGTTCATGAGCCGCAGGCGCCACCCGAAAGATATCGAGCCGCCCTATCGCGATCCGATCTTCATGGAAAGCCTGCCGGCGCGCCCCGTGCGCATTACGACCGAATATATCGACCCGCTCGAGCGGCTGCGGCGCGAGAAGGTGGGCGACACGATCGTCATGTTCGGTTCCGCCAGGATCCTTTCACGGGATCAGGCGACGGCGCACATCCGCAGATTGCGAAAAGAAAAACGGCGCCATACCACGCTGGAATACCGCACCGCTCTGCGCGACGCGAAATCGGCCATGGAAATGTCCCGCTACTACGAAGAAGCACGCGAGCTGGCGCGCAGGATCACCTCCTGGGCCATGTCGCTCGGCAATCATCCGCGACGCTTCGTGATCTGTTCCGGCGGGGGCCCGGGAATCATGGAAGCGGCCAACCGCGGCGCGAGCGAAGCGGGCGGAAAGTCCATCGGGCTGAGCATTGAGCTGCCGCACGAACAGCGCCCCAATGACTACATCAGTCCCGAACTGAGTTTCATGTTTCATTATTTTTTTATGCGCAAGCTGTGGTTCGCGCAGCTCGCCAAGGCCCTGATTGTTTTTCCCGGAGGGTTCGGCACCATGGACGAACTCTGGGAAATGCTCACGCTGATGCAAACCGGGAAATTGCACCGGCGCAACTTGATCTTGATTTATGGCCGCGAATATTGGGACCGTGTGCTCGACTGGAAACACATGCTGCGCTGCGGAACCATCAACAAGCATGAGTACGGCTTGCTTCAGTTTGCCGATACGGTGGACCAGGCTTTCGACCGCGTGCGCGACGACCTCGAAAAACATCACCTCGAGCCGGATACGCTTCTGCAATAACGCGTGCAACCTTCTTCTCGATTTCCAGGATCAAATTGTCTGTAGTCCAACTGGCCCGTCCAGCCCCGGACCCGGGAACTCACCCAGGGAGGTGCTTTATGGTCTGGACGAAAATGCTCAGGAAGACAGCATTGGCCTCTGCTTTGGCCGGCGGCCTTCTGCTATCGGGCGGCGCGGCGACTCTGCGGGCCGATGACTATGACAGTTGCCACCGCAACATTGATAAATGGGAAGACAGGCTGGAGCGCGATGTCCATCGCTTCGGGTACGATAGCCGTCAGGCCAACCACGATCGCCACGAGCTCGGCGAGGCCCGCGAAAGTTGCGCGCGCCGTTTTGGCAACAACGGGCACCGCAACTATGACTACGATCATGACGGCGACCGGCGCTGATCGAGTTTACTCAACCGAGCCGACGCCAAGGTTTGTGGGTCGCGGCTTCAGCCGTGACATTAGCCAACCGGTGACAAAAGGCTTTAGCCTCTGACAATCGGAAGCCAAAAGAAACGGGCCGCCTCGATTTCATCGGGGCGGCCCGTTCATGTAAACGGAGGAATGAACCAGGGGTTTAATTCTTGCTGGGTACCAGGTCGTCCGAAAATACCCCTTCGAACCGGCGCTTTTCGTCCTGATCGTGCAGCAGGACCACGGGAGCAATCCGCAACGAATGCCGGCACGAGTGGCATGCCGCCATCTCTCCTTGCAAGTCCTGCAGGAAACCATCTGTGAAGTGATACTGGTCGGGGGTGCGCCGCGCCGGCTTTACGCCATGCGCTCCGCAATAAGGACAGGTGTACTCCAAAGTGTCCTCTTGCGGATCGCGCCCCAGCGCGGCCCAGCCCGTGTAACGGATGCCAACAGCCTCTTTTGAAGGAAGACGCATGATCTTGTACCTCGCCCATGGACCCCAAAATATAGAAAACTAGATATGTGATGCATGAACATCTGAAAATGGTGCATAAAAAGCGAACACTTGTAATACGCTGATAATAAATAGCTTATCTAAGCTCGCAAGCCGTTTCAAGGTCGGACGCGATGCTCGTGGGAACTCTGCTGGCGGTGCGGTGTCCAATTTATCGAGCGCGCGCTCCTCATTTTCCCTGCAAAAGCCAGCCCGGCTTGCGGTCAGGGCCGCGGCTGGCGGAATCGAGGAGTGTCCATGCAAGCCACAAGTAACGGAAACAGTAACCCAGAACAAGGAACGCATGAGATGGCGCTTGGCCGTTGTCTGGTCGAGGGCGATTCGGAGGCAACGTGGCGCGCTCGGCGCGACCGCCGTAAGACATTCGGACTGTCGCTGGCGATCGAATTCCTGTTGCTATTTTTGCTCGTGGCGACGCCGCTTCTCACAGGCGTCGCGCAGCCACGAATCCACCAGATGCTTCCACCCCAACTCACATTCCTTGGCGCTTTGCGCGAGCATAGCCCGGCGCAACACGCCGTATCCACGACGACAGTTCATGTCCCGGCGATTCCGAATCCATTTCTGCCAACTGCGCCTCCCCATATGCCCGTGGACATTCATCGCGGCGAGGAAGGCGCGGATGTCCCGGCCCCCGATTTCCCCGGAGGAAATGTGCCGGGGGTGGTTCAGGTCATTGAGGCGGGGAGGGCGCCGCTGTTCGTGGAGCCACCTCACATCGCGCAACCGGCGCAGCCAGAAAAACGTCCCGTGAAAGTTAGCGAAGGCGTTCTGGAAGCGCAGCTCGTCTCGCGCATCGAGCCGCAATATCCAACCATCGCGGTGCAAACGAAAACGCAAGGCACGGTGCGGCTGCGCGCGATCATCAGCCGGGACGGGCGGATCACTTCGCTCGAAATTCTAAGCGGGCATCCTTTCCTGGTGAGGGCCGCGCTCGACGCGGTGCGGCAATGGCGCTACCGTCCGACGCTGCTCAACGGCGAACCGGTGGAAGTCGAAACTTCCATCACCGTAATTTTTCGATTGCGCGAATAACGGAGACATCCGGCTCCAATTAAAGAAGGGCCGAAGAAATCGGTGCTTCGGCCCTTGCGACTCCCGGCGCGGCTCCTCCCGCAGCGGCGCCGGGGAGATTTTCGGCAGGGAAATTCAGAATCGGATAACCACCCCGGCGGAATAGCGGAAATTGTTCCAGTTGACCTGATTGGCCGCAGTCGGCATTCGCGTGAAAAGGTAATCCACTTGGGCGAGGCGTATACCAAGATGGCGCGTGGGATTCCAGTCGAGCCCGATTCCCGGAGCCATGGCGAAGGTGTTGTGACTAATCGTGGTTTGGCTGAAGCCGGGATTTGTGTGCACGAAACCGAAGAGGGCCTGCGCGAAGGGCGAGAGCGAAGAACGGTGAAAGAGTGAAATTTTGGGGCCGGCCATGAAGGTCTCGGCGGTAGCGTCGACGTCCGCGCCGCCAATATTGGTGGCGTGGACCCCTCCCGCTTCAGCGACCAGGCTTCCCCAATTTGTGAGATTCAATGCGACGGACGCCACGCCTCCATTTGCATTAAAAGAAGAGAATTGAATGCCGGGGCTTGTATGAACGAAAGAATAACCGGCGAACAAGTCCACCCTGGGAACATCTTGCGCGGCCGCGCTCAAACCGAACAGAAACACCAGTGCCAATAGACACACAACTCTACGCATATAGGATTGCTCCCCTGTTTATGATTTTGGATCGTGCGAATTCCCGCAGACCCGTATTCATTCGACGGTGAGCCCCACCCTGAGGGATCCCAAGCCGTCCGAAGCAAGCAACCGTTCGAACGTCAATTGGGATGCGCCGCTTTTGAAGAGCGGTTGCCCGCCAAAAAAGAATTTACAGGAGAGGTTCGCGCGCGAAACGGGCGATCATTTCGCGGGCCGAATCGCGCACGCGCACGATCTGCTGCCAATCTTGCGCCGAGGATGGCGGAGCGATCGGCGGGCAGATCGTAATGGTGATGCGGCCGGGACGCGGAAGCCAGGCGCCGTCGCGCAACACGCGGCGCGTGCCATCGAGCGCGATGGGCACGATTTCCCGCTGCGCGGCGATGGCCGCTTTGAACGCGCCGAGATGAAACGGACGCACGCCCGATTGCGCGGTGAAGGTTCCTTCGGGAAAAACAAAAACGCATTCGCCGCGGCGCAGCGCGTCCTCGATCTGTTCCGCTTGGTGCAATCGCGCGCGCGGGTCTTCGCGGCGAAAGGCGAAATGGCCGAGCTTGCGAAGAAATGTCCGGAAAAAAGGCATGTCCATCACTTCGGATTTGGCGACGAAATGGTAATCGGTGCCGAGCATAGCCATGAGCACGACTATATCCGCGTAGCTGGTGTGGTTGGCGACGAGCATACGCGGCGCGTTTTCCCGCAGATGCTCGCGGCCCTCGACGCGCACTCGCCAAGCAGCAACTTTCAAATACGCGCGCAGCGCCGCGGTGGTAACGCGCGCGGCGCTTTTTCGCGACGGCGAAATCAGCACATAGAGCCACGCAGGAAACAGCAGCAGGGCGAACATGGCGACGGCGTAGCACCCGTAGGCCACACCGGCGATTCGGCCGAGCGCCGCGCGAATTCGCCCGGCGCTCGATGCCGCTGCAAGACCCGCAAGCTGCAGCCAGACCGGCGGCGCATCGGAACGCAGATCACCGGAAAGGAACCGCTGTTTGGTGGCGTCGCGGCGCAGCTTTCCGCTCGAGGTTTTTGGAATCACGTTCGGCGGAACGACTTCGACCACATTGGGAGGAAGTCCCAGCGTTTCGGTGACCTGCGCCGTGATGGCCTGCGCGAGCCGCGCCCTCGCGTAGCTTCGGCGCTCGCGCGATTCGGCGACGATCACCAGCCGTTCGGTGCCCGTGACCGGATCGGCCGCGCCGAATGCCACCACGCAGCCTTTGCGAACGCCCGGCACTCGCGCCACGGCATCCTCAATCTCGTGAGGATAAAGATTGTGGCCCGCGTGAATGATGATGTCCTTCACGCGGCCGGTGATGTAAATTTCGCCTTCAGCTAGATACGCGCGGTCGCCGGAGTTGACCCATCCTGCCGCCGCGCCCTCGGGAAGCAGAGCCGACGTCGCGGCCTCGTTTCGATAGTAGCCCTGCGTTGTGGAAGGCCCGCGAAACCAGAGCTGCCCCTCGACGCGCTCTCCCGCATCTTCGCCGCGGTCATTCACGATTCGCACTTCGTGCCGCGGTACAGGCGAGCCCACGGAAACGAAAGCGATCACGTTCGGATCTTCGTTTGAGTTGGGCGGCCGGTGGGAGGCGCCGGCGTCCGGCGGCGCCGGCACGGCGCGGCCCTCTTGGGTAAACGCGGCGCGCTCGAGTCGGTCCACGCGCGGCCCACGGCCCACGGGCGGCATCGCTACGGCCAGCGAAGCCTCGGCCAAGCCGTAAACGGGTAACAATGTTTCGCGGCGGAAACCGCATTTCGCGAAACGCGCCGCGAATCGCTCGAGCGTCGCGGGAAGAACGGGCTCCGCGCCGTTGAGCGCCGCGCGCCACGTACTTAAGTCAATCCCCTGGATTTCCTCATCCGAAATTTTAGCGGCGGCCAGCTCATACGCGAAATTCGGAGCCGCGCCCATCGTGCCGCCGTAGCGGTGAAACGCGCGGAGCCATCGCGCCGGCCTTGAAAGAAACGCCAGCGGAGACAGCACCACCACCGGCAGACCGAAATAAAGCGGCATGAGCCACGAGCCGATCAGGCCCATGTCGTGATAAAGCGGCAGCCAGCTCACGCCGATGTCGTCGCTGCGCATGCCCAGCGCCTCTCCAATCGCGCGGACGTTGTCCAGCAGATTGGCGTGCGTCAGCATGACGCCCTTGGGATTGCCCGTCGAGCCGGAGGTGTATTGCAAGAGGGCCAGGTCGCCCGGGCGCGAGTGCAATTGCGGCCCGAGCGGAGCCGGGGCGCGCGATTGTACCAGAGCATCGGCCGTGGCCACGCCTTCGAGAGAGTTCACCAGCGGCTTCAGCAATTTGGCCACGCCGGCTGCTTCGCGAAACGTCACCAGCAGGCGCGCGCCGGCGTTCGACAGGATCGCCGATTGGCGTTCCGCGTACTCCGCCACGCGGTCGGCGCGAAACGGCGGATAAATCGGCACAGGAGTCGCGCCCGCGAGCAGAATCCCCGCGAACACCAGGAAAAATTCGCGCGACGTCGGCAGCATCAACGCCACCGTGTCGCCACGCCCGATGCCACGCTGCACGAGTTCGGCTGCGACACGGTCGGCGCCTTCGAGAAGCTCGCCGAACGTGAGCGAGGGACTTTCTCCTTCGTCCACGTAAAAAATCAAGTGTTTGCGAGATGCGTCCGCGCGCCCGCGGTGGCGCAGCACTTCCTGAAACGTTTCCGCGGCAGGGACTCCTTCCGCCTGGCCAGGAAAGGAAACCTGGGTCTCGAGCAAGGCGGCTTCCGCGCGCGCAGCAGAAGCAACAGGCGCCTGCCCGTCCGGCAGGCGGGCTCCATTCGCGGCGCCGAGCGCGGCGATCAGGTCCCGCACGGTATCGGCTCCCGCGAGCGCTTCTTCGTCGAGCCGTGTGCCGAACGATTTTTCCAGGCGCAGAAGCAACTCGACGCGTTCCAGGCTACCAAGGCCCAAATCGCGGTCGAGATGCGACGCCGCGCTGGCCGAGCGAGCGGCCGATTCGTGCCCGAGCTCGGAGAGGAGTTCGCGCACCACTTCGAGCACGCGTTCTTCCTCTCCCACCGCGTTAATTTGCCGTGCGGGAGAGACCATCGGAGTTTCCCCAGGTACAGCGAGCGGACTGGAAGGGCTTTGCTATGAGTAGGCTAACACGCGCAGATAAGGCGTTCAATAGTTTGGCTCCGAGTGGCACAGGCTTCAGCCTGTGGGTTTTGATGCATGCAAGGACGAACACCCAAGGATGAAGCCTATGCTACTTAGAGCGCGCGCCAGTTCTTGTACAAATCTTACGGCGAATGCCAAATCGCCGAGCTGACCCGCCCGATCTGTAATGAAGCCATCTCATCAATGAAATGCCATGCAAACTCAACGAACCGCCAGGGGCTAAAGCCCTCTATTCATTCGCATCTTGATGTCGCGGCTGAAGCCGCGACCCACAAAACTTAATTATCGGATGGCTCCATGTCAATCTCGCCAACGGCTTCAACGAGGACCTGGAGAATATCGCGGCTCTCGATGTGTATGCATGGTACGTACCGTACGAGAGTACCGCAGCGAATGTAACCCTTGATCCATTTGCGCGGGCGGGCCGTGCAGGCAGAATGGTCGCGTGCTTGAAGCTATTCGCGGAATTTGCGGGCTTCGAGTCAAGCCCGCACACGAGGATCGAGGACGCTGGTGATTCCCACGGTCTTCATCTCGGTGCTCGCTGTGCTGATCTTCTTATGTTTGATCGGTTCCGCGGACAAACCGCGGTCCCGATGACCGCGGCGCGACCGCATCCACATTGAATTTGCCCATGCCCCACGAGCGGCCGGCCCTCCACCGGCCGCTCTCCCCATTTCAGGCGTTGATTCAGAGCGGAATTTAGTAGCACAGCCACTCCTGGCTGAGCGGTTTTTGCTATCCCCAAGAATCCCGCACCACTGACAGTTGCAAAATTCGCACAGCCAGGAGTGGCTGTGCTACTGAAACCTTTCCAATTTGGCGGGGACGGCTCGTCCCGGAGTGACCGGGACGAGCGGCCCTGAGGATCACTTGTGGAGATTACCGCGGTCGTCCCGGCGAGCGGCTCGGTGGACGGTAACTACCCAGCGAGCGGGGACGCATCCGCAAGCGTGGGCCGAGCGGCGGCGGAACATTGTGGAGCGGAGCGCTGCAATTGCTGCAGAGTTCTCCTCCGGAGTCGGAAGCCCGCAGCCAGTGGCCGCGAGCCGCGCACTCCGGATTGATGCATTGCACAGTCCATCCCGGCAAATACTGCACGTTTCCCCCCTGCATTGCGGCGCCATTTTTTCCGTGTGCTGGGATGCGGTCCGATCCCCGTGGACCGGAAGCCGACGGAAAAAGTTGCCGGGATTCTGCGCCGAGGGTCTTGTGGTGTCAAGAGAAAATATACAATTCCTAGTGGTGGTGTTGCCAGTTGGCCCAGACCCCTCCCTACGCCCCGTCAGCCCGCGGAGAAATTCCCCGCTGATTTTTCTTTCTTCCTTTACAACCCTTCCGTGCTTGCCCACAATCTTTGCTTCCGATAGCGGAAACGAAAGGGAGGGGCGGTCTCGGATGCGGAAATGGATACGGCTCGCGGTAGCCGCTGTATT
>Ga0210384_10004452_pt1 | contig 15626 bp, 16 predicted proteins | sample IncBWH2MmetaG_FD_160574 | JGI IMG/M metagenome (GOLD analysis project Ga0210384, IMG submission 160574) | Forest soil microbial communities from Barre Woods Harvard Forest LTER site, Petersham, Massachusetts, United States - Inc-BW-H-2-M | ecosystem: Environmental > Terrestrial > Soil >...
CTGCCAGCGCTCGGCTACCGTGTCACCGAACATCAGGCGAGCGAGCACGCCACCCACATCGTTCTCACCAGATAGGAGCCCCGCGGTCCACGAGTACCCGTTCTCCTCCTATGTGCAGAAGGCGAAGACGGCTTTCTACGAGGAGCGCTTACCGTTCGAGCCGAAGATGATCGATGGTTCGGGGCCGGTGGCGAAGTCGACGACGAGCCGGTCGCCGCTCTCGTCTCGCTGAAAAACGTCGATCGGGAGTCGCTTGTCCTCAGCACCAGCCCAGCGTTCCTTCGCCTCATGCAGGCGGCGCGCGACCGCTGTCGTGCATCGTAGGAGCCCGGCTCACGCTAAGCCAGCACTTCGATCTCGAGGCCCGCGCCAGGGCCGCCGGCGTCACCGTCGGCACCTACCTCCGGCACCTGGTGCGGGGCCAGCCGCCGACCGCGCGCTGGCCGCTGGCGCGCGCGGCGATCGTCCAGCTCGCCAGGGTCGGCAACAACCTCAACCAGCTGGTCAAGCTCGCCCACTCGGGCGCCCCGCTGTCGCTCGAGCTCTACGCCGTCGTGCAGCAGGTCCTGGCCGAGGTCCGCCGCGTCCGCCGAGCCCTCCAGGTGGAGCCGCGCGGGTGACCACCTTCAAAGGCGGCCGCAGGTCCTCGACCGGACACAGGACCGGACTCGGCCGTAGCTTCGGCGGCCTCGTCCGCTACCTCCAGCGGGGACCGCGCGACCACCCCAACCCGCCCGCGTCGCGTGGTCCAGCACCCGCAACCTCGACACCGAGGACCCCGCCGAGGCGGCCCAGCTGATGCGCTACGCGGCCAGCGAGAACCCGCGGGTCAGGGAGCCCGTCTACCACTTCGGTCTCAGCCTGGCCGAGGGCGAGCACCTCACCCGCGAGCAGTGGGAGGACGCCGCCGGCCGGGTCCTCGCCGCCATGGGCCTCGCCGACCACCAGGCGGTCCTCCTCGCCCACCGCGACACCGCGAAGGAGCACGTCCACATCGTCGTCAACCGCGTCGGCGACGACGGCCTCGCCTGGCGCCCCTTCCGCGACATGACGAAGGCCCACGAAGCCATTCCCGGCATCGAGATCGAATACGACCTGAGCCGCACCGGCCGCGAGCAGGCGCCCCCCGACCTCGGCGCCGGCGCCTACCGCGAGACTATGCGCACCGGCGTCCAGCTCCTGGCCGACCGCGTCCGCGAGCAGGCCGGCCCTGTCTTCGCCCGGGCCACCGACTGGGTGGAGCTCGAAGCCGGCCTCGCCGAGCTCGGCTTCCGGCTCGAAGCGGCCGAGCGCGGCTCCGGCCTGGTCGTCACCGACGGCAGCCGGCACGTCTCGCTCTCCAAGGTCGACCGCAACCTGAGCGGCCCGAAGCTCGCCGCCCGCTTCGGCGAGACCTTCCGCGAGCACCGCGAGCGCCACCCCGAGCCGCCGCAGGTCCTGCGCCAGGCCGGCGACCGCGAGCTGCCGCCCCTCGCCGGCACGACGCCGGACGAGCGCGCCGCGGCGCTGGTCGACCGCGTGACCGCGACCCGCGCGACCTTCACCCAGGCCGACGTCCAGCGCGCCGCCTTCCACGAGCGCCACAGCCGGCCGATCGCGAGACTGGCCCTCGGCCGCGACGAGACCGTGATCGTCGGCAAGGACACCCGCGGCGTGATCCGCTACGCCTCGGCCGACTACCTGCGCGACGAGGCGCGGCTCTTCCACGCCGCCGGCGAGCTCGCCGCCCGCCACGAGCTCCGTCTCGACCCGGAGAACGTCCAGCGCACCCTCGACCGCGCGCCCCATCTCTCCGAAGAGCAGCGGGGCGCCGTCCTCGCCGCCACCACCCGCGACGACCTCGCCCTCATCGTCGGCCGCGCCGGCGCCGGCAAGACCACCGCCGCGGCGACCATCGCCGAGGCCTACCGCGACGCCGGCTACGATGTCGTCAACGCCGCCCTCGCCGGCAAGGCCGCCGACACCCTGCAGCAGGAGGCCGGCATCCACTCGCGCACCCTCCACAGCTGGGAGTACTCCTGGGGCCGCGGCGAGGAGACCCTCGACCGCCGCATCGTCCTGGTCATCGACGAGGCCGGCATGGTCGACGCCCGCCAGCTCTCGCGCGTCCTCGACCATGCCGCCACCCACGACGCCAAGGTCATCCTGCTCGGCGATCCCGACCAGCTCAAGCCGATCGGTCCCGGCGACGCCTACCGTGGACTCCTCAAGCAGCACGCCCCGGCCCGCCTCGAGACCATCCGCCGCCAGGCCGAGCCGTGGCAGCGCGAGGCCTCCGAGAACCTCGCCGGCGGCCGTGTCGCGCCGGCCCTCGACGCCTACCAGCAGGCCGGCCGCCTGCACGTCGCCGACACCCGCGACGCCGCCCGCGCCGAGCTGCTCAAGCAGTACGCGGCCGATCGCGCCGCCGACCCCGCGCGCGGCCAGCTCGTCCTCGCCTACCGCAACGACGACGCCGCCCGTCTCAACACCGGCATCCGCGATCATCGCCTGGCCGCCGGCGAGCTCCGCGGCAACGTCACCGTCGCCGGCGCCGACTATGCTGCCGGCGACCGTCTCGTCTTCCTCAAGAACGACCACCAGGGCCGCGAGGTGACCAACCTCGGCCGCGCCAGGGGCCAGGCCACCGGCGTCAAGAACGGCACCCTCGCGACCCTCGAGCGCGTCAAGCCCGACCGCTTCGTCGCCTGCCTCGACGACGGCCGCAGGGTGGCCTTTGACCCGCGCCAGTACGACCGCATCGCTCACGGCTACGCGGTCACCATCCACAAGAGCCAGGGCGCGACGGTCGACCGCACCTACGTGCTCGCCGACCCACTGATGAACCGCAACGCCTCCCACGTGGCCCTCACCCGCCACCGCGACGGCGTCCAGGTCTACACCGATCGGCAGACCTTCGCCGACCGCGACCAGCTCGACCGCTCCCTGTCCAGAGCCCCCGCCAAGGACCTCGCCCGCGACTACGCCGCCGCCGCGATCGAGCGCCACGCCGCCCGCCTCGCGCCGCTCGCGGACCAGGTCCGCAGCCTCCGCGGGCAGTCGCAGGAGATCGCCAGCGTCGCGGCGACCATCCAGGATGTCAGCACCACGGCGAGCCAGCTCAGCGACGCTCGCGCGGCCTTGGCCAAGGCAGCGGCGCGCGTCTACGCCAACCCGTCCCAGGCACTCGAGCGGTTGAGCGCCGACCCGCGGGCGCCTGAACGGCTCTGGGTCGGACAGGCCGCCGCCTACGGCCAGCTGAACGGCCGCGCGCCAACCCGCTTCCGCCAACCTGACCTCGCCCACCAGGCGGCCACGGCCTCCGTGCCCACCCTGCGCAACGCCCTCGACAACTACCACGAGGCGGGGCGCGCCGCCGCCCGGGCGCAGGCCCTCGCGAGCACCATTCGCGAGAGCCTGCCGGAGCTGCGGGGGCAGTTGGTCCAGATCAGCCGGAGCATCCAACAAGTGGAACGGGCGATGAAGGGACCCGAACAGGCGATCGAAGCGATCGTCCGCGAGTTGGGCCTGCAAGGCGCCAGGCTAGCTCTCTCGGCGCTCCCCCGCGCGTTTCACCTCCCCGTCGAGTTCGCCATCCGAGCGGTCGAGAGGGTCCTGGATCTTGGAATCGGCCTCGGCCGCTGAACCGGGGCCACTCTGGAGGTTGCCTGTCAACCGCAGTATGGCGGGTCCAGCGAACGCAGAGGGTCGCCGCCACACGAACGTGCTGCCAAAATCTCGCCGGCGGACCCTTATCGACGAACCGCCAACCACCCTCTGGGCGAGCGCTTGCCTTCATGCACTTGTGTAGCCTACTGTCATGCCAGAGCTGAGGAGGACGGGACCCATGGGAGGCAAGACCACTGTGACCGCGCGGGGGCTCGTCCGCACCGTGGTCTATCTGCACCCCGGGAAGGCACTAAAGGTGGCGGCCCTCGAGAGGGAGGTTGCCGCCTCGGAGATCATGCGGGAGGCGCTGCGGCGGTTCCTCAAGATCGAGGACTAGATCCTGGCGGAACATCCATGCCCGACCGCGACGAACTTCCTCTCAATGAGAGAAAGCGCGCCTTTAGCATGGCCTATCTCCGCGCAGTAAGCGCAGTAGTGGGATACTCCGTATCGGTCCCAGAGTCTGATTACGACAGCGTAGATCTCATTGTGCGCTCCCGACAGGGGAAGAGGATGGGGTTGGAATTTCAGGTCAAATGCTCTGCCCGCGATGATCTGAGGGGCGACGCGTTTCCTTTCTCGCTAAGCAAGAAGAACTACGACGATTTGCGCGCAGACTCGATTCTGCCTCGCTACCTATTGGTGGTTCTCGTGCCAGACGATATTGGCTTCTGGCTGCGTCAAAATGAACGGCTCATGCTTTACCGACGCTGCGGTTATTGGACTTCGCTTCGCAGCCTTGAACCTCGGCCAGATCAAGACAGTATTACTGTTCCTATCGCCAGGGCCAACATTTTGACTCCTGACGCGCTCCGAGCGCTCATGGCGCGGGGGACTTGAAAAATGATTGTCGCCCTTAAGGATCGCGCAACGCTACTGACTATCCGTCCTGCGCGCGTAGGGACTTACCTACAGGCCAAGGGCTGGAGGAGAATATCGGTGGAGACTGACCGATACTCTCTCTGGGCAAGACCATCCGAGAGCGGGGAGCCCAATGAGATCTTGTTGCCTCTGAACGCAACTCTGGCCGACTTCACAGAGCGAATGGCTGAGATGCTTGGCGATCTGCAGCGTGCCGAAGGAAGATCGCAGCTTGAAATACTTCGCGATATTGAGGCTAGCAGCTGCGACGTATTCCGCTTTAGACAAAATCCCAGATCGAGCTTTCTAGGCACGATGCCGATAGAAAGCGGCGTGCGCTTCGTGGCCTATGCGCGCGACATGTTGTTGTTTGCCGCGTCAGCGGAACACGAGCCTGGTAGAGGCACAGTAACAGGAAGAAGGTCCGATGATGTAGTTCGATTCATGGAAAGCGCATTGCTCGGCCAAACCGAGATATCCAGTTTCGTCGTGACGGCTCAGATTCCCGTCGTGGCGCGCTTGACGGAATCGCTCTTCCCGGAAAATGTACCGCTCTCCGAAGAGCCATTCGAGCGAAGAGCCGGCATTCGACTGATGACCTCCCTTAAGCTGACGCGAGATGCGGCGCTGGAGGCGGCCCAAACCAATGACTTTAGACCGTTTGAGGAAGCGCTGAGGGCAGGGGCAACCGTCAACTTATACAGCACGCTCGTTGAAGCTCAAGAAATGATGCCGAGCGAGGCACTTGAGATTGAGTGCTCCTGGGCAGCAGTGCGACCTATCACAGGAGCAGCGCCGGTTGCTTCGGTTCTATTTGAACCGGAGCTTATATTGCCGCTGAGATCGGCAGTTGCAATCCTAAAGCCTAGAGCACCGCGAGAAAATGAGCGCATCTTTGGCTTCGTCGAGCTCCTTCACCAGTCGATCCAAGAGGTTCTGATCGGTGATCTTTCGATAAGAACGGTGTTCGATGGCAAGAAGCTCAATGTACATCTAAGCCTCGAACGGCCTGAATATGACGCGGCGATCCTCGCATTTAGGGACAAAAGACCTATCGAGGTGACCGGAGAGTTGACTAAGGAGAAGAACATTTGGGTGCTGCGAAATCCCAGGAATGTGATTGTTCACCGTGGAGAATCGGACGCAGGAGAAGAAGGAGAAGAAGAGAGCTAGGGAGGTTTTACCTCTGATTTGCGCCGCCTCTGGCTGCTCTCGGAGGCTCAGGAAGTGCCCTGTGAGCCGCGCTTGCCCAAGATCAGATCCGTCCATCCCTCAAGGCTTCTTTGTTCAACGGCATGTGCACTCGTCTTCAAGGACTCACCTATCGCTCGTATTTCCTCAAAAGGCAGCATGGCCAATCGCCGCACCAAGGGTCCGATTGCCTTCTCCCGAGAAGATGTAGGTATATTAGCCAAATCGTTATCGCGGAGAAACCGACGCATCTCACGCATTGTCGGAAGTATTCGCTTTGTCGTTAGTGCATAATATATATCCGCAAGCGATCGCGCCTTTTCAGGTTCATCCTTTTCCAGGCGAGAGAGGAAACCTTGCAAACCCTGAGGCCCTCGCGGTCGTCTAACACGAGAAGTCGCCGACTTTGTGATGCGCGCTTGCCGTCCAACGCTCTCTCCTACTTCTAGGATCGATAACAGCGCTGCGATGTTCTCGGGCTTCGCCAAAAAGATCGCCAGATCCGCAAATACCGCCGGTGGATACCTCTGAATGAGCTTAGCTAGGTCACCTAGAAGCCCAAACTTCGCAGTTGCTTTCATAGGCCGACTCTCTGTACAAACTCCCTGGCAAATAGCCAGAAATTGTGACGTTTGGCAACCCGGGAATACGAGGTACGAAAGAGTGGCCGACCCTCTCTGGCACCCTTCGGGTAAGATTTGGAATACTCGACCTCGTGCTCAAACACATACCACTTATTCTGCTTTGCAATCCTCCTAACTGTCTCCTTCGCTAAGGCTTCCTCCGGGAAGTAGTTTAGAGTCGCGTTGAATACCACCCCTGCCAGCTCCAGAGTGTGTTCTTCATTTTCGGCCTTGAACTCCCGCATGGACTGTACCAATAGCGGGAGGCCAATGGTTGAGAGATATTCAGGCTTTACGGGGACGAGCAACCAATCACTTGCGAGATAGGCCGCAGTCGTCAGGACGGATTCCGTAGGTGCGCAGTCGATAAGAATGAGGTCGTACTGGTCTTCCACCTCCCTTACTAGGCGCGAGAGATGTCGTTCCTTCTGTCCCGGGTTCTTTAGCGAGAACGCTAGCTCAAGACGTGAGGGTATGAGGTCTATTTTGCCTCCACCATCAATCGTCCGATAGGGGCGAATAACCTTCTTAGCTGACACCTTTGACATAGCCCCACCTGTCCGCGGTGTCCTTGTGCCTTGCTCAAACACGTCCCAGATCGTGGGCTGCTTCAATGTCAGTATTCGTTGGTACTCTGCTGTGCCAAGGAGGTATTGGCTGGCGTTAAATTGTGGGTCTAAGTCTACAACCAGGACTCTCTTGAGCAGGTCTCGATATGCCGCGAGATGCCACGCTAGATTTACGGTAAGAGTCGACTTACCGACACCACCTTTCATATTGATTACAGAGACTTTGATAGCCATAGTTCAGTATCCTTTTGATGCGCTACCATGATCCTTATGCTCTGTCGTAGCGGCGCCGGGTGATCGAACACCGTGGTTTCTGGACATCGATCGGCGATCATCTCTTGGTGCTCAAGCCGTCCACTGCGACTCTATGAGGTCCACGACGCCTAAGGTGCGAAATCCCGTATAGAACTCGGCCGAAGCCGACAACCCCTGAAGCTTAGCGCAGTTCTCTTCCATCCACCAGTCGGGCCGAGAACCGGGCAGGCCGAGCCGTGGCAGCGCGAGGCCTCCGAGAACCTCGCCGGCGGCCGTGTCGCGCCAGGCCTCGACGCCTACCAGCAGGCCGGCCGCCTGCACGTCGCCGACACCCGCAACGCCGCCCGTGCCGAGCTGCTCAGCAGTACGCGGCCGATCGCGCCGCCGCCCCTGCAGGCGGCCAGCTCGTCCTCGCTTACCGCAACGACGATGTCGCCCGCCTCAACACTGGCATCCGCGATCAGCGCCTGGCTGCTGGCGAGCTCCGCGGCCAGGTCATCACCGTCGCCGGCGCCGACTACGCCGCCGGCGACCGTCTGGTCTTCCTCAAGAACGACCACTAGGGTCGCGAGGTGACCAACCTAGGCCGCGCCAAGGGCCAGGCCGCCGGCGTCAAGAACGGCACCCTCGCGACGCTCGAGCGCGTCAAGCCCGACCGCTTCGTCGCCCACCTCGACGACGGCCGCAGGGTGGCCTTTGATCCGGCGATTATGCCGTACTTGACACCGGGAGGGCGCTCGCGCTATGATGCGCCATTATGGCATTTCTTCATGGCGCCCGCGCCTTCTACCACAAGTTGCCGAAGGGGTTGGCATTGATCTTCCTGGTTGTGGTCCTCGCTGGTGCCTGCGCAGTCGCGTTGAACGCCGTTGCAGGTGCTGCGCAGTCATACGAGTATGTCAGAGATTTCTCGCACACTCATCCAGCGGTTTTCCACGCACTTTCTGGCAATCTCCCCGTCGCCATCATTACCGTTGGTGTCCTAGGTTTCCTTTTGATCTCTCTGTGGGCTGCCTTCTACCACGCGGTGCCGGGCGATGCTGCTCTCTCCGACCACGGCGCTACTAATCCGGCGTCCCAAAGTGCGGCCGCTCGCGAATTGGCCGAAAAGCAAAGGCAAAATGATTTGGCAGAGAAGCACAACAAGTTGCTAGAGGCGCGGTTGCAGCCCAGGTTTCGATTCGTCAAGGGCCAAGCGTCATTCGGCTCTGAGTCGTTTGACTCCTTGGAGTTATGGAACGACGGAGAGCATATTGATAACTTGTCAATATCGCAGACGTGTTACATTCAAGTCAGCGGCGACACACGAGCCGGAAAGACACTATACATCCCCACCTATTACTTTCGTCAACGTCGCTTCAGCGGTTCGCCGACCGGATTACTCGTTACCTTCAATGCGTGGCAGCCTCAGTTCTGGGCTGGACAGCTAGTGGCGATTAATGAAACAAGGGAATTTAAACGACTAGTCGCAGAGGTTCGAGAGCGCTTTGAATTTAGAGTCGGTATTAGGAAAAGGGTTTTCCTGCATATCTCCTACAAAGATCTAGCCAGGGTGCTACACGGGGTTACTTACGAGATTTACCCTGAGGATGAGAGCCTTCCGAACATTCTTAGCGGAGATACGCCGACAGTGCTTGAGGGGTTAGATATTCCGAGGATCGTGTGGCTGTATAAACAAAACTTCGGCAAGCCGGCAATGAAGGATCTGACTGTCGAGAACATGCTGGAAAGGGTCATGAGCTTTACTCCCGAAGAGTTAAGACTTAGGTGAGCGTTATGATAGTTGCTTGTCCCTCCGCTCCTTCTTCTCGGCGGCATTGGCACTCGCCGCAGTGGTCACTCTATGTATTGCGTTGACCTTACCCCTCGTCGAGAGTGTCCACATCGTGACTAATCACCGCCCATCGACGGTCGAAGGGTCTATATCGCCAACAAGCAATGGTGGGGTTTCGTCGTCGAAAACAATCCGAGTAGTAAATACGGCATCTAATCCATAGTTCTCCCTTCAAGGCTCGCTCTCGCTCATCTGCTTTGAAAGGAAACGTGATGGCGGCATCAAGTCCTACGCCTCCACCAAGGGCGCCCCTGCCGACAAATCCGGCGTTTTCTTGCGCCCACTCTATGGTCTCTTGTGTCCATTCTGTTGGGAGGCTTGTACCAAAACCGTACGAGGTTGCTATCGCAATATCCATCGCTGGAACACTACCCATGTGTTCGATTCGTACGGTGACCGCAGCCGCACCAATAGCGAGTTCATTCGTCGCGATGCCAGTAGCGAGCAGCCAGGCACGATTACTCAGTTCATGTTGCTCTCTGGCCTGTTTGTTGGCTTCCCTTGCCTCGTGCCACTGCTTTCGCGCAGTAGACGCATACCACCACGCTCCAGCTATGCCGACAGTTGCCAGGACAAGGCTCCAAATCTCGAATGTGGTCATGCCGAAGAGACACGACGAACCTGTGCAGTGTTGCATATCGCGCTGTCGTTCTTAGCTGCTGCCGCCCTTGCGTTTAGCGGCCAGGGCTGCTTGTGGTGGTTTGGTAGTGTGTTGGGTGGCTTCCTCGGTATCGGGTTTATGCTCCTCTCCATCGCCGCCGCAGGCAAGATCATCTTTTTGTCTCTTAACAGATGGGACTCCTAGTAATGCTCGCATCGCGTCATCAAAGCTCAGCGGATGAAGGCTCACGGGGCCGGCTCTTTTCTTCTTCTTGCGAGGAGCGGCCGGCGGTTTCTTGGCACCGGAGCCTGTCACGATCCCGCCAGTACGGTAGAGAACATATCGGGATTCTCCCGGTTGTTGTGCCGGAAGGAGAACTCATTGAGGTAGAGCGGAAGGTAGCGCTTGGAGACCTGATGGAAGTTGCCGAACACGCCACGCTTGATGAGCGACCAGAAGCTGTCAATGTTGCTGGTGTGGATCTGGCCGCGCACGTACTCGCCAGTGCTGTGACTGACAGCGTGGTGTGGCAGGCCACGCCGAGTAAGGCGGCCGTACCCTGCATGCTCGTCGGTCGCCACGATGTCAACGTTGTCCGCAATCGTCTCATCGACGAAGCTTTCCAGCGTGTTCGCGTCGGTCGCCTCGATCATCTGGCAGACCACGCTCCCCTTGCGGGCGATGGCGCCGATCACCGCGACCTTGCCGGCCTGCCCGCGTCCTCCCTGCCCGCGCTTGGTGCCGCCACCAACGCCGCCGCCGTGCCGGTTCTTGGCCTTGCCGCCGATATAGGTTTCATCGACCTCCACAACGCCCGTGAGCTTCTGGAAGGACGGGTCGAGCATCGCGGCGCGGATGCGGTGGCACATGTACCAGGCGGTACGGTAGGAGCCCATGCCGACGTTGCGCTGGACCTGCAAGGCGCTAATTCCCTTCTTGGCCTGGCACATGAGCAAGATGACCTGGAACCAGTCCCTGAGAGGATAGTTGGTGTTCTCGAAGATGGTGCCGGCGAGCGGCGAGAACTTGTACCCGTTGGGCGCGCAGCTCTTGCACTGCCACTTGAAGGGCTTCGCCAGCTTGTAGACCTTCTCGCTGGTGCCGCAGCGCGGACAGTAAACCCCGTCGGGCCAACGCATTGCGACGAGGTAGGCGAGGCAATCTTCCTGGGTCTTGAACCGGTCCGCGAGCTGTCTCAGGGTCATCATGGGAGGAGTCTATGCCCATTATGAGCCGGTGTCAAGTACGGCATAATCGCCTTTGATCCGGGCCAGTACGACCGCATCGCCCACGGCTACGCGGTCACCATCCACAAGAGCCAGGGCGCGACGGTCGACCGCGCCTACGTCCTCGCCGACCCAATGATGAACCGCAACGCCTCCTACGTGGCCCTCACCCGCCACCGCGAGGGCGTCCATGTCTACACCGATCGGCAGACCTTCGCCGACCGCGACCAGCTCGACCGCTCCCTGTCCAGAGCCCCCTCCAAGGACCTCGCCCGCGACTACGCACGCCGCCGCAATCGAGCGCCACGCCGCCCGCCTCGCGCCGCTCGCGGACCACATATTGGAACCTCACCTGGAAGCTCAACATCTTTAACAAGACTCGCGGAGACACTGCGTATCATATCCGCCTTAACTTCGCGGACGAGGAGGGATTTGCACTCGACAATACAATCGAGCAGCCCGAGACACTCATTGCCCCGAATCAACAGAAGGCGCTTTCCGGTAGCTATCTTCTGGCAGCGGAGATCGCTCAGCGAGTCTCGCAAGTCACTGCGCATGTGTCACGCAGCTGAGCCGGAGATCTAAGCGCGATCTGATTGGCGGCCGATGGGCGAGCCCGCTAGAGGACACCCAGAGTGCCGAGTTCCTGAACCACTGCAGTGAGGTAATGTGGCACCGTCTGACCCGCCTGCCTCATTAGCTCTGCCAACGCCCGCCGCTTGGTTGCATCACTTAGCAAAAAGCTGTTTAATGTATTCGCGAGGGTGAATGGGTGATATACCTTGGAAAAGGTGTTGGCAATTGCTCCCGCAGTCAACTCGTCAAGTGGCAGCCTTTTTATGAATGACACTACGGCACCTGCGTTTCTGTTTGCCCACGCAAAGTCGTCGACCAAAAAGGACTCGGGACCAAATACTAGGACCTTGAAGATCCCGAAGAATCCAAGCGCCTGCAATGTGTCGAAATCGACTTCCACATCTTGTCCTTTCAGGATCAGGATAACGTGCTTGAAGGCCTCTGCCTGTTGCTCTGCAGGTATCATTCCATTGCGGAGCATCACCGCGAATCCCCGTAGGCCATTCGGATTGCCGCCGTCGAACAGCACCGAATACCAAAGCTTACGTACCAAATGGGCATTTGAAAAATGCACTACTGCCATGGGGTGGTATTCTAGGAACCTCGCCAGGAGACCATCATCGCCGGCCAGGTAATTTGCCAAATCCTCTTTCACATCCTCACTGCCCAAGTTGAGAGTGCCTTCGAAGAACAGGAAAGCACCTATCGGAATCATCGTTAGAGGCCCAGTGCCCTCAAAGACTTCAATAATCCTTGCAAAGAACCTCCTCCAGTTCGCTTTCAAGACAGAAGAGTGAATCCTCTTAACTAACGGCTCCAATGGCTGCCCAGGCGGCGTGATCATGGGGTCGAAGTGATCGTGAATCTCTCGGATCAGCGCCTCTTCACTGCCGCCCACTACAAGCTTTGGGAGGTTGGACCGAAGAAAGAGCCATAAGGCCTCGATGTGCGCCGCGCCAGTCTCGTTGCTCTTGCCATGTGCGCAGTCATTCCGCCGGTTCTTAAAGTACGTCACCTGTTGACGTAGGTCATCGGTTATCAAAAAGATCGGGCGCGCACTCCTGATGATAGCTTCGTAGGTCTTCTTGTCTCGTTCGTCTTCATCACGGATCTCATTTTGGATCGAGTTCCATTCGGGCTGGAGGAATCCGGTCGGCGGCTTCGCCTCCAAGAGCCGGTCACCGACAACAGTCTGCATCGCAACGTAAGAGAGAAGGAAGGCGGCTCGATAGGCGCCCGCCTTGTAGCAGACAATCGCTTCAACGAAGAGAGACCTAGCTTCGTCGCTGAAGGTTTGGTCGGACAACCAGACTTCGACGGGAAGTGTCATCGCTTTCCCCTGCTGTCGTTTTGGATAGCGCCGAGGGCCGCAGGTGTAAGCTCTTCGCCTCCGCGTTGGAGTACCCTGGAGGCCGCTCGAAGTCGCAACAGCAAGGTCAGCACGACTCTCCGGCACAGCCCGTAACGCAGGTGCAGCCACTAACTTCCGACGCACCAACCTGCATGTACCTTACATCAATGGTAGCATTATAGCAAGCGACATGTTCCGGGGAAGCGGCAGGACGGAGCAGCACGCCGGCGCGAGGTCTACACCAAGCAAACCGCATCAAGGCTTGGCGGTGGTAAGGATCCACCAACCACGCCCTGCCCGGCGTGTCTCTACACACCCCGGCTTAGCCTCCTTCGATTTGGATATTTTCAAGTCCACGGCGACGTGCCTAATGATGAGCTATGGCAGGTGAGCCCTGGTTTGTCACTTGCTGCGCTCCTCGCCGGCGCCCACCGTCCGAGCCTGACCGGTCGCCCGTGCCCCGGTTATCGGCGCCGGCGGTCGTGGGGTCCGCCGTGACCGCGCGTTCCGGGATGTATACGGACCGGAGCGGGATCGACTCCGCTCATAGCGGCGGCGATCGCGGAGCTGATTCGGTCGGCAGCGGCGCGGACGGGATCGTCCGAGAGGTGGGCGTAGCGCTCTGTCATGCCCGCCGCCGAATGGCCAACGATTGCTCCGATGACGACCAAGCTCTCGCCGCCGACTGCGCCCATGGAGACGTAGCCGTGGCGAAGATCGTGCGGCCTCACTCCTGCGACGCCCGCGGCGGTGCAGATGCGGCCCCACGGCTTGTACAGGTTCTTGAGCGGCTCTCCGGCCCGGCCGCCGGGGCAGACCCACGGTCCCTGCTGCTCCGCTTCAGCCAGGAGCTGTAGCGCCGCGGCGCCGAGGAGGACGGTCTTCGCCCCCGTCTTCGAGTCGGGGAGCCGCAGGCAGCTTCGCTCGAGATCGACGTCCTCCCAGCGTAGGCCGAGGATCTCGCTCTTCCGGCAACCGGTGAGCAGAAGAAGCCGAATGGCGAGGATCGCCGCTGCCGGCTCGCTCGCATCCCTCTCCGCCTGGGCCAGGGCGGCGCCGAGCCGTGCGAGCTCCTGAGCTGACAGGTAACGCTCGCGGCGCCGTTCGGTGTGCTTCTTGATCCTGCGGCATGGGTTGCCTTCCGGAAGGACCAGACCCTCGTCTTCCGCCCAGGCGAAGATACCGGACAGGAGCGTGACGGCGCGGTTCGCCTCGACGGGCGTCTCGCGGTGGGCGCGGTGAAGAGCCAGGATGTCGGTGCGCGTGACTGCCTCGGCCTTCATCTTGCCGATGGCAGGAAGGATGATGCGTTTCAGCAAGCGGAGAGTGCAAGCATCTCAACAGAGGCATCACGCTAAATGCCTCTAGAATAGTGCTTTAGATCGTCAGATCGTAGCTGGGAGAACTGAGGCGTTGGAGGCGACGGGCGGATTCGAACCGCCGAATAAGGGTTTTGCAGACCCTCGCCTTACCACTTGGCCACGTCGCCGCGGGGGATGGGAGATCGGTCTTCCTTGGCTTTCTCCCTTGGAAGGCCGCAGGGCGGCCCGGGGGACCGGAGTGCCGGGGCGCGCGAGGGGCGGACCGGACGACGGTCGGGGTTCAAAGAGGGGCTTTGGAGCGGGAAACGGGACTTGAACCCGCGACCCCAACCTTGGCAAGGTTGTGCTCTACCACTGAGCTATTCCCGCCCACAGGGAGCAAAGGATATGCGCAGGTCCGGGGGCTGTCAAGGCGGCGTAACCCGGCATGGGGACGGCGCTACGGGGCGCCGCGGAGGGTCTCAGGGGGTGTACGGGAAGGCGTCCCGCACCAGGGTGTAGCGCCAGGCGGTGCCGTTCCAGTCGAGGCCTAGGACGTCGAAGCGGCAGGGGGTGAGGTGGAGGCCGCGGATGGCCAGGTGGAGAGCGGCGGCGCGGGAGAGGCGGCGGCGCTTGGCCGGGCCGACGGCGGCGATGGCGGGACCGAAGGCGGCGGTGGCGCGGGCCTTGACCTCGACGAAGCAGAGGACGCCGCCGCTGTCGCGGGCGACGAGATCGATCTCGCCGGCGTGGTTGACGACGTTGCGCTCGAGGATCTCGTAGCCCTGGGTGGCGAGCCAGGCCGCGGCCGCCTGCTCGGCGGCGCGGCCGCGGGCGTGGGTGCTGGGGCGGGGTCTCTTCCCGGTGGCGCTCATCGGTTCATCGCGGCGGGGCGGATCGGGGCCTCGGGGGCTCGCAGGCGCGCGGCGGCGCACCTGCGCTGCGCCGGCCTGCCCGCCTAGCGCCGCTTCCAGCGGGCTCCCTGGGGGGTGTCTTCGACGACGATGCCGCGGGCGGCGAGCTCGGCGCGTAGGCGGTCGGCGGCGCCAAAGTCGCGGCGCTGGCGGGCGTCCTCCCGCTCCCCGACCAGACGCTCGATCTCGGCGTCGTCGTCCGCCGCGCCGCCGCTCGTAGGGATCGGGGTGACATCCGCTGTCGCCTCCGAGGTAGGAGTCGAGGCGATGGGCGTGGGCCAGGCGGCGGCATCGAGGACGCCGAGGACCTGGTCGACCTCGGCCAGGGCCGCGTCGATGGCGGCCTTGTCGCCGGCCACCAGGCGCTCGCCCTCGATCGCGACGTTGACCGCCTTGACGAAAGCGAACAGCGCCGCCAGCGCCGCCGAGACGTTGAGGTCGTCCGCCAGCCCCGCGGTGAAGTCGCGGCGCAGTGCCGCGATGGCGGCCGCGGCCGGCGGCGGCGATGGATCGGCGAGCGCCGGCAGCTCGGCGCGCTCGACCGCATGGCGCAGCCGGAAGCGCATCTCGTCGATGCGCCGCAGCGCGCCGGCCGCACCCTCCAGCGCCGCGAAGGTGAAGTTCAGCTTCTGCCGGTAGTGGACCGACAGGAAGAGGTAGCGCAGGGCGCGCGCCG
>Ga0210384_10004453_pt1 | contig 15625 bp, 9 predicted proteins | sample IncBWH2MmetaG_FD_160574 | JGI IMG/M metagenome (GOLD analysis project Ga0210384, IMG submission 160574) | Forest soil microbial communities from Barre Woods Harvard Forest LTER site, Petersham, Massachusetts, United States - Inc-BW-H-2-M | ecosystem: Environmental > Terrestrial > Soil >...
CATGTTGGTTAACGTCGCGCCGGAGCCGGCGCGCTAGGCCGAGGACTTCAACGCACCATGGTCCGTGAGCGGGACGAAAATGAAGGAAACACCGCAGCAATATACTGAGCGCATTCTTGGCTATATGGTAGGCAAGCAGCCTCTGGAAGTTCAAGCCTCTACGGCAGAGAAACTTGAGCGGCTGATCAAGGGCGTGCCAGCGACCAAATTGCGCGAGCGCCCGGCTGCTGGCAAGTGGTCGGTTAGTGAGATCGTGGCACACCTTGGCGATGCGGAAATTGTGACTGGATTCCGCATGAGGCTGATTCTAGGCGCGCCGGGGGCTCCTATCGCGGCCTACGATCAGGATTCGTGGATGACCAGCGGGCACTATGAGCAGCGCGATCCGCGTAAGTCGGTCGAGCAGTTTCGCGTGCTCCGCGAAGCCAACCTTGCCTTGCTCGAGTCGCTGACACCCGAACAGTGGAAGCACTATGGCGTGCATTCTGAACGCGGGCAGGAAACGATTGAGCATATTGTCCGCATGGCTGCGGGGCACGACATCAATCACCTGCTCCAAATAGAAAAAATCCTCTCGAGTGAGTAACCCGCGAGCTGGTCACGGGTTTGCTTCGACCGCTCTTGAGGTTGCGATATGGTATTCGAGTGGCGGGGGTCGGACCAGTGAGCCAATTCTGGAAAGAGATTCGCCGGAGCCTACGCGGCTTAATGAAACGGCCGGCTTTTCTGGCCGTGGCTGTTCTTACGCTGGCGTTGGGAATTGGCGCAAACACGGCATTATTCAGTGTGGTCAACGCGGTCCTCTTGCGGCAGCTTCCCTTCGCGCATGCGGATCGCACCGTCTGGATTACGGGGGTACGGCCAGACCGAAATGATGCTCCATTCTCGCTTCCAGATTTCCTCGATTACCGTGACCACACGGAGTCCCTTGACTCCGTCTCTGCCGTTGGAAGTTGGAGCGGGAACCTAACGGGCCGAGGTGACGCGGAACGACTGACTGGCGTGCGTGTTTCAGCAAACCTGTTTGAGACGCTCGGGGTGAACGCGGCTGTTGGCCGCACTCTCGAACCGGAAGATGATCGTCCGGGAGCCCCAAGCGTTGTGGTTATGACGTATGGGCTTTGGCAACGGCGATTCGGCAGTGACACTAGCCTGGTCGGTCAGCCGCTGGAACTGAATGGTGCGAGTTACACCTTGGTTGGCATTCTGCCTCCGAACTTCTTCTTCCCGATCCCAGAGGCGGAACTGGCAGTCCCTCTTGTACCTGATGCGGATCCCTGGCGTCAGAACCGAAACACGGTCAATTTCCTGAGGCTCGTGGGACGTACTCGACAAGGCGTCCCGCCTGAGCGCGCGGAAGCAGAGATGAACGCACTGGCCCGCAAACTCCGCGAGCAATTTCCTGATGCGAACGCGCGAAAGATGGGCGTGAAATTGACACCAATGCGCGACCAAATAACCAGTGGTTACCGCCGGGCGCTCTGGGTGCTCCTCGGAGCGGTAGGGTTTGTGCTCTTGATCGGGTGCGCCAATCTGGCGAATCTGAATCTAGTACGCGCCGCCGAGCGGCGAAGGGAAATGTCAGTTCGTTCTGCTCTTGGGGCCACACGCTGGCAGGTCGTCAAGCAACTTCTATTGGAGAGTGCCTTGCTAGCGACGAGTGGAGGTGTGTTGGGTGCATTAGTAGCGCCGATTGGCGTACGTGGGTTGGTCGCATTGAGTCCTTCAAGTATCCCTCGCGCGCGAGAGATCGGAGCTGACGCCGCGGTACTTGCCTTTACCGTCTTCGTTTCGCTCGTGGCGGCCATCGCCAGCGGTCTGGCGCCCGCGCTGGTGACATCGCACGGGGACTTGGCTCAGCAACTAAATGAAGGAGCTCGAGGTTCCACCGAAGGGCGTCGAGGAAAGGCTCTGCGAACCAGTCTTGTGGCTGTTGAGGTGGCCCTCTCGCTTCTTCTCCTGGCGGGTGCTGCAGTGTTGCTCAAGAGCTTTTCCAAACTGCAGACCGTAAATGCGGGGTTTGACCCCCATGGGGTTCTCGCGGTTCGGCTATCGCTTCCAAAAGCCCGTTATCCTCATCTGGCAGACGTGACCCGGTTCTATGATGCGCTGCTTCCCCGTGTCCAAAAGCTTCCTGGAGTTTCGGCCGTAGGAGTAGTCAACATGCTCCCGCTAAGCGGGCAAATCGCTTCGGCTCCCTTTACCATCGTTGGCCGCGCATTTTCAAAGGAGGAGGTTCCCCAAGCGCAATTTCGCGTCGTCAGCCCGATGTATTTACAGGCCATGCGAATTCCCTTCCTTGCGGGCAGGGCATTCAACGAGAGTGATACGGATCGAACCCCGCTGGTTTGCCACATCAATGAAACTCTGGCCAAGCGCTTCTGGCCCCAGGGGGACGCAATCGGCGCGCACGTGATGCTCGAGGACAATGACTCCAAACCGCGCGAGGCCGAGGTCGTTGGAATAATCCACGATGTCAAGGACAGGGGGCTAGAAGCCGCGCCGAGTTTCGACATCTACATACCGCTTCGGCAGACACACGAAGACACGGTCGTCTGGCTTCAAAACAATCAATACTGGGTACTGCGAACAGATGGCGAACCATTAATTCTCGCCAACGCTTTTCGAAAAGAGGTCCGCGGGGTGGATGGCGATGTGGCCGCTTCGAATGTCCGTTCGATGGATCAATATCTTTCACTCACCATCGCGCCTCGACGGTTCAATTTGCAGCTGCTGTCTATTTTTGCGATTGCCGCTCTTGCTTTGGCGTTAGCTGGAATTTATGGGGTCATATCGTATTCTGTGAACCAGCGGACCCACGAGATCGGTGTTCGGATGGCGCTTGGTGCTCACCCAAGTGACGTGTTGCGGATGGTTATCGTGGACGGATTGAAGCCGGTCCTGGTGGGATTAGCGCTGGGAATCCTGAGTGTCTTTGCTCTCACGAGAGCGGTAGCCAGCTTGCTTTTTGCAGTGAGCGCATCAGACCCGGCGGCGTTGATTTCGGTGACGGTGCTGTTCTGCAGCGTGTCGCTCGTGGCCGTCATTGTTCCTGCTCACCGTGCCGCGAAAATGGATTCACTCGCAGTGCTGCGAACAGACTAAAACTGAATACCGTAATGAAGGCTTTCGAAATTCGTGGCAACTTCGGCGTGGAGTCTTTACAGCTCGTGGAGCGTCCCGAGCCAGTGCCAGGCCCGGGGCAAGTCGTCCTCAAGATGCGAGCATTTTCGATCAACTATCGCGACCTTCTCGTTGTCAACGGCGTCGGGCGCTGGAGGCCACCCCTCGGGCGGGTTCCCTTATCTGATGGCGTGGGTATCGTTGCCGCCACGGGTAACGGCGTATCCCGAGTAAAGGTTGGGGATCGAGTCGCTCCCATTTTCTATCCGAAGTGGTTGGACGGCCGAGTTGCAACCGAGAAGATGGGACAGGCCCTGGGCGGCGCGGCCGCTGATGGTGTCCTCGCCGAATACACGCTCTTTGATGAGGCCAGCCTAGTACATATACCCGCACATTTGACCGACGAAGAAGCAGCTACACTCCCGTGCGCCGGGGTAACCGCGTGGAGCGCGATTGTCCCGCTCGGAGATATTGCACCAGGCGATTCTGTTGTGGTGCTGGGGACCGGAGGTGTCTCGATGTTCGCCCTTCAATTTGCGAGGTTTTTGGGTGCCCGCGTCATCGTAACGTCGAGCAGCGATCAAAAGCTCATGCGCGCAAAGGAACTGGGCGCCGCTGAAGTGATTAACTACAAGGCGAAGCCTGACTGGCCAAAGGCTGTCGTGGAGTTAACAGATGGTCTCGGAGCCGACTACGTTGTCGATACAGCGGGAGGGCTGAAGGAAGCCATTGCAGCTGTGCGGTTGGGAGGCACGGTGGCATTCGTGGGATTGCTCATCGGTATGACTTCGCAAGTCGACCTCGTTACCTTCATGGGTAAATGTGCTCGTGTTCAAGCGGTTGACGTCGGCTCGCGAGAGATGTTCGAAGCGATGAACAAAGCGATTGAATTTCACGCGATGCGCCCAGTGGTGGATCGGGTCTTTGGTTTCTCCGAACTGCGAGAGGCCCTCAACCACCTGAGAGAGGCTCGGCACTTCGGCAAGGTTTGTCTGAGGGCCTAGTTCGAAGGACTCTCATGGACGGGACGCATGGAAGCGAACCGCCGATGAGGAACACCAGGGTGACTGTTGCGAGCTATGCGTTGCCGAAGACCTTGAAAGCGGCTCATAGGGGTGCGAGAATGAAATCCCCTTCCGAGGAACCGTCGTCATCCATATCTGACTGCTGAACCTCACTACTCCACGCCCGACTGTAAGAACCGGTGGGCGTCCATTTCCCTTTCTGATTGCCGACCATGGGAGCACCAAGCCGCAATGGATGGTCCGCAAGGTGAGACTGGATGCGCTCGTTGAGATCTTCGATCAGCCTTGCTGTGGTGTGCTGCGCGCCGCTCCTGATTTTTGTGGGAGGGCCAGTTGCGAGCGGCGGCCAGGCACATCCACACAACGCGATCCAAGGTTACGGCCACCAAGCATGGCAAGCGTCAGAAGGCCTCCCCCAGGATTCCGTGCAAACGATCCTTCAGACGCGTGACGGCTTTCTCTGGGTGGGAACAGAGAGAGGTCTGGCACGGTTCGATGGGCTCCATTTCGATGTCTTCAAGAACGCGAACGCCGGCGGAATCAAGATCAATTACATAGAAGTGCTGTATGAAAGCCGCGATGCGACTTTGTGGATTGGCACCCGCGGCAGCGGCCTCATCGGGATGAAGGATGGCAAATTTGCTGTCTATCCGACTGCGAATGTTTCCGGCGGTGAAGATGTCAAATCCATCCAGCAGGATCGGGATGGGAGCATGTGGATCGGGTTCAAGAGCGGCGGGCTTGGGCATTTGGCAGACGGCAAACTGACAGTGCTCACCACGAAGCAAGGCCTGTCGAGCAACAAAATTGGAGCCTTATTGTCAGCGGCCGACGGAACTTTGTGGGTGGCAACCGACGATGGCGGACTCGACCACTGGGACGGCCAGCGCTTCATAGTCTTCAACACCAAGAACGGATTGCCGAGTGATTCAATCTCTTCGCTGTTCGAGGACGCAGACGGCGCTCTATGGATCGGAACGAATCGGGGCCTGGCACGATTGAAATCGGGGAGATTCACACTGTACAACATCAAGAATGGGCTTTCGAGTGTAGCCGTGCTATCGCTCCAAGGGGACCGGGACGGGAACTTGTGGATCGGCACGGATGGCGGCGGGCTGAACTGCCTGAAGAATGGCGCGATTAGGATTTTCAATTCAGAAATGGGTTTGACGAATAACGTCGTGTTGTCAATCGCTGAGGACGCCGAGGGTAGCATCTGGATCGGCACTGACGGCGGTGGCCTCGATCAACTCAGAAAGGTCAGCTTCAACACTTATGGGCGTGAGTCTGGGCTAAGCGACGATTATGTGCGGACTGTTATTGGCGACGGAGCCGGCGGTTTGTGGACAGGCACGAACGGAGGACTTAGCCACTGGAGAGACGGGAAGTTTTCGAATTTCATAGCAAGAAGCGGTTTGAAAAACAATGTTGTCCGGTCACTCTATTTGGACCATGAAAAAGCTCTGTGGATTGGGACGGATGGAGGTGGCGCGAGCCGTATGAAGGACGGAAAGTTCACATTGTTTGGCACCAAGAGTGGTTGGCCCTCAAACGTAATCATGGGCTTTGCGGAAGATGTGAAGAATCATCTATGGATTGGCACGATCGACGGCCTCGTGGAAATGGACGGAAGCGCCGAGCGGACATATACGACGCGAGACGGTCTTTCCAGCAACGTAATCTTGGATGTTGTGGCGACACCCGATGGGTTCCTGTGGATCGGCACATCTCACGGGTTGACAAGATTGAGCGCTTCCAAATTCCTCACCTACAACGCCCGTAATGGCTTTACCGACGAAGCGGTTTCGGCAGTCTACGAAGATTCGAAAGGCACGCTGTGGATCGGAACCGAGGGTGACGGTTTGTTTCGGTTGAAGAACGAAAGGTTCAGTCAATATACGACAAAGGACGGACTCACCGACGATGTGATTCCCGAAATTATAGAAAGCGATGAAGGAGATCTGTGGCTACCGAGCAACCGCGGTATCTCTCGAATCAGCAAGGAGGAGCTGGACGGTTTTGCGGACGGGAAGATAACCAGAGTGCACGCGCATGAATATGGTGTCGCAAACGGGATGAAGACCAGTATCTGCACCAGCGGAGGACGGCCTTCGGCCTGGAAGGGCCAAGATGGAAACCTGTATTTTGCCACCATCAAGGGTCTTGCACGGGTTGACCCAGCGCATTTGCTGGTGAATCCTTTGCCGCCGCCGGCGGTCATCGAAACCCTGGTGGCCAACGGGCGCTCCATCGTTCCGCAGAATGGACTCAGGGTGCCGCCTGGAAAGGGCGACTTGGAAATTCATTTTGCAGGCCTTAGTTTCGATGAGTCAAAAAAGGTGCAGTTCCGGTATCAACTGTCGGGTTTCGATGCAGGCTGGGTGGATGCCGGAACGCGCGCGGTGGCCTACTACACGAACATTCCACCGGGCGACTACACCTTCCGGGTCATCGCCTGCAACAGAGACGGAGTTTGCGATCCCCATGAAACGGCTTTGGCTTTGTCTCTGCAGCCGCATTTCTACCAAACCCACCTCTTCTACGTGCTCTGCGCCCTAGCCGCCGGTATTTGCGGGTGGGGCATGTATCGCTCGCGTGTTCACCGCATCAACGAGCAGAAGTCGCAACTCTCCGTTTTAGTGGACCAGCGTACCGCGGAATTGCGAGGCGAGATCCTCCAGCGGGAACACACCGAAGCGGAACTGAAAAGGGCAAAACTCACGGCGGAAGCGGCCAACGAAGCAAAAAGCACATTCCTGGCGACGATGAGTCACGAAATTCGGACGCCGATGAACGGAATTCTCGGGATGACGGAATTGGTGCTGGACACGGGACTTACGCCTGAACAGCGCGAGCATCTCGGGCTGGTGCGGCTTTCCGCCGAGTCGCTGCTTTCCATCATCAACGATATTTTAGACTTTTCCAAAATTGAAGCCGGGAAACTGGATCTTGAATCCATCCCGTTCGATCTGCGCGAGAGTCTCGGTGAAACAATGAAGGCTGTTAGTTATCGAGCGCACCAGAAAGGGCTCGAACTCATCTACGAGGTCCAACCGGATGTGCCGGAAGCGCTGCTGGGTGATCCCGGGCGGATTCGTCAGATTCTAGTCAACCTGATTGGAAACGCGATCAAGTTCACGGATTCCGGGGAGATCTTTGTGGGCATTGAAGAGGAATCTCAAACGTCGAACAGCACTTCACTTCACTTTAGCGTGAAAGATACGGGAGTGGGTATACCCGTTGAGAAGCAGAAGACGATTTTTGAAGCCTTCTCCCAAGCGGATGGTTCGATGGCACGCAAGTACGGTGGCACCGGATTGGGCCTGGCGATCTGTACGCGGCTTGTGAAGATGATGGGCGGGAATTGTTGGGTGGAAAGCCAAACCGGGCAAGGCAGCACGTTCCACTTCACGGTGCAGTTGGCAACGCAGGGCACGACTTGCGCGCGCCCTGCTTTTCTTCAGCCGGAGCAGCTGCGCGATCTTCATGCGCTAATAGTGGATGACAACACGACAACGCGACGAGTCTTGTACGCGATGCTGAGCCGTTGGGGAATGAAGCCGACAGCGGTCGAGTGTGGCCAGTCAGCGCTCAAAGTCCTTGAGATGGCGAAGAGTTTCGGGCATCGGTTTCCTCTTGTGGTCATCGATGGGCAAATGCCAGGGATGGACGGGTTTGCGCTGGCTCAGGAGATCCAGAAAGACCCGGACTTGGTCGGAGCCACGATCATGATGCTGACGTCGGCGGGGCACTTGGGCGACGCGGCGAGGTGCCGACAGCTCGGGATTTCCGCTTACCTGGTAAAACCTATTCGGCAGGGGGAGCTGTTGGACGCGATTTGCAGCGTATTGAATGAAGCAACTAAGAAAAGAAGCGTCCCCTTGGTCACCCGCCATACGTTGCGAGAAATCAAAAAGAGATTGCGGGTGCTCTTGGCGGAAGACAACGCCGTGAATCAAATGCTCGCGGTCCGGCTGTTGGAGAAGCGTGGCTACACCGTGACCGTCGCCGCAAACGGCCGGGATGCAGTGGCCTTATTCGAAAAGGAGTCTTTCGATGTCATCTTGATGGACATTCAAATGCCCGAAATGGACGGTCTCGAGGCCACCGCCGAGATTCGAGTTAGAGAAAAGTTCAAAGGCGGTCACATCCCCATAATTGCTATGACGGCCCATTCACTCGTGGGGGACAAGGAACGCTGTCTCACGGCAGGCATGGACGGGTATGTTTCGAAGCCCATTAGAACGCACCAGTTGTTCGCGGCGATCGAAGGGTCTTTTGCGAAGGAGGCCGAAACTGATCCGAGCGCCCCGCCTCGAAAGGCCGAGGAGATCACAGCGCAAGAACGGCAACTATTCCGAGCGGAACCCAAGACAAAGTCTTAACAATATTCCGGATAACAAAATTTCGAGGGCCGGCACAATTGCCGATTGCACAGACTGACCTGTTTTCAAACGCGCGAGATATGATACCTGGAAAAGCAACGTTCTACGGCCAGTTCATTCCGGACGCAAGCCGACTCGAATTCGAGGAGCGGAACGCAAGCGGCGTACGCCCGGATCATCAGGAGTGCATCGTTCCATTTCTCTATCCTGCGTCGGTAATGGCCGTAGGATAAGCCCGTAGCCCGTTGGACACCTCGCGGCAAACCCCTTCTTGACCGGGCGGAAGGCCGGTATAAACTTAAATTCCCTTCGAATAAAATCGGCACACGGCTACAGGCTGCCCTCTTTCAGCCCTCGGACCGTGTCCGGAATAGAACCCCTTTCCAGTTAGGTGTGTGATGACGACGAAGTCCGTAGTGAGGCGCAAGCTGCAACTCGCGTTTGGGTCCGCCGTTTTGGCCTTGCTCGTCGTGGGCGCGATCTGCTATCGCAGCATGGTCGAGTCTAGCGAAAGTGACCAGTGGGTGCGCCACACGGAGCAGGTTCTCGAGAAACTCCAGGACCTGCTGGCAGCAATGCAAACAGCGGAATCGAACGCCCGGGGGTATCTGTTGACCGGCGACCAATCCTTTCTCGAGGTTTACCGCGCCAGCGCTGCAAAGACGAGGAAGGACCAGTCCATCCTGCGTAGCTTGACGGCGGATAACGCCGGGCAACAGGAAAGGCTGGATGCTCTCGCAACGCTTGTTATGCGGAAATTCAAGTTTGCGGAAACGGTCCTGAGCTTGCGCCACACAAATGGTTTGCAGGCCGCTGCAGCCGCGATCCAAGAGGGATCCGGCAAACAGATCATGGATGATTTTCAAGGGCTGATGGGCCAGATGCAGGACGAAGAGTTGCGACTGTTAAAGCTGCGCGAGGCAGACGCAAAGCGGCGCCTTACCCAAACCAAAACCGTCCTAATCCTGGGCACCATCCTCGGTTTGTTGATCACCAGCGTTGCCGGGTTGAGCATTCAGCGCGACAACTCCGAGAGCAAGGATTCCGGAGCAAAGTACCGGGGGCTGTTGGAGGCGGCACCGGATGCGATGGTAGTGGTAAACCAGGGCGGGGAGATCGTGCTGCTAAACGTTCAGACGGAAAAACAGTTCGGATATAGCCGGGATGAACTCCTTGGAGTAAAGGTCAAGAACATCATCCCCAAAGGATTTGCGGAACGGTTAACCGCGGACGGTACTCGAACGGCCGCGGAAGCTCTGGCGCAGCAGATCGGCACGGGAATCGAGCTCATTGCACGACGGAAAAACGGCACCGAATTTCCAATCGAGATCATGCTTAGCCCGCTGGAAAGCGCCGAGGGCATCCTGGTAACAGCGGCGATTCGCGACATCAGCGTGCGCAAAGCTGCCGAAAAACATCTCGCGCAAATGGAAGGCCGTTACCGCGGGCTCCTGGAAGCCGCCCCGGACGCCATGGTCGTTGTGAATCAGGCCGGAGAGATCGTACTTCTGAATGTTCGAGCGGAGAAGGAGTTTGGATACAGCCGCGATGAACTCCTCGGGCAGCAGGTGAAGAATCTTATTCCGCAGGGTTTTGCAGAACGGCTGATCTCGGACGGCACGCGCACTGCGGCGGAAGCGCTGGCGCAGCAGATTGGAACAGGGATTGAGCTGATTGGACGGCGCAAGAACGGGACACAGTTTCCGATCGAGCTCATGCTGAGCCCGCTGGAAAGCGCCGAGGGCATCCTGGTAACGGCGGCGATTCGGGACATCAGTGTGCGCAAGGAAGCAGAGAAGCACTTGGCGCGGATGGAGGGCCGTTACCGCGGGCTGCTGGAAGCCGCCCCGGATGCCATGGTGGTAGTGAATCCCGGCGGGGAAATCGTCCTGTTGAATGTGCAGGCCGAGAAACAATTTGGCTACAGCCGCGACGAACTCGTCGGGCAGAAAGTGAAGAACATCATTCCCGAAGGCTTCGCGGAGCGCCTCGTGGCGGACGCCCTGCGATCTGCGGAAGACGCGCTGGCCCAGCAGATCGGCACGGGGATTGAACTCATTGCGCGCCGTAAGAACGGTAGCAATTTTCCGATCGAGCTGATGCTCAGCCCGCTGGAAAGCGCCGAGGGCATCCTGGTGACGGCGGCGATCCGTGACATCACCACGCGCAAAAAAGCCGAAGCGAATCTTTTGGATAAGGTAGGGGAATTAAACCGTTCGAATGAGGAATTGGGGCAATTTGCCTACATTGCCTCTCACGATTTGCAGGAGCCGCTGCGCATGGTGGCCAGTTACACCCAGCTTCTCTCTAGACGCTACAAAGGAAAGCTGGACGCCGACGCCGATGAGTTCATTGCTTTTGCCGTTGACGGCGCCAGCCGCATGCAACGGCTCATTCAGGATTTGCTGACCTATTCGCGCGTGGGAACAAAAGGACAAGACCTGCTGGATGTCTCCAGCGAAGGGGCCTTGCAACAGGCGCTAATCAATTTGCGCAGCGCCATCGAAGACAGCGGCGCTCTGGTAACCCACGATCCCCTGCCAGCGGTTCTGGCGGATGACATGCAACTGGTTCAGTTATTTCAAAACCTCGTCGGCAATGCCATCAAATATCAAAGCTCCGGCATTCCCAAGGTACACATCTCCGCGGCCAGGAATGGCGCAAATAAATGGGTGTTTTCGGTGAAGGATAACGGACTGGGGATCGACCCCCAGTACTTTGAAAAGATTTTTGGCATGTTCCAGCGATTGCATAAACGCGAAGAGTTCGCCGGAACCGGCATCGGATTGGCCATCTGCAAGAAAATTGTCGAGCGGCATGGCGGCAGCATCTCGGTTCAGTCAGAGCCAGGACATGGATCCACCTTTCAGTTTGCCCTGGCAGGAGGCGAACAGAAATCATGAATCCCATCGGAGGAAAAGCCAAATCTCTAACGGTTCTGGTGGTTGAAGACAGTCCTGGCGACACGCGGCTTGCGCAGGAAGTCTTGCACGGTACCAATAATTCTCTCCAAGTGGTTGTGGCTTCGGACGGAACTCAAGCCTTGGCTCTTTTGACGCGCAGGGGCACCTACGTCCATGCGCCTCGCCCAGATCTAATCTTGCTGGATCTAAACCTGCCCAAAATGGATGGCCATGCGGTACTGGCGCACATCAAGGAAGACCCCAATTTGAGAACGATCCCTACTGTAATCCTGACCACTTCAGATTCGGAGGCAGACATTGCCCAAGGCTATCAGCTCCGGGCGAACTGCTACCTGAGCAAACCTGTTGAATTAAGCGCACCCGAGAGATTGATGAGCAGCATCAATGATTTCTGGCTGACAAGAGCCACGCTGCCGCGGCAAGGGTTGACCACGTGAGCAATAAATCTATCCAGTGCCTCTGTCGAAGATGCCCCTGGAGTTCTCCGGATGCACTTTTCACCGAGGGAATGTCGGCAACATTTCGGTCGAGTCAGAGCCTGGGCACGGTTCCACGTTTCGTTCTTGCCTTGGCAGAAAGTGAGAAGAGATGAAGAAAATCATCGGAGGAGAAGGTATGCCCATAGAGGTGCTTTTGGTTGAAGATAGTCCCGGAGATGTCCGGTTAACGCAGGAAGCCTTCCGCGATGCCAATGAGTCCATTCATTTACACGTGGCTTCTGACGGCGTGGAAGCCATGGCATTCCTCAGGCGCGAGGGGGTTCACGCCCGAGCGCCTCGCCCGGAGCTCATCTTGTTGGACCTAAACCTTCCCAAAATGGACGGCCGCAAGGTGCTGGCTCACATCAAGGAAGACGCCAACCTGAAAACCATCCCCACTGTAATTTTAACCACTTCCGAGGCGGAAGTCGACATTGTGAAAAGCTATCAGCTCCAGGCCAACTGCTACCTCAGCAAACCGGTGCAGTTAGATGCGTTTGAGGCCCTGGTGAAGAGCATCAACGATTTCTGGTTGACCAAAGTCAAGTTGCCACAACCAAGGCAAAATGCATGATTAGGAAGTCGCTTAGGTCGCTCCTCTTGGTCGAAGACAACCCCGGAGACGCCCGTTTGCTCCGGGAAATGCTCAATGAAGGAGGCGCGCATAAAACAAAGATGACGCTGGTCGAGAGCATGAGCGATGCAGAACAGCATCTTGGGCAGGCATCATTTGACATGGTCTTGCTGGATCTGGGGTTGCCCGACGCGCACGGACTAGAGGCCGTCCGGCGAACCCGTGCAGTGGCCCCTCGCGTCCCTCTCGTGGTGTTGACTGGTCTAGACGACGAATCGCTCGCAGCTCAGGCGCTGCAAGAAGGAGCGCAGGACTATCTCATTAAAGGCCAAATCGAGACGCGTGGGCTGCTGCGTGCCTTGCGCTACGCCATCGAACGCAAGGCCATGGAAGAAACGCTGTTCGCCGTTAAGGAACGTGCCCAAGTGACCCTGAACTGCATCGGCGACGCTGTTGTTTGCACCGACATCGCTGGAAATATTACTTTCCTGAATCTCGTCGCGGAAAAAATGACCGGTTGGCCGTCGGAAGAAGCATTGGGCCGGCCGATGGCCGAAGTGTTTCGGATTCTGGATGCTCTGACCCGCGAAACCGCTCCGAATCCGATGGACACGGCCGTCATGCAAAACAAAACTGTGCACCTGCCGGCGAATTGTATTCTCATCCGGCGCGATGAATTTGAAACGCCGATCGAAGACTCTGTTGCCCCCATCCATGATCGTGAAGGAAAAGCGACCGGGGCTGTCATCGTTTTTCGCGACGTGAGCGCTGCTCGCGCCATGGCCGAAGAGATGACCCATTCCGCCCAGCATGACTTTCTAACCGGCTTGCCCAATCGCATGCTCCTGAACGACCGTGTGGACCAGGCCATCGCTTTGTCTGCTCGCCACTCCAAAAAGGTCGCGGTGCTCTTTCTGGATTTGGACGGCTTCAAGCACATTAACGATTCCCTCGGACACCCCATCGGCGACAAACTTCTTCAATCCATCGCAAAACGCCTCGTGAGTTGCGTGCGCAGCTCGGATACCGTAAGCCGGCAGGGAGGCGATGAGTTTGTGGTGCTGCTTTCCGAAATGGCACAGCAGGAAGATGCTGCCATCTCGGCGTTGAGAATCCTGGACGCGGTGGCACAGGCTCATACCATCGACCAGCACGAGCTCCACCTGACCGCCAGTATTGGCGTGAGTGTTTCCCCCGACGACGGGATGGATGCCGAGACGCTCGTCAAAAACGCGGACACGGCGATGTATCAGGCCAAGGAAAATGGACGTCAGAGCTATCAATTTTTTAAGCCGGCCATGAACGTCCGCGCCGTGGAGCGGCAATCCATCGAGGAGAGTCTGCGCCGCGCCCTTGAGCGAAAAGAGTTCTCATTGCATTACCAGCCTAAGGTCAAGCTCGCCACTGGAGAGATAACCGGTGCGGAAGCCCTGATTCGCTGGACCCATCCGACTCGTGGCCCTGTCTCTCCGGCGAATTTCATCCCCGTCGCGGAAGATTGCGGCCTCATCCTGCCGATCGGCCAGTGGGTGCTTCGCGAAGCATGCAAGCAGGCCCGTACTTGGCTGGATGCGGGTCTGCCCCTGAGCACCATCGCGGTGAACATCTCCTCGATGGAGTTCCGTGACGACAATTTTCTAGAGAAGGTGTTCACAACTCTCGGCGAAACTGGCCTCGATCCGAAATCACTCGAGCTCGAACTTACGGAAAGTGTTTTGATGAAGCGCGCCGAGTCCGCCACGTCCGTGCTCAAAACTTTGAGAGCAAAAGGGGTGCAGATTGCGGTTGATGACTTCGGCACAGGCTACTCCAGCTTGAGCTACCTGAGAAAGTTCCCGATTGATGCGCTGAAAATCGACCAATCGTTTGTCCGGCAAATCACTTCTGCTCCGGACGATACGACCATCGTGACCGCGGTCATCAGCATGGGCCGCAGCATGAAGCTGCGGGTCGTTGCCGAGGGTGTCGAAACGCGGGAAGAGCTGAAATTTCTTCGGTCTCACCAATGTGAGGAAGCGCAAGGATACTATTTCAGCCGGCCGGTGCTTCCCCACGAATTCAGCGTCATGCTTAAGGCTGGAATTCCCGAATCGGCCGTCGTCGTTCATCAATGAGTATGCGGCTTCCGATCGGCTCGTCTAAACAGTGCGCTGGCGTGAGTGTATTCATAGGCTCGCCGCCGAAGCCCTTGTATCTAGGCGCGGGTTAGAAGTCGGATAATGGAACTGCTTAACAAAACAGTATATCGTCCGCCACCTCCTGCTCCCGCTGGAGCCGTCGAAAAGCGCAGTTGTCCCCGTTTTCCTTTTTCGCCCGCCGTCGAAGCAACCGATATCCAGGCAGATACCCGAATACTCGGCCGGCTTTCCGATATCAGCAGGAATGGTTGCTACGTGGATACGATCAGCCCATTCACGAAGGACGCCGTCGTCATGCTCACGATTACAAAAGACGGCCATTCCTTCAAGACGCAGGCGAAAGTTGTTTATTCAAAGGCTGGGATGGGTATGGGCCTCTTGTTTACGACAGCCGCGCCTGAACAACTCCGTGTGCTTGGATCGTGGCTGGCCGAGTTGGCGGGTGAGAAAGTGGCTGGGCTGGATTCGCCGAACCTGGGTCCGCAGCCCGAGGCCGCGAACGGCGCCGATCAAGAGATACGGAAGATCCTGGCTGACCTGATTGCTCTGCTGAATGTCAAAAGCATTCTGAGCGATTCTGAAGGGATGGCTCTGTTGCGAAGACTTTCCAAGTAGCTGTATCCGGAAAGAAGGTAAATTTCACCTCCCGTTAAGACTCCGCGCCGGGGATGACACAAGATCGCAGCGGTAGTTTTCATGTTCGCGCTATATTGGCAGCGAAAGCGATCGCCTTATCGTCCCGGATCAAGTGCAGTGCTGCCCCATCAGGACCCACAATTACCGGATCTCTTTCTTGTTTCTCTCTCCAGTCCGGCGCGCACATTTGTCAAAATCGCAGGCGGCCGCGGTTGAAGATCTGTTCACCCGAGGGACGTCGGATCAATTGCATTCAAGAGAGTGGCGCGCCCGGGGAGACTCGAACTCCCGACCCTCTGCTTAGAAGGCAGACGCTCTATCCAACTGAGCTACGGGCGCAT
>Ga0210384_10004455_pt1 | contig 15622 bp, 14 predicted proteins | sample IncBWH2MmetaG_FD_160574 | JGI IMG/M metagenome (GOLD analysis project Ga0210384, IMG submission 160574) | Forest soil microbial communities from Barre Woods Harvard Forest LTER site, Petersham, Massachusetts, United States - Inc-BW-H-2-M | ecosystem: Environmental > Terrestrial > Soil >...
AGAGAGGCGGCTTGAACATCGCGACCTCGACCGCGAGGGCCGCTACCAGCGTGAAGGCCGCGAGGTGGTGCAGAAAGGCCATCACTGGCGACGAATACATCAGTACCTCCTGAAGATTGCCCACGTCACTCGTCCCAGCGCGGCCGCCCGCGCAGTCGCTTGGCGCGCTGCACGCGGGTCTTGCTCTCCAGGCGCCGCTCGCGCGAAGCGCGGGTCGGCTTCGTGGCCCGGCGTGCCTTCGGCGGCTCGAGCGAGCGGCGGATGAGGTCCGCCAGCCGCTCGCCAGCCTCGCGGCGGTTGCGCTCCTGGGTGCGATGATTGCGCGCGATGATGAGCAGCGCCCCGTCGGCGGTGACGCGGCGGCCGGCGAGCGCCGTGAGGCGCGCCTTGACGTCAGCGCTGAGCGCCGCGCTGCCGTCGAGATCGAAGCGCAGCTGTACCGCGGTCGCCACCTTGTTGACGTTCTGGCCTCCCGGCCCCGAGGAGCGTACGAAGGACCAGGACAGCTCGCCGTCGGGAATCGAAAGATGCGCGTTGACCGCCAGCGTCACAGGTGCGATTCGAGCGGAGCGCGCCGTCAGTCCGCGGCGCGGTCGCGGCCGGGCGCGCCGGGTGAGGCCTCGCCCCCCGCGCGCGCGCGGCGTGAACGGCCATCGAGGATCTGCAGGTCGCGCTGCGGCACCGGAATGTGCACGCCGTGCGCACGGAAGATCCGCCAGATGGCGCGGTTGACGTCCGAGCGCACGTTGTTGACGCCGTTCACCGGGTCGGCGATCCAGAAACGCACTTCGAGGCGCATGCCGTTGTCCTCGAAGCTGATGAGGCGCGAGACCGGTGGCGGATCACGCAGGATGCGCGGGTGGCCCTCGGCCGCCTGCAGCAGCAGCTGCAGCGCCACCTCCGGATCGTCGTCGTAGCTGACCGACACCGGCAGTCGGATGCGCACCCGCTGGTCCGAGTAGCTCCAGTTGATGAACGGGCTGGTGATGAGATTCTGGTTCGGCACCAGCGTGTCGACCCCATCCCGGTCGCGCACCACCACGTAGCGGCCGCGCAGCTCCTGCACCCAGCCGAAGTTGCTGCTGCCGGCGTTGTCGCCGCTATTGGCGGAGATGAAGCTGATGACGTCGCCCGGCTTGATGGACTTGTCGATCAGCAGCACGAAGCCGCTGACGAAATTGCTGGCGACCGATTGCAGGCCGAAGCCGAGCCCGAGGCCGATGGCACCGGTCAGCACGTTGAGGGTGGTGACGTCGACGCCTGCGGCGTTGATCCCGAGCAGGATGCCGAGCCCGACCAGCAGGAAATGGCTGGACTTCGAGATGCCGACGCGGGTCGATACCGCGAGCTGCTCGAGCCGCATCAGGTGGCGCTCGGCCGCGCGCGCCAGCAGGCTCGCTACCACGACGAAGGCGGTCACGACCACCAGTCCCTTGAGCAGGGCCCAGAGGCTGAACTGGCTGCGGCCCGGCACGAGGCTGACGCGATTCAGGGCCGCCTCGATCGCATCCAGCCAACCGAGCAGCGCCAGCGCTACGATGACCGAGAGCACCACCGTGATCGCGATCTGGCGGCTGCGTACCCAGGAGCCGGGGCCGAGCAGCCGGCCGAGCACGTACACCCCGAGGCGCACGAGCACCAGTACGGCAGCGACCTGCGCGGCGCTGTCGACCGCGGCCGTGCCGAGAGCTGCAGCGGTGAGTACGGCGCGCGCTGCGAGCAGCGCCGCCAGGGCGGCGAGCAGCGGCGCGAGCACGCCGAAGGCATCGAGCAGTCGATCGCTCCAGCGGCCGCGCGCTCCGGCGGGCGTCGGCCTGCGCCAGGATGCGCGCGCCACCGCGAAGGCGATGACGAGCGCGATGACGATCGCGAGCGTCTCGGCCAGGAACTGCGGGGAGGTGAGCCGGAGGATGAGGCCCTTTACGGCGCTTTCGGCATTACTCATCAGGCATTCAGGTCCGGGATCAGCTGGCTCTCGAGGCGTGCGATTTGATCCTTGAGCATCAACTTGCGCTTCTTCAGGCGCTTCAACTGCAGCTCGTTGATGTGCAGGTCGAGCGACAGACGTGAGATGACCTCATCGAGGTCGCGGTGCTCGATGCGCAACTGACGGAGCTTTTCCACATTGCGAAACAGCTCGCGGTCAACGTTGTCTTCGATTTCCGCCATGCTTGTCGCCAGTCGTCGGGCTAGGAAAAACAGGCTGGACGGCCCCGGAACCGCTGGCGGCGGCCCCCAAGAGGGCGAGCTTATCCGAGCGGCGCGCCGAGTGCCACGGGCGCAGCGAGCGCAGACCGCGGCCTCCCAAAGCAAGCATTTTCAGGCGCTTAGCGGCCGCGGGCGTGGCGTCCGGAGTGCTGCGCCCTCCCGCCGCGGGCGCCGGCGCCCGGGCGGCCACGCCGCGGGCCCTGCGGGCGGTGGGAACGGGGCGGCAGGCTCCCGGGGAGCACCTTCGTCGCGAGCAGCTCGGGCGCGATCGCGCCGGACGGGATCTTGTGTCCGAGGTATTCCTCGATCTCCGGCAGCGAGACCGCATACTCCTCGCAGGCGAAACTGATGGCATCGCCCTCGGCGCCGGCGCGGGCCGTGCGCCCGATGCGGTGCACGTAGTCGGCCGGATCCTGCGGCAGATCGAAATTGAATACGTGGCTCACGTCCGGGATGTGCAGGCCACGCGAGGCGACGTCGGTCGCGATCAGGACCGCGAGCTCTCCGTCATGGAAATTGCGCAGGAACTTCAGCCGCTTCCCCTGCGGCACGTCGCCCGAGAGCGCCTGGGCGTGAAAGCCGTTGGCTTTGAGCACGCTCTCGAGCCGCTCGGCGCTGCGCTTGGTGTTGACGAACACCAGGGTACGGTGCGCCTCGCTCTGGTGCAGCAGCCCGATGAGGAGCGGTACTTTCTCCTCCATCGCCGGGTAGTAGATGATCTGCCGCACCTCGTCCACGGTGCGCTTGTCGGGCTCGATGCGCACCAGCTCGGGGTTGTTCATGTGCTCGTAGGCGAGCTCGAGCACCCGGTAGGAGAGCGTGGCGGAGAACAGCATCGACTGCCGCCGCAGTGGCGGCGGGAGCCGGCGCAGGATGTAGCGGATGTCGGCGATGAACCCCAGGTCGAACATGCGGTCCGCCTCGTCGAGCACCATCACCTGCGCGTGGCGCAGATCGTAGACGTGTTGCTTGAAGTAATCGATGAGGCGCCCGGGCGTGCCGATCAGCACCTCGCAGCCTGAGCTGACCTCCTGGCGCTGCTTCTCGTAGTCGATGCCGCCGAACACGACGGAGTGCCGCAGCCCGGTATGTGCGCCGAGCGTGAGTGCGTCGTGGTGGATCTGCACCGCGAGCTCGCGCGTCGGCGCCACGATCAGCGCGCGCACCGAGGTCGCGTGGCGGCTGGGCGCGGCGGGGCGCGTGAGCAGCGCCTGATACAGTGCGATGAGGAACGCCGCCGTCTTGCCGGTGCCGGTCTGCGCCTGGCCCGCGACGTCGCGCCCGGCGAGTGCGATCGGCAGTGTCTGCGCCTGGATGGGCGTGCACTGGCTGAACCCTGCCTGCCGCACTCCCTGCATGACCTCCTCGCGCAGGCCGAGGGACGCGAACGATACGGAAGCAGAGTGTGGATCAGTCATCACTTATGGCCGGAGTGTTATGCGAAAAGCCGCGAGGGACTTGAAAAAGCGGCCCGGAAGCGCTACAAAGTGTCTCAGTCAGCGGGCCTGAGCAGGTCCGCACCCGCCAGTCCGGTAAAATCCTTCCCCTAAGGGTCTGATACTCAACCGACGAGTTAGTGTAACCGTTTGACGGGTGCAACTGGCAGCGCTTTTCTGCACTTGTGCCGACCCGCCTTGGTTTTTTCCGCAATCTCCCAGGACCCCAGTCCTCCACACTCTGTATCAACGGAGGTTGAACCGCGTGAGTAGCCCGAACATCGTGCATACCACCGACGCCACCTTTAACCAGGACGTCCTCAAATCCGACAAGCCGGTATTACTGGATTTCTGGGCCGAGTGGTGCGGACCCTGCAAGATGATCGCCCCGATACTCGATGAGATCGCGAGCGAGTATCAGGACCGCATCAAGATCGCCAAGCTGAACATCGACGAGAACCCGCAGACGCCGCCCAAGTTTGGCATTCGCGGCATACCCACGCTGATTCTCTTCAAGAACGGCACGGTCGAGGCCCAGAAGGTCGGGGCCGTGTCCAAATCCCAACTCGCCGCATTTCTGGATAGCAATCTGGATTCGGTCGAAACACGTAAAGAGCACCAATGAGAGGCTACCTCGGTAATCAGGGCCGCAACCGGCCCAACAAGGGACCGCGCCACGGCAACCGTGACGGCAACCGCCTGGGCAACAACGGCGGGCGTCCCGACGACATGATGATGCACGACCCCGAGCCGTTCGACGCCGATGACTCGGAGATCATCAGTCCGGCGGAGCTGGTGCAGTCGCGCAGCTCCATGAACCTGACGGAGCTGAAGGCCAAGCCGATCCACGAGCTGGTGAAGATGGCCGAGACCATGGGGCTCGAGAGCCTGGCGCGCTCGCGCAAGCAGGACATCATCTTCTCGATCCTCAAGGCACACGCCCGCAACGGCGAGAATATCTACGGCGACGGCGTGCTCGAGATCCTGCAGGACGGCTTCGGCTTCCTGCGCTCGGCCGACGGTTGCTATCTCGCCGGCCCCGACGACATCTACGTGAGCCCGAGCCAGATCCGCCGCTTCAACCTGCGTACCGGCGACACCATCTCCGGGCTCATCCGTGCGCCCAAGGACGGCGAGCGCTACTTCGCGCTGCTCAAGGTGGGCGAGATCAACTTCGACTCCCCGGAGAGCTCGCGCAACAAGGTGCTGTTCGAGAACCTGACGCCGTTCCATCCGACCAGGCGGCTGAAGCTCGAGCGCGGTAACGGCTCCACCGAGGACCTGACCGCGCGCACCATCGATCTCGTCGCCCCGATCGGCAAGGGGCAGCGTGGCCTCATCGTCTCCCCGCCCAAGGCCGGCAAGACGATGCTGCTGCAGAACATCGCGACCTCGATCACCGCCAACCATCCTGAGGTGTACCTCATCGTGCTGCTCATCGACGAGCGGCCCGAGGAAGTCACCGAGATGCAGCGCACCGTGAAGGGTGAGGTCGTCTCCAGCACCTTCGACGAGCCGGCCGCCCGCCACGTGCAGGTGGCCGAAATGGTCATCGAAAAGGCCAAGCGCCTGGTCGAGCACAAGAAGGACGTGGTGATCCTGCTCGACTCGATCACCCGTCTGGCGCGCGCTTACAACACCGTGGTGCCGTCGTCCGGCAAGGTGCTCACGGGCGGCGTGGACGCCAACGCGCTGCAGCGCCCCAAGCGCTTCTTTGGCGCGGCGCGCAACATCGAGGAGGGCGGGAGCCTGACCATTCTCGCCACCGCGCTCATCGACACCGGCTCGAAGATGGACGACGTGATCTACGAGGAGTTCAAGGGCACCGGCAACAGCGAGATCCACCTCGACCGGCGCATCTCCGAAAAGCGGGTGTTCCCGGCGGTCAACATCAACCGCTCCGGCACGCGCAAGGAGGAGCTCATCACCGATCAGGGCGAACTCGCCAAGATGTGGATCCTGCGCAAGCTCCTGCACCCGATGGACGAGCTCGCCTCAATCGAGTTCCTGCTCGACAAGATGAAGGACACCAAGTCGAACGGCGAGTTCTTCGAGGCGATGAAGCGCTAGGAACCGAGGCACTGCGCCTCACCTGTGCACGCCGTCACGTCGGCGTCCGGCGACGCTGGCACTGTCACACCACCCGTCAGTAAGATGCGGCGAACCCCGCGACCCCGTGCGGGAAGGAGTGCACGCTCGCATGCGCATCTGGCTCGCGGTCGCCGCGCTGATTCTCGCAACTGCCGCACCGCTTGCGCGTGCTGACCGCGACAAGCTATCCGGGGCCCCGCTGCCGCCGCCGCAGAAACCCGCGAGATCGAGCCCGATCCACGATCACTTCTACATCCTCGGCGCGTTTTACGCGCCCGCGGTGCACACCGACGTGCGCATCGATCCGACGACGGGCGTTCCTCCAGGCACGATGGGAACGCCGCTGAACGCAGAGCGCGACCTCGGGCTCCCGGCGCGTCTGCATCAGGGTCGGGTCGAGTTCATGTTCCGGCTGCGCGAGCGCCACAAGCTGCACGTCGAGTATTACGAGGCGGACCGCTCCGCCGCTCATACGCTCGCCAACAACCTCGTGTTCGGCGACCAGACCTTCCTCGCCGGACAGCAGGTACAGACCTCGATCAACTGGCGCGCCTTTGGCCTCACCTATACCTACTCGCTCTATCGCAGCGATACCCTCGAAGTGGGCACCGGGCTCGGCCTGTTCTTTCTCCAGGCCGAGGCGATCGGCGCGGTTCCGGCGACCGGACAGGAAACGGACAAGTCGGCCGCCGAGCCGGTGCCGAACCTGCCGCTGGATTTCACCTGGTGCATCTCCCGGCGCTTTGCGCTGACGGCACGTGGCAATTATGTGAGAGCCGCGGTCAGCGGCTTCAACGGCACGTTCAAGGAGCTGCACGGCGACCTGCAATATCGCTGGAATCCCTATTTCTCGCTCGGGCTCGGGTTCACCACCATGCGCGCATCGGTGTCGGGTGACAGCGGCAGCATTCCGGGGGAGGTCTCGATGAGCTTCAAGGGTCCTGAAGCCTTCATTCGCTTCAGTTATTAGTTGATTGGCCGAAATCGCCTGCGGCGATATAAGCGCGCGCGAACAGCTCGGGCATCCGCACCGCGCGCCCCGAATCGAGGTTGATGCACACGTATTCGGTGCGCGCGCGCGCCAGCGTGGCGCCGTCGGCGGCCCGCAGCACCTGGAAGCGCCGCTCGACGCGCAGTCGGTCGGCGACGGCGATCCAGGTGGCGACGTGCACGCGATCGCCGCGCAGCGCGGCACGCACGAAATCTATCTCGGTGCGCAGCGCCGCCATTCCGCGCCGTAGCGCTACGCATTTCTCGAGCGGCACGCCGAGCGCCGCGGAGTGTGACCACGCGGCGCGGTCGAGCCAGGTGAGGTACACGGCGTTGTTGACGTGATCGTAGGCGTCGATGTCACGCGCCTCCACCTCGAGCTCGATGACGTGGGCGGAGGGGTGCTCGAAGGGCATCAGCGCCTCAGGCGGCGCCGCTCTCGCGCTCAACGGCGCGGTAACCGATGTCCCGGCGGTAGTGGACCCCCGCCCAATGCACGCAGTCGACGAGCGCATAGGCCTGGCGCTGCGCCGCAGCGACGCTCGCACCCAGGCCGACGGCGCACAGCACCCGGCCGCCGTTCGTGAGCACCCGCCCGGCCTCGAGCCGCGTGGCGGCGTGAAAGACCTTGCCGGGCAACTGCGCCGCGCGCTCGAGCCCTTCAATGGCATCGCCGCGGCGCACGCTCTCGGGGTAGCCCGCGGCCGCCATCACCACGCCGAGCGCGGCGCGCGGATCCCACCGGGCCCGCTCGCGAGCGAGACGCGTCTCGAGCGCCGCCGCGCACAGCGCGGTGAGATCCGACTCGAGGCGCATCATGATCGGCTGTGTCTCCGGATCTCCCAGCCGGCAGTTGAACTCGAGCACCTTCGGCGTGCCGTCGGCAGCGATCATGAGGCCGGCATACAGGAAGCCCCGGTAGGGTACGCCGTCGGCAGCGAGCCCGCGGATCGTGGGCTCGATGACCTCACGCAGGATGCGGGCGTTGAGCGCCTCGGTGACCACCGGGGCCGGAGAATAGGCACCCATGCCGCCGGTGTTCGGGCCGCGATCGCCGTCGTCGCGGCGCTTGTGATCCTGCGAGGTTGCGAGCGGCAGAACGTTCGCGCCGTCGGTCATGACGATGAAGCTCGCCTCCTCGCCGGTGAGGAACTCCTCGACGACTACCTCCTGGCCGGCGCTGCCGAACTGGCCTGCAAACATTGCCTCGACGGCGGCGAGCGCCTCCTCGACGGTGGCGGCGATCACGACGCCCTTGCCCGCGGCGAGCCCGCTCGCCTTCACGACCAGCGGCGTCGGCTGGGCGCGCAGCCACGCCGGGTCGAAGCGCTCGCGGGTGAAGGTTGCCGAGCGGGCGGTTGGAATTCCGTGCCGGGCGAGGAAGCTCTTGGCGTAGGCCTTGGAGCCCTCGAGGCGCGCGGCGGCCTGCCGCGGTCCGAAGCACGCGAGGCCCGCGTCCTCGAAGGTATCGACTACGCCCGCAACCAGCGGCGCCTCGGGACCGATGATGGTGAGGTCGACGCGCTCGGCGGCGGCGAGGCGCGTGAGCCCGGCGAGGTCCTCGGCGGCCACTTCGACGTTGCGCACTTTGCGCTCGGCGGCCGTGCCGGCGTTGCCCGGCGCGACCAGTACCTCGCTGACGCGCGAGGCGGAGGCGCACTTCCAGGCAAGCGCGTGCTCGCGGCCGCCCGCGCCGACGATGAGGACTTTCATCGCGGCCGCCGCCTAATGCCGGAAGTGCCGCATTCCGGTGAACACCATGGCGATCCCGTGCTCGTCCGCGGCGGCGATGACCTCGGCGTCGCGGACGCTCCCACCCGGCTGGATCACCGCGCGCACGCCGAGGCCGGCGGCCACGTCGAGGTTGTCACGGAACGGGAAAAAGGCGTCGGAAGCCAGCGCCGCGCCTGCTACGGCAAGCTTCTCATCCGCGGCCTTCATGGCGGCCAGGCGCGTCGAGTAGACACGGCTCATCTGGCCGGCGCCCACGCCGATCGTGGCCCGCTCGCGCGCCAGCACGATGGCATTCGACTTCACGAACCGGCACACCGTCCAGGCGAACCGCAGATCGAGAAGCTCCTCCGCGGTCGGACTGCGGCGCGTCGCAACTCGCAGCTCGCCCTCCGGCAGGTCATCGAGGTCGCGCGATTGCACGAGGAGCCCCCCGGTGACGCTGCGCAGCTCGGGGCCGTCGCTCACCGGCGTGCCCAGGTCCCCGAGGGCGAGCACCCGCACGTTGGGTTTTGCCTCGAGCAGGCCGGCTGCGTCTGCGTCGATGGAGGGAGCCGCCAGCACTTCGACGAACTGCCGCTCGGTGATGGCGCGCGCGGTCGTCGCATCGAGCGCGCGGTTGAAGGCGATGATCCCGCCGAAGGCCGAGGTCGGATCGGTGCGGTAGGCGCGTTCGTAGGCCTCGCGCGGTGTAGCGGCGAGGGCGACTCCGCAGGGATTCGCGTGCTTGACGATGACGCAGGCGGGATCGGGGAACTGCCGTACGCACTCGATAGCCGTGTCGGCGTCGGCGATGTTGTTGAAGGAGAGGTCCTTGCCCTGCAGAACCTCGGCCCGGGCGACGCTCGCACCGCGGGCGGCAGGGTCGCGGTAGAAAGCCGCACGCTGGTGCGGATTCTCCCCGTAGCGCAGATCGCGGACCTTGTCGAAGACCACCGACAGAGTCGGCGGAAAACGCGCCTCCGGTTCCCGCGAGGCGAGATATGCGGCCACCATGCTGTCGTAACCCGCCGTATGGGCGAAAGCCTTGGCGGCGAGGCGGGCGCGCGTCGCCGCGTCGCTCCCGCCGTGATGCGTGTCGAGTTCCTTCAAGACCAGTGGGTAATCCGCCGGGTCGACCACGACGAGCACCGACTCGTGATTCTTGGCCGCGGCGCGCAGCATGGCCGGGCCTCCGATGTCGATGTTCTCGATGGCGTCGTGGTAGGTGCAGCCCGGGCGCGCCACGGTCTCGGCAAAGGGATAGAGATTCACCACCAGCAGATCGATGGGTGCGATGCCGTGCTGCATCATGACGGCATCGTCGGTGCCGCGCCGGCCGAGGAGTCCGCCGTGGATCTTCGGGTGCAGCGTCTTGACCCGCCCGTCCATGATCTCGGGAAAGCCGGTGTAGCTCGCGACCTCGCGCACCACGATCCCGTTTGCGGCGAGGAGCCGCGCCGTGCCTCCGGTCGAGAGGATTTCCACGCGGCGCTGCTCGAGCGCGCGTGCGAGCTCGACCACCCCGGCCTTGTCGGAAACCGAGAGCAGCGCGCGGCGCACGGGTGGCGACGACATGGGCTTCAGCCCCTCATGGCAGCCGGCGGGTTGCGCGCCGGCGAATCATAGGCTTCAGGAGCCCGCAAGTCCGAACTGCTTCAGCTTCTTGCGCAGTGTTCCGCGATTGATGCCAAGGATGCCGGCGGCGCGGCTCTGATTGCCCTGCGCGTAGTCGAGCACCACGCGAAACAGGGGCTCCTCCACTTCGCGCAGCACCAGGTCGTACAGATGGGCGGGTCGGTGTCCATTCAGGCTGGTGAAGTACTCGCTCAGCGCGCGCTCGGCGTGATTCCGCAGCGGCAGATCGCGTCCATTCACTCTGGCGGCGGCGGCTTCACGCGTCCGGGTCTTCTTTTTTGCCGTCATGTGTTCCCCCAGGGAAAAACCGTTCGTCAGGCCGCCACAGCAGCCTCACCCACCCATTCATCGAAATGCTTAAGCGCCTGCGCGAACTGTGCGGCGGTATTCGCGGCCCCCATCAAATCCCGCCGGACCTCGGCCGGTTCACCCAGCAGCTGTCCGCAATACCAGCCGAGATGTTTGCGCGCGATCCGAACTCCGGTTTCCTCGCCGTAGAAGCTGTACACCGAGTCGAGATGCGCGAGGATGATATCACGCAGGTCGTTGCGCTGAAGTGCCGGCGTCGCAAATCCGCTGTGCGGCTCGCCGCGCAGCTCGTGGTTGACAGCGCGGAAAATCCATGGCGCGCCGTGGCTCGCGCGGCCGATCATTACTCCGTCGGCGCCGGTGAAATCAAGTACCTCGCGCGCTTTTTTTCCGTCGCAGATGTCGCCGTTGGCGAACACCGGAATGCGAACGTGCATCTTGATGTCGCGAATTGTGGCGTACTCGGCTGAGCCAGCGTAGAAGTCCGCGCGCGTGCGCCCGTGTACCGCGAGCGCTGCAATGCCGCAGCGCTCGGCGATGCGCGCGACGCTCACGCCGTTCACGTGCTCGCGATCCCAGCCGGTGCGGATCTTGAGCGTCACGGGCACATCGACCGCGCGCACGACGGCCTCAAGGATGCGCGCTACGAGCGGCTCGTCCTTGAGCAGAGCCGAGCCGCAGAGCTTGCCGCAGACTTTCTTTGCGGGGCAGCCCATGTTCAGGTCGATGATCTGCGCACCGAGCTCGACGTTGAGTCGTGCCGCATGGGCGAGAGCTTGCGCGTCGGCGCCGGCGAGCTGCACCACGCGCGGCTGCGGCTCGCCCTCGTGGTCCATGCGGTGGCGCGACTTGGAACTGCTCCACAGTCGAGTGTCCGCGGTCAGCATCTCGGAGGCCGCCAGGCCCGCGCCGAGCCTGCGGCAAAGAATGCGGAACGGCCGGTCGGTTACGCCGGCCATGGGCGCGAGCACGACGGGCGAGGGCAGGAGGTGAGGCCCGATCCGCACAGTCGGCCGCCGCTAGGCGGTGTATCGCGATGCGGGCATCATATTAACGGGCGTTCGTGTCGTTGGCGCACACGGTCCCACCGCCGAGCGGCAGGCAGGCGTCGAGCTCGAAGCCCACCGCGCTCGCTCCCGGATCCACGAAGGCGAGCTCGGCGTCGATGCGTTGATCCTTGGCGAGTAATGCGGCCGGCGCGGTGCCGCTCGGCATATAGTCGCGCGGCACGACGTCGCGCGAGGCGAGGCGGTTTCCGAAGCGGTCCTGGAGCGTGACTCGCAGCAGCGGCAGCGGCTGCGGCCTGCTGCCGGCATTGCGGATGCTCGCGCGCACGGTGATGGCGCCGGTGCTGCCTGCCTCCACCGTGGCGCCGAGCTGTCTCACGTCGTAGGCGCGCAGGTCCCAGCGCGGCGTGAGCTGGACGCCGAGCGCTGTGTACACCGCGGTCAGCGGCCGGCCGAAGCGCGGATCGGTGGCGAGGGCGTCGCGCTGGTGATTGATGATCTGCGCGAACAGGATGAGGATGAGCGCCACGGATCCGGCCGCCCACTGCCACTGCGGCCGGGACGCAGGCTCCCCGGTCGCTCCTGCGACAGCCTCGAAATCAGCAAACGCAACATCGCCCGACGGCGCCGGTGCGAGCGGGTCCGCTGCGGGGTCGCCGCGCGGCGCTGCCGGGGTCTCCGTGGCCGACGCGCTCTTCCCCGGGCTCGCTGCTGGTGTCTTGGCCGCAGGGGCCGGTGGTGTCCTTGCGGCCGCAGCCGGCGGCGTTGCGGCGGTGGGTGCAGGGGTCCAGGTCGCGGGAGCCGGCGTCCTGGCGGTGGCGGCAGGCGTCACTGCCACGGTGACCGATGGTGTCCTCGGCGGTGTGCCCGCCGGTGCTGCCGGTGTCCTGGCAGGAGGGGTCACCGCTGCTGTTCTGGCTGTGGTGGCTGTCGCTGTCGCCGCCGCCGCGGGTGGTGCTCTGCCGGCAGCGTCCGCGGGTGTCCTGGCCGCGGGGCCTGCCGGTGCGCTGGCCGCGCTGGGCGCCGCGGTACCGACGACGGTGGCGGGCCGCATCGCGCCGGCGGGCACTTCGGGCCGGGTGAGTCCGGCGGGGCGCGCTGGCGCGGGTGGCGCGGCGGTTTCCGCAGGCGCCGCCGCGGGCGCAGGTGCTTCGCGGGTCTGGAGGACCGGCCTCTCTCCGGTGAGCTCGCTTTGAACGATGTCGGAGAGGAGAGCCGCGTCGAGCTCGACTTCGAAGTCCTGGTCCGAGTCTTGAGCCTTGGTCTCGGGTGCCGTCGTGGCCGGCGGCGGCTCCGGCGTCAACAGCTCCTTGAAGGAGCCGGTAGCGGCGGTCCACTCGGGGCTCGGAGCCGCGACGACGAAGAGCGAGGCCGCGTCGGTGCTCTCGGGATTGAACTCGAGCGTGTATTCGGGAACCGATTCGTCGTCTGCGGCCGCTGGCGGCGCGCTGCGCTTCGGCTGCTCCGCGAGAGCCAGCGTCGCACTCTCGCCCGGCTCCTCGTCCGCGACGGGAGGCGCGCTCTCGGGCTCTTCGGCCTGCGGCTCCGCGGGCGACGCCTCGCTCTCGCTGGCAGGCGTCGCGCTGCGCTCATCGGAGAGCTGCGCCAGCGCGTTGAAGACACTCGAGCAGCGGCCGCAGCGCACATAGCCCTGCGCCACCCGCAGGTCTGCCGCAGTCACGACTAAGGTCAGCGCGCACTTGGGACAGACTGTGAACATCACACCACCGGCTTGCTGCCGACTGAATTGCTCATCGACGCAGCGCGCTCAGGCAGCTCCAATCGCCGCTCTCTGCGCATACCTCGACATCAAACCACGGCGCGTAAGCGCCTGTCACGTCGCGCACCTCGTGCCGCATGATCCCGGCCAGCACGGCCGCGCCCCCCGGGCGCACCAGGGCCGCGAACGCCCGGGCCAGCGCGCATAGAGGCTCCGAGAGGATGTTCGCCATGAGCGCGTCCACTCCGGTCGGCAAGCTGGCGGCGCACTCGTGTATGGACAACACAGCCGCCACGCCGTTCTCGAGCGCGTTGTCACGCGTCGCCATGAGCGCCTGGCTGTCGATGTCGAAGCAATGGACCTCGGCCGCGCCGAGCTTGGCGGCGGCCAGGGCCAGCACTCCCGAGCCGCAGCCGTAGTCGATGACGCGCGCGGCTGGCGCACGCAGGAGATCTGCGTGCGCATCGAGCCAGACCAGACACAGCGCCGTGCTCGGGTGGGTGCCGGTGCCGAAGGCGAGCCCCGGATCGAGCGTCACGACTGCGGCGTTGGCATCGCTCACCCGCTCGTGGCGGGGACATACCCACAGCCGCTCACCGAAGCGCATGGCGTGGAAGTCCTTCAGCCACTCGCGCTCCCAGGCACGCTCGGCCAGCACCTCAGCCGTCACCAGCCCGGGTGGCAGGCCGAGCGCCGTGGCAATCCCCGCGGCGAGCGCGCGCGGCTCGCCAGCATCGAGGAACAGGGCGCGGAGCCGCGTCGCCGGCCACAGCCGCACAACGCCCGGCAGGGGTTCGAGCACGGGGTCGTCGCGCGAGTCGACGAAGGTCACAGCGCAGGCACCGCAGGCGAGGCAGACGCTTTCCGCGCCCTCGGGATCGAGGCTTCCCAGGTCGAACGAGACAGCAACGGTGACGGCCATGCGCCGATTATGCGCGGCTCGCCGGGCGTGCGCGGCAGGTGCGGACGGCGCGTCCGCTTCGGTCCTCACCGCAGTCCGAGCCGCCGCTCCAGGTAGTGGATGTCAGTGCCGCCTTTCTGGAAGGCGGCGTGATTGAAGATCTCCTGGTGGAGGGCGACGTTGGTCTTGATGCCCTCGATCACCATTTCCGCGAGCGCATTCTTCATGCGGGCGATGGCCGTATCGCGGGTGTCGCCGTGCGCTATCAGCTTCCCGATGAGCGAATCGTAGTAGGGCGGCACGTTGTAGCCTGAATACACGTGGCTGTCGACGCGGATGCCGGGACCGCCCGGTGCGTGCCACAGGCGAATCGGCCCCGGCGAGGGCATGAAGGTCTTCGGGTCCTCGGCGTTGATGCGGCACTCGATGGCGTGGCCGCGGATCTGCACGTCACTCTGCGCGTAGGGCAGCAGCTCGCCGCTGGCGATCAGCAGCTGCGCCTTGACCAGGTCGATCCCGGTGATCAGCTCGGTCACGGGATGCTCGACCTGGATGCGCGTGTTCATCTCGATGAAGTAGAACTCGCCGTCCTCGTAGAGGAACTCGAGCGTGCCAGCGCTGCGGTAACCGACCGCGCGGCACGCCTCGACGCAGCGATCCCCCATGGTGCGCCGCTGACGCAGCGTGATCCCGGGTGCAGGCGCCTCCTCGATCACCTTCTGATGCCGGCGTTGCATCGAGCAGTCGCGCTCGCCGAGGTGGATGAGGTTGCCGTGGGCATCGCCGAGCACCTGAAACTCGATGTGACGCGGCCGCTCGAGGAATTTCTCCATGTAGACCTGGTCATTGCCGAAGGCGGCGCGCGCCTCGGCGCGCGTGATGCCGACGGCGTTGAGGAGCGAGGCCTCGGCGTGCACCACGCGCATGCCGCGCCCGCCGCCACCGCCCGAGGCCTTGATGATGACCGGGTAGCCGATGCTGCGCGCGATGCGCAGGTTCTCGTCGGAGTCATCGCCCAGTGGCCCGTCGGAGCCGGGTACGCACGGAACACCGTGCGACTTCATCACCCTGATCGCCGACACCTTGTCGCCCATCGTGCGGATGGTCTCGGCCTTCGGTCCCACGAACACGAAGCCGCTGTTCTCGACGCGCTCGGCGAAGTCGGCGCTCTCGGAGAGGAAGCCGTAGCCGGGGTGGATGGCGACCGAGTCGGTCACCTCCGCGGCGCTGATGATCGCCGGCATGTTGAGGTAGCTGGCGCTCGATGCCGGCGGGCCGATGCACACCGACTCATCCGCGAGCAGCACGTGCTTCAAGCTGTAATCGGCGGTCGAGTGCACCGCTACCGTCTTGATGCCGAGCTCACGGCACGCCCGCAGGATCCGCAGGGCGATCTCGCCGCGATTGGCGATGACCAGCTTCTCGATCACGGCCACGTTATTCGATGACGAACAACGGCTGGCCGAATTCCACCGGATCGCCGTTCTGCGCGAGGATCGAGGCGATGCGCCCGGCCTTGTCGGCTTCGATCTGGTTCATCATCTTCATCGCTTCGATGACGCACAGCACCTGGCCGACCTTGATCTCGTCGCCGATCTCGACGAATGGCTTC
>Ga0210384_10004456_pt1 | contig 15621 bp, 13 predicted proteins | sample IncBWH2MmetaG_FD_160574 | JGI IMG/M metagenome (GOLD analysis project Ga0210384, IMG submission 160574) | Forest soil microbial communities from Barre Woods Harvard Forest LTER site, Petersham, Massachusetts, United States - Inc-BW-H-2-M | ecosystem: Environmental > Terrestrial > Soil >...
TTCCCGGCGGCGGGGGCGTCGGCAATTTCTCCGAGTCGTTCTTTTTCGCCAGCAACCAAGGCATCATCAATCACGGCCGCAACATAGCCCTTGGCGAGACCCACGTCTTTTCGTCCACCACGGTCAACCAGATCTCCGGCGGGTACAATCGCATTTTCAACTACATCACCTCGCAGGGTACTGGAAGCTGCAAAGCCGCCCTTCTGGGGGTTCCCGGCGCCAATCTCGATTGCAGCTCCGCCAACACATGCGCCCCCTCGGGTGTGAGTTGCGGTTTGACCATTTCTCAGGTTCTCGGCGGATATTTCTCCGTCGGAGACCGCGGCTTCTCCCCGTTCACCGGCGGGACCAACGTCTTTTCGATCAGCGACTCGCTCGACATGATTCGCGGCAAGCACGACATCAAAGTCGGAATGGCTATCCGCGCCCACCAAATGAACACAAAGACAGAAGGCTTCCAGGATGGCTTCTGGACTCTAAGCGGCGCATGGACTGGGGATGCCGAGGCGGACCTGCTCACGGGTTTGACCAGCCTCGCCATTCACGACCAAACCTTCAAGGGTCCCACCACCGGTCGCCGCTGGAAAATTTACCGCCCCTTTGTCCAGGACGATTGGCGCCTTACGAAAGACATCACCGTGAATCTCGGTTTGGCTTGGGATTTCACCTCCCCCATCTCCGAGGTGGACAATCGTCAGGCTGATTTCAATCCTGCCACCGGCACCTTCCTCGTCGCCGGCCAAGGCGCGAACAAATACGCCGGTATCAAGTGGGACAAGACCGCTCTCGAGCCCCGCATAGGCATCGCCTGGAAGCCCCGCGGCAGCCAGAAAACCGCAGTCCGCGCCGGCTATGCCATCTTCCACGACTCTTCATGGAACCAGGGCGCTCAGGGTCTTTGGCAGAATCCACCGTACTACGCAGAGTCCGACCTCTTCTCCTTCGGCGGCGGTTGCACCTTCGCCACCGCTGCGTGCGCCACAATCTTCGGCAAGACTCCCGGTGCCATCAACATTTCCGATGGCTTCCAGATTTTCACCACTCCGCCGACCCCAGCAACCTTCACAGGAAACATTCAGGCGCAAAACCTCGACTTCAAACTCGGCCGCGTTCAGCAATTTAACGTCAATGTCGAGCATCAACTACGTGGCGACATCGTCCTCACCGTTGGATACGCCGGCTCCCGGAGTGCTCACATCCTGGTCGACGGGAATAACATCAACGTCGATGCGCCCGGAGCCTGCGGCAAAGTCTCCGGCTACACCCGCGGCTGCGGCCCCGGTGGTGCAACCTTCACGTCTCCCTACCGCGCGAATTTCCCCTTTTCCACCATTTTAGAGAGTACTGACCAGGGCCATGCCCATTACAATGGGCTGCAAATCAAGGCTGAAACCAAGAGTGCTCGCCACGGCCTCTACGCTCTCATCGGCTACACCTACTCCCGCGCCTATGACACCGGCTTCTCCGATGGCTTAGGTTCCAACTACGGTGCCACGTACTTTCCGCTGCCCAAGTGGCAAACGCTCGATTGGGCTCTATCCGGCATCAATCTAAACAACAACTTCACCGCCAGCGTCATTTACGATTTGCCTTTCGGCAAGGGCAAACAGTGGGGCTCGCAGTGGAATGGCCCCGTCAACAACATCCTCGGCAACTGGCAGGTCACCCTCATTGATAAAATCACCTCCGGCTTCCCGGTCTTCATTGTGGATAGCAACAACGCCTCAGGCGCCGGCTTCCTGAACAATAACGGCGCCAGCCTCACTCGCCCCGACATCGTTGGCAACCCCAACGTCGCCGGACCGGTGAGCGCCAACCCCGGTTGCGTTGCCCCCGCCAAGGTGCATACCGCCGAGAACTGGTTTAATCCCTGCGCCTTTCTGCACGCCGCAACCGGCGAACTAGGGACCGCTACTCGCGCCCCTCTATCAGGTCCGGACTTCGTCAATACCGACTTCTCTTTGATCAAGCAGTTCGCCCTGCCTTGGGAAGGAATCGGTTTGAACTTCCGCGTCGAGGTGTTCAACCTCTTCAACCACGCGCAATTTGCTACGCCGGACAGCCTTAGCAGCCTGGGTACACCGGACATCAACTCCCCCGGCTTCGGGGCCATCGGCGCCACCGTCAACAACCCGCGTCTCGTGCAATTTGGTCTCAAGCTGACCTTCTAATTCGCGCCGGCTACTCGGAGGTTTCTCTTAGCATCTGCCCGGCCCGCCGCAATTTCGGTAGGCCGGTCGTTTTTTCCAGGGGAGGCTAGCCCTGCCCACATGCCTGGCCTATCATCTTCTGGCGATTTCCCGCACAGACCACAGGAAGGAAGTGCTCCATGCTCTGGGTTCGCCCATTCGCGCTGCTCCCACTTCTCGCCGCGTTGTTTGCGTTACCACTTCAAGCGCAGAGCAAACGCAAAGTCATCATCGATCAGGACTGTGCCGGTCCCGGGGGCACGGACATGCAGGCCATCCTCACTTTGATCAATTCGCCGGAGACCGATGTTCTTGGCATCACCGTACTCACCGGCGACGCCTGGCGGGACGAGGAAGTCCAGCACACCTTGCGCTTGCTCGAAATCATTGGCCGCCCGGACATTCCGGTGGTTCCCGGCGCCGTTTTTCCCCTCGTCAATTCCAAGGAATACATCGCTAAGTGGGAAACGTTTTACGGCAAGATCATCTACCAGGGCGCCTGGAATTTCGCGAGCCATCACGCCGTGCACGGCCCGTACGAAGTTCCACCGATGCCCGAAGGTGCTCCCACGAGCAAGGCTTCAACCGAAGACGCCGCGCATTTCATGGTCCGGATGGTTCATCAGTTTCCGCACGAAGTCACAGTCTACGCTGCCGGACCCATGACCGACCTCGCCCTGGCCATTGCTCTGGACGCGCACTTCTCCGATCTCGCGAAAGAGCTGATCGTCATGGGTGGCAGCATTAATCCCAACACGGACGACTCGGAATTCAACCTCAGTCCGCGGCGTGAATTCAATTTCTGGATGGATCCGGAAGCCTCTCACGCCGTGCTCCACGCCCACTGGCCGCGCATGGTCCTCACCACCGTGGATATTTCCGTCAAGACGCGCATGGAGAAGAGCCTGATCGCGCAGGTCGCCAAAAGCTCCACTCCCGCCGCGCAGTACGTCGCGAAATACGCGGAAGCGAATTACCTCTGGGACGAACTCGCCGCCGTCGCATGGCTCGACCCAAGTTTCATCACGAAATGGCAGAACCTTTACATCGATGTGGAAGTCGACCACGGCGCTTCTTACGGTGACACGCTCGCCTGGACCCCCGGCCAGCAACCCGGCATGGGCGAAGTACTCGTCGAGGTCCAGAAAGATCTCGACAAGGAAAAGTTTTACCAGGAGTACGTCGATCTTCTGACCCGCCCAACGCCGCCGTCTCACTCGGCGCTAGGGAAAGAGAATTGACGGCTGGAACGGTGGGACGAGTGTTCCTGCCTGCCGTCCCTATCTCATGGCTTAGAGTCTTGTAATCATGTGAAACGCACATGGCAACAATCATTTCAACTGGCTTGATTGAGCCCCGCGTTTCCCCGACAATTGAAGGTCAGTTGCTGCCCATTTTCCCCGCCGGACGCCATTGCTGCCTCCAGCGGAGAAGCGAGAAAGATGTCCACGCACGCGAATTCAGTCAAACGCTTTGTCGCCTATTTTTCCATGGAGATTGCGCTTGAGAACGCCATGCCGAGCTACAGCGGCGGCCTTGGCGTGCTCGCCGGAGACACGATCCGCGCCGCCGCCGACCTACGCCTACCCATGGTGGCCGTATCCCTGCTATACCGCAGAGGTTTCTTTTCTCAGCATCTGTCTGAAGACGGCATGCAAACGGAAGAGCCAGTGGTCTGGAACGTCGAGGACTTTCTTAAGGAAGAAAGCGCTCGTGTAACTGTGCCCTTGGAAAACCGCCGCGTCGAGCTTCGCTCCTGGCGCTACGACGTTAAAGGCGTTCGCGGCTTTGTAGTGCCGGTCTATTTTCTCGATGCCGACCTTCCTTCCAACGTGGAATGGGACCGCAACCTGACCGGTGGACTGTATGGCGGAGATTCCTATTACCGGTTGTGCCAGGAAGTTCTGCTCGGAATCGGTGGCGTGCGCATGCTGCGCGAACTTGGTTATTCGGATCTTACTCGCTACCACATGAACGAAGGCCACGCCGCGCTCCTCTCTTTGGAATTGCTCGGCGAGGAAGCAGTCAAAGCCGGGCGCACTGCTATTAATGGCGAAGACATCGAGAAAGTCCGCGCCAAATGCATGTTCACCACGCACACGCCGGTGCCTGCCGGCCACGATCGCTTTCCCATCGAGTACCTTACTCGCGTTTTTCCGCAGCAGAGCAAGTTCTTCGATCTCAAAGATGCTGCTGTTGCCGAGCTTGTAAGGCGTTCGCTGCAAACCGAACAGAACTATCCAGATTTGCAGGAGGCCGCAGCGCGAGGCGCCCATTTGAACATGACCTACTTGGCGCTGAGTCTCAGCACCTACGTCAACGGCGTAGCCAAGCAACATGGCGTCACTTCGCGGCAGATGTTTCCCGAAGTTCCGATCGAGGCCATCACCAACGGCGTTCACGCGGGAACGTGGACCTCGACTCCGTTTCAGCAACTCTTCGACCGTCAGATTGCACAATGGCGCGAAGACAATTACAGCCTCCGAAGTGCGCTCGGACTTCCGCCGGAAGAGGTGTGGTCGGCGCATCTCATCGCCAAGCACGAACTTCTGGAAGCCGTGCGCGAAAAAACCGGTCTCAGTCTGGACGAAGAAGTCTTCACAATCGGTTTTGCTCGGCGCGCCACGGGGTACAAGCGCGCGGACCTGATCCTTTCTGATTTGGACCGCTTGCGCCAGATCGCCAAGACCGCAGGACATTTTCAAATCATCTATGCGGGCAAGGCGCATCCCAACGACGGCGGAGGCAAGGACATTATCCGGCGAATCTTCCATGCGAAGAAGGCACTGCGCAAAGCCGTGCCAGTTGTTTTCCTCGACGAATACAATCTCGACCTCGGCGGCAAAATCACTTCCGGTGTAGATCTTTGGCTCAATACGCCGCAATTCCCGCTCGAAGCCTCCGGCACAAGCGGCATGAAGTCCGCGCTCAACGGAGTTCCCAGCCTGAGCATTCTCGACGGCTGGTGGGTGGAAGGCCACATCGAAGGCGTAACGGGATGGTCGATTGGCGAGCCACGGCGCACCATGGACCCCACGGACATGGCCACGGACAACGCCAAGGAAGCTGAATCGCTCTACTGGAAACTGGAAAACGTAATTCTTCCGATGTTTTACAAGGAACCCCGGCTGTACATCCAAATCATGCAGCACGCCATCGCCATCAACGGTTCGTTCTTCAACACCCAACGCATGGTCCAACAGTACATCACAGACGCGTACTTGCGATAAACAGCTCCGCCAAGAAAATTGTAAGGGCAATGATTGAGGATGGAGCGTTCATTGTTGTTCAGCAGGTTTAGGAATCTGTTTGTCGCCGCGGAGCTCTTTCGCCATATCTAAAATATTGCGCTTCACGAAATAATCGAAGAAGTTCCAGTTGCCGTACTTTTGCTTCAAACCAGGCATCACCGCGTTCGTTAATGCGTCACCCATGAAGCCATCTTTCACAGGCTCAGTCATCATGGCGCGCAGGTCGTTGAGGTAGCCGCCGAATTCCTGCACGTCGGCAGCGATTCCGACATCCCCGTGGCCGGGCACAAAGGCGGCCTTGGGAGCCTCGGCTGCCAGCTGCGCATCCGTCGCGGCCCACTTGTCGGTTGTGCCGTCGATCAGATTCGGCAGCGTCTTCTTCCAGAAGAGATCGCCGCAAAAGACGACTTGAGCATCAGGAATGCTGACAACAGAATCGCCGCCGGTATGTCCCTGGTAATAGCGCACCACGATTCGCCGAGAACCCAAATACAACTCGATGACGGAATCGTAGACGAGATTCGGGGCTACCAGGCCTTCGACCATGGCTTTTTGTTCGGGTTTGATGTCCTTGCCGAAAAATTTCAGATTCTCCGTGTGAATCCATCCGCGAATATGTCGATGGCCGATAATCACCGCGCCGGTTTCCGCAAAGACGCCGTTGCCGGCGACATGGTCGAGATGGTAGTGCGTGTTGATCACGAACTTCACGGGCAACTTGGTGAGCTTCTGAATCTCACCTAGGAGTTGTTTTGCGGCCGCAGGATTCACGAAGGTATCGATCACCGCGACGCCATCGTCGCCAATTACGAATCCGGAATTCGAACCGGCTCCGCCTTTGGGGCCGTCGATGGCCGCATACACGTTGTTGCCAAGGGGCTTGATCGTGAACAGCAGCGACGGTGCGGGCGCGGCAGCGGTTTGCGCGTGGGCCGCACCCGTAGGGAGAAGCAGCAGAGACAACCAGACGGTTTTTCGCATGGGTGGCATCGTATCTCAAGTTTGATTTGGTGCAAGGCAATATTGATTGTTACTGGAACCAACAGAAAAAAGCCTAAAGGATTTTGACGCAGAGAGCGTAGCACAGCGGGCCCGGAGAATTCGCGAGAGCCCAGAAACGGGAGGGACGAAATGGAGGGGTTAGCGGAGGCGATTCTTGTAGACGGCCATGCCTACGGCTGCGTCCATCCCGAGTTTTTCGAGGGCGGATACTTCGCGGCGGGTCTTGATTCCGCCTGCAGCGATGATGGGATGCGTGCTGGCGGCACGGAGCATACGGAACCAGTCGAGATTGGCGCCGGTCATGGTGCCTTCGCGATCGACGTCGGTGCAGAGAAACGCGGCGCAAAAGGGCTCAAGTTGGGACATGACATTTTCAGCGCGCAGGGCGAGTTTGCGCCGCCAGCCGTTGATGGTGATGCGGCCTTTGGCGGTGTCTAGGGCGATAACGATTCGAACGGAGGACAATTGTCGCGTGAGCTTGCGGAGAAAGCGGGCGTTGATCTGGCCTTCGCTAAAAGCGGCGCTGCCGATGATGATCTGGTCCGCGCCCAAGCCGGCAATTTCCCGGGCGCGGGCGACGGTTCGAATGCCGCCGCCAACGCGAACTTTCAATTTGTAGCGCTTGCGGGCGTGGAGACAGAGTTCGCGGGCGAGTGCGTTGTTGTCGCCGGTACCGATGGCGGCGTCCAGGTCGATGAGATGCAGCCAGGGATAGGATTTGAACCGTTCTAGAAGTCCGAAAACGTCAGCGACGGCGAGTTCCCGTTTTCGGCCGTGGACTAGCTGAACGGCCTGGCCGCTTTGCAAGTCGATACAGGGAATCAGCACGGCAGCCGAACCTCGATATTAAGAGCGGAGAGGTAGTGCTTGAGTTCGCGGATGGATTGCACGTTGTCGTGAAAGATCGAGGCCGCGAGGGCGGCGTCGGCTGCGCCTTCGGAAAAGACTTGCGCGAAATGTTCCGGAAGTTTTGCACCGCCGGATGCGATGACGGGAACCCAGACGGCACGCGAGATGGCGGATGTAAGGGTTATATCGAAGCCGAGTTGCGTGCCGTCGCGGTCGACGGAGGTGAGCAGGATTTCGCCGGCGCCTAGTTCGACGCCCTGCTGGGCCCACACAAGGGCGTCGCGATGGGCAGAGTCGCGGCCGCCGCGGACCATGACATCCCAGTGATCGTTGACCCGTTTTGCGTCGATGGCCAGGACCACGGCTTGCGCGCCGAACTCGCGTGAGAGTTCGGAGATAAGTGCGGGGCGCGCAACGGCGGCGGTGTTGACGGTCACCTTGTCGGCGCCAGCGCGGATAACCGAACGAGCATCGTCAAGGGTTCGAATGCCGCCTCCTGCGGTAAGCGGAATGGCGAGCTCGCAGGCGGCGCGACGAATGGTTTCAAGGAACGTGGGACGGCGGTCGCGGGAAGCGGCAATATCGAGGACGACGAGTTCATCGGCGCCTTCCGCGTTGTAGCGAGTGGCGAGAGCAACCGGATCGCCGGCGTCGCGCAGGCCTACGAAATTTACGCCCTTGACGACGCGGGCACCGTCCGTGTCGAGGCAGGGAATGATGCGGTGCGCGAGGCTCATGCGGCGAGCCTCAGAAAGTTTTGAAGAAGTTGCGCGCCGGCCGCGCCGCTTTTTTCCGGATGAAATTGGACGGCGAAGATATTCTGCTTTTCGATGACGGCAGCGAAATCCACGCCGTGGTTCGAGAGAGCTACGGCTTCACTGTTGACGTTGGTGGCAGCGAAGGAGTGCGCGAAATAAAAATACGCATCAGCCGAGACGCCCTCAAGAAGACGGGATGGGCGAGTGAGCTTGAGCTGGTTCCATCCCATGTGCGGGAGCTTGACGGTGGCGGGAAGGGAACGAACCGAACCGGGCAGGAGATCGAGGCCCGAGAGTTCGGGGGCCTCCTCGCTGGTTTCGTAAAGCGCTTGCAGGCCGAGACAGATGCCCAGAAAGGGAATGCCACGTTGGAGGGCATCAAGAAGGGGCGCGCGGAGAGCGCGCTGGTCGAGCGAGCGGATGAGCGCAGCGTAATGCCCGACGCCGGGTAGCAGAAGCGCTTCGGCTCTGGCAATGCACTCCGGCGAATGGGAACGCTGGCTTCGGGCGCCGAGACGCGCGAGCGCACGCTCGACACTGGTCACGTTGCCCGCACCGTAATCGATGAGCATGACGTTCATAACAGGCCTTTCGTGCTGGGAAGAACCCGGCGAAGACGTTTATCGCGAGAAACAGCGAAACGGAGCGCGCGCGCAAAAGCTTTGAACATGGCTTCGACTTGGTGATGGGACGAACGGCCGTACAACGCGCGCAAATGGACGTTGGCGCGCGCGGCTTGCGCGAAACCCTGGAAAAAATCTTCGGTAAGCTCGGTCTGAAAGTCGCCGACGCGTCTGGCGGAGATTTTTGCATGGATGACGCCGTAGGGTCTGCCGCCGAGATCAACGGCGGCGGCAGCGAGGGTCTCATCCATGGGCATCAGGAAGTATCCGGCGCGCAAAATGCCGCGTTTTTTCCCTAGAGCTTTCAGGACAGCTTCGCCGAGAGCGATACCGACGTCCTCGACGGTGTGATGCTGATCCACGTCCAGATCGCCTTTGGCGGTAAGCTCCAGATCGAAAGCGCCGTGGCGTGCCACCAGATCCAACATATGATCGAAAAAGCGAATGCCTGTTGCAACGCGAGATTTTCCTCGGCCGTCGAGATTCAGTCTCAGGCGGACGTCCGTCTCGTTTGTCTTGCGATGAATGGTGGCGGTTCTCGGCATGGCGCGGGTGGATCAGCCTTTCTGAACAGCTCCGAGGAGTTGGTGCATTTCTTTCTCGGTGCCGATGGTGATGCGGACGAAGCCGGGACCCATGTCGCGGCTACGGTCGCGCAGGAGAATGCCTTGGCGCTCGAGTCGCTCGAAGAGTGCAGGACCGCCGGGACCGAAATTGGCGAGAAGAAAATTTCCTGCGCTGGGATAGACGATTACGCCGAGCTTTCTCAGTTCCGAGGCGAACCAGGAGCGGAGGCGTTTTACTGTGCGGACGTAGCGCCGAATGGTGGCGCGATCCTGCACCGCGGCTTGCGCGGCAATTAATGCCGCGATGTTGATGGGGAAGGGAGGCATGGCGCGGCGAAGGAGTGCCAGTGATTTCTCGCAGGCGATAACCGCGCCGAGCCGGAGAGCGGCAAGTCCGGCGGCTTTTGAAAATGTGCGCGCGCTGAATAGATGGGGATATTGGTTGATCCAGGGCGTGACGGTCACGCCGGAAAATTCGACATAGGCTTCATCGATTACGACCGCCGTGTGCGTCGCGGCCTGGAGAATTCTCTTGATCGCATCAGGCAGGAGGAGCGTCCCGGTGGGATTGTTGGGATTGGCGATGAACAGGACGCGCGGCTTTTTGCCAAGAGCGGCGCAGATGCCCGCGAGGGGGAACTCCATCTCGGAACCGTAGCGCTCGACTTCCATGCGCGCGCCGAAAATCTCGGCGTAGTAGCGGTACATCGGAAACGTCGGCTCACAAATGAGAATGTGGCTGCCAGCATCTACGAAGGCATCGAAGAAGACGCGCAAGGCGTCGTCACCGCCGTTAGTGAGCATCAGCTCCTGGGGTCGAACGCGAAAGTATCGCGCCAGCCGTTTCGTCGGCGCCAGATACTCGGGATACATGGCGAATTGCTGCGGCGTGATTTTCGCCAGCGCGCGGAGAACGGCGGGGGAGCAGCCCGCGGTGTTCTCGTTAAAATCGAGGCGAGTTTTGCCAAGTCGGCCTTCCGCGGGCGCCTCGTAGGTGCGCCGGTCAAGAATAGCCTGGCGAATGGGGAGTTTCGGTTTCATCGGCGAACCTCGACGGCCTTGGCGTGAGCGAACAAACCTTCGGCCTGCGCCAATATTACCGCGTCCTCTCGAAGACGCTGGAATCCCGCGCGCTCGATGGTCTGGACGGTGAGGCACTTTACGAAATCGGCTGCGGATAGACCGCCGCGCATGCGCGCCCACCCACCGGTCGGCAAAACGTGGTTGCTGCCGCTGATGTAGTCGCCGAGAGGCTGCGCGCCCCAAGGGCCGAGGAAGATGGTGCCTGCAGCAGTGATCGTTTTGAGCAACGCGGCGGGATTGTCTGGCAGACTCAGATGTTCTGGAGCAAAGCGGTTGGAAAAAACGCACGCGGCTTCAATAGAAGACGCGAGCAAGATTCGGCCGGTGTTGCGCATGGAGGCATGGGCTGGATTACTAGAAGGAAGGTTTGCTAATTGCGCTGTCACTTCTTGCTGGACGGTGCGTGCCAGGCTCGTGGAAGGAGTGACCAGAAAGCTTCCCGCATCGGGCGCGTGCTCTGCTTGCGCGAGCAGGTCTGCCGCGATCCATTTCGGATTGCCTGTTGCCGCGAGAACGATGGCTTCTGTTGGGCCTGCCGGCAGATCAATAGCGCAATCGCTGCTGACGAGCTGCTTTGCGGCGGTGACAAACCGGTTGCCAGGACCGAAGATTTTATCGACGCGGGGAATTCTTTTTGTGCCGTAAGCCAGCGCTGCGACTGCTTGTGCGCCGCCGATGCTGGCGATTTGAGTTATCCCGAGCAAACTAGCGGCGGCGAGGAGTTCAGGATTGGGTTTGGGGCAAACCACGGCGACGCTCTTCACACCAACGACGCGTGCAGGGACGACGGTCATGAGCAGCGTCGAGACGAGTGCGAAGCGGCCGCCTGGAATGTAGCACCCGATGGCTTCCAGGGGACGGATGAGCTGAGCGATGGTCACGCCCGGTTCGACTTCTAAAGACCAGGGGCGCGGTAACTGTTTTTCGGCGACGTTCCGAATGTTTTTTTCTGCGTGACGCAACGCACCGATGAATTCGGGCTTGACTTGCTTACGCGCGGCGTCGATTTCCAGCTGCGAGATCCACACGCCGCTGCGGCGAAGGTCGATTCCATCCAGTTTTTTTGCCCACGCAGAGAGCGCGGCGTCGCCGCGCTTGCGGACATCGGCGATGATGCGTGCGGCAATGCGCTCGGCTTCCAAGTCGCGCTCGTGGCGGGCACGGAGGAGATTTTTTTCGACGGCGGAAGTGAGCTTTAGGATTTGCATCAAAGCACGATCTTGTTCAGCGGGTACTCGACGATACCCTGCGCCTTGGCCGCTTTGAGCTTGGGAATAATTTGACGGACCACGGCTTCCTCGATGATGGTGTTCACGGCGACCCAGTCCGGGTCGCTAAGGGCGGAGATGGTGGGTTTTTTGAGAGCTGGCAACACACCAAGAACGGCTGCGAGATCGTCGCGGTGAACGTTGAGGAGCAATCCGACTTTGCTGGCGGCGGCGATCGCGCCTTGCAGCATGAGAATGAGGTTTTCGGCCTTCTCGCGCTTCCAGGGTTCCCGAGCCGCAGAGCGATTCATGATGAAGACGGTGGCGGATTCGAGAACGGTATCGACGATGCGAAGACGGTTGGCTCGCAAAGAGGAGCCGGTTTCGGTGACTTCGACGATGGCATCGGCAAGCTGCGGGACTTTGACTTCGGTCGCGCCCCACGAGAATTCGACGCGTGCTTTCACTCCGTGGCGTGCGAGATACGTTTCGGTGATTTGGACGACCTCGGTGGCGATGGTTTTTCCTGCGAGATCGCGGACATCGCGCATGGCCGAGTCCTCAGGAACGGCGAGGACCCAGCGGACGCGAGCGAGACGTTGTTTGGCGTAGACGAGTTCAGAGAGTTCGTCGACGGCTGCGCCGGTTTCGACGACCCAATCGTGGCCGGTGATCCCGGCGTCGAGAGCGCCGGTTTCGACGTAGCGGGCCATTTCCTGGGCGCGGACCATTAGGCACTCGATCTCGGGATCATCGATGGTGGGGACATAGCTGCGCGAGCTGAGCGTAATTTTCCAGCCGGCGCGGGCAAAAAGCTCGAGCGTCGCGTCCTGCAAACTGCCTTTGGGGATGCCGAGCTTGAGACAGCTCATGCTTTTTTCTCCTGTTTTTGCCGGCCGTAAACAGTTTCTGGTGCGAAGGCGCGCTCCTCGGTGATTTTAGCGAGGCCATCAGATTCCAGTTTGCGAAAGAAGCAGCTGCGATAGCCCTCGTGGCAGACGCCGGGGCCCATGGCTTCGACGCGGACGAGAAGGGCATCAGCGTCGCAGTCGACGCGCAGTTCGCGGACTTTCAGGACATGCCCGCTGGACTCGCCTTTTTTCCAGAGCTTGTTGCGCGAGCGGCTGAAGAAGACGACTTCGCCAGAGCTTTGGGTTTCTGCCAGCGACGCGGAGTTCATGAAGCCGAGCATGAGAACGTCGCCCGAGCGATGGTCCTGAATGATCGCGGGAACGAGCCCGCCTGCTTTGTCGAAGTCGATGTTTACAGATTCCACGTGCGTGCCTCCGGAAAACTAACCGCCTGAAAAACAAAAAACCCGCTGGGCTTGCTGCGCCAGCGGGCCGATGAGTGCTTTGTGTCGCGAAACTCTATGCACACCTCATCGGGCGCGGCGAGTGGCCGTGATGATGATGGTGGCGATGCGCCCGAGAGCTCATAGTTAGAAATTAAAGAAAATCGGGTTCTCTGTCAACTATGGTTTTTTTTTCCCAATGATTTGTGGTTGTTTGGCGGGACTTACCTAGGGCAAATATCACCAACGACCACTACCTGAGCGCGAGTACCTTCCCGAGGTGGAAGCTCATGCTCATTTCGAGATGGACGGCTACGCCGCATTTGCCGTTCTCGAGTCTTTCGACGCGCACGACTTGAGCGAGTACTCGCAGTTCATCGGGTTGTGCGGCGAGGAGTAAGCGGAGTTGACAAAGACGCGCATGCCAGGATGATAAGACCCGAGACTGCTGGTGAAATAAATGCCGTTTTTTGAAGCATTTATGCTGATGGGTAGATCTTCAAAGTGATCGTCGCGGGGCCCCGAGGGACGAACCCCGGACCGGCCGAGATTTTTTGCTCTACCTTCCTGCTCGCTTCTCGGAGACTGACTTTTCGAGCATTTCTGGCCATGTGGGCTTTCGAGTTAGAATTGAACTGTACCCGGGACCACTCGAGGCTCGGCCGTGAATCGTCAGGCCGCTGCACCGAATCTGATAGCCTGGTCGGGAGCCAGACAACAGCCAAAAGCGAGGGGATGGGGAAGACCGATGGGCGAGAAAATTCAAAAAGACACGGCGGCTTGGAAGAAACAACTCACGTCGAATCAATACTATGTGACGCGGCAGAAGGGGACGGAACCTCCCTTTACCGGGGAGTACGAGGATACCGACACGCCTGGGGTTTACAAGTGCGTTTGTTGCGGCCAGCCGTTGTTTCGTTCTGATACCAAATACCACTCGGGCTCCGGGTGGCCCAGCTTCTACGCCCCGGCGAAGGAGGAGGCCGTGGAGACCGAAACCGACGTCTCGCATGGTATGTCCCGCACCGAAGTGAAGTGCAGCCGGTGTGATGCCCACTTGGGACATGTTTTCGACGATGGTCCGCAGCCGACGGGGTTGCGCTATTGCGTCAATTCAGCAGCTCTGGAATTGGACGAAGAACAGAAAGACTAAAAAGGTTTTTGTGCTCTCAGGAGAAAAGCCAAAACTACGCGGCAGGACAGGTGCAGGCCACGAGCTCGGCGACAGGATCGCTTTCGCGATCCCACACGCCAAGCAACATTACTTTCGTTCCCGTAGGATATTTAAAAACGTAATAAATGTTCGAACGCCCTTCGACTTCAAAGAAGCCGGGTCGCCGTGGATCTGGCCGCGAAGGAGCACCGGAGTGAAGCAGCATGCGCAATTCAGCAATCTGCTCCTGCGAATGATTCCGCAGGTCTTCCACGAGGGGCGGGTGCTTCGTAATTGTCATCATCATGTTCATTCTCCGCCACATTCAGCTTATCGTTATCCTCACCTACTAAGACGAAAAAACGGGTGAAAAGTTTCATGGGTGGCAACTTCTTTCGAGAAATCTTCCGGGGTCATCAGGGGCGATAGGGGGTGAAATAGCGAATTGCCTGCATTTTGGGGCAAAAAAGGACCTTTGAGGGTGGTCCAAATTGGCTCTGGGGGTTTGTCGCAGATCCGGGGGCGGGAAGAGGTTCACGTGCGGCGGGCACGCGCGGGATCGCCATCGAACGTGAACCTAGAATTGGCACCTGCCATAATCTGTTGTCATATATGCAGAGTTACTATATATAGAGGTACTTGCGCGTGTGGCGCTTCCCTGCGATAGTGGACACAGTGACCTAGCAAACTAGACAGGGATGGCCTCTGTGACCAAAACTTTGACAAGAAAATCCCCCAGGAAAGAGAAAACAAATTTCGGCAAAGACAAACGGCGTAAACATCACCACTTTTTGGTGACTGTTTATTATGCGGACGGCGAGAAGTTTGGCCGCGTGTATACTGATAGAGACAAGGCGGATCGCTTCGCAGACCGGCAGAAGCGATCGCCGGTGGTGAAGTCGGCGCGCGTTACGATGGTCTCCTGAAGCCAGAGTTCCGGATGGAGTCGTTGACGAAAAGCGAGCTAGGGAAGGCTTGTCGCTGCCGTGCGGGCATGTTATAAAAAGAAGAGTCGTTAAGCGGCCTTAGTATAGTGGTAGTACGGAACCTTGCCAAGGTTCAGGTGTCGGTTCGATTCCGATAGGCCGCTCCATTAAAATCAAGCAGTTACGCAAACGCCTCATTTTCCATATTTTCCAAAACTACAATTTGATTGCCAATCTTGGAGGAAAATTCGGCTTGCACGTGCTCAAGCGGAATCTCCCCGGTGTAAAGCGCCGTCATCGCAGCGGACGCATGCCCCATCTGCTGGCGAAGGACGGCGGGGTTAATGCCGGCGAGTTCCCACCTGCGGTTGCACCCCCGACGAAGGGCGTGCATCCCGGCTTGTTTCAGACCTAGAGCTTTTAGGGCCGGATATAAACCTTGATTTAGTATGGTGGTCTCCAGGAGGGGACCGCCGCGTTTCGAGTGGAAGACGAGGGCGCTGGGGTTTGAGGCGTTACCAAGGAATCGCCGCAATTCCCACATTGCTCTCTGGCCTTCGGTGTCCCGCAGAAGAACGGTTCGATAGGCGGTCACGTTCTTGCATGGACCGATCTTTCCCGCATTCCGCTGGTCTGAGGATTCATCCACTCGGAGCGTGCTCGCCTCGAAGTCAAAGTCATTGACCCTGAGGGCAAGCAACTCGCTGCTACGAACCCCG
>Ga0210384_10004457_pt1 | contig 15620 bp, 11 predicted proteins | sample IncBWH2MmetaG_FD_160574 | JGI IMG/M metagenome (GOLD analysis project Ga0210384, IMG submission 160574) | Forest soil microbial communities from Barre Woods Harvard Forest LTER site, Petersham, Massachusetts, United States - Inc-BW-H-2-M | ecosystem: Environmental > Terrestrial > Soil >...
AGACCGAAATTCACACGACTGGGCGTCGACTTTTCTGGAACGGTCGAGGCGGCCGGCAAAGACGTCAAACTGTTTAAGGTGGGTGACGCAATTTTCGGGACGGCAGACGGAGCTCTGGCGGAGTATGTGACCTCGACCGAGGCAGGGTTGGCCCTGAAGCCAGCCAACATGACGTTTCAGCAGTCCGCTTCGGTACCGATTGCCGGAATCACCGCACTGCAGGGCCTGCGCGACAGCGGGCGCATCGGGCCGGGGCAGAAGGTCCTGATCAATGGTGCCTCCGGTGGCGTGGGCACCTTCGCCGTGCAGATCGCCAAAGCGTTTGGCGCAGATGTCACCGGCGTCTGCAGCACCGGCAACGTGGAGATGGTGCGATCCCTTGGTGCCGATCACGTCATTGATTACACCAAAGAGGATTACACCAAGGGAACGCAACGTTACGATCTGATTCTGGACACCGTCGGAAATCACGCGCTCCTGGACCACCGGCCCGTTTTAACTCCCCACGGCATCCTGGTCATCGTCGGTGCGCCGAGCGATGACCCGTGGATCGGGCCACTGGGCAGGTTCCTCAAGGCATATGTACTTACACCATTTGTGAGCCAGAAGTTTGTCAGCTTCCTGGCGGATGCGAACAAAACCGAGGATCTGAACACTCTGCGCGATCTCATGGAAGCAGGAAAGTTAACGCCGGTCATCGACCGACAGTACAGCCTGGGCGAGGTGCCGGTGGCTATGCGCTACCTGGAAAAGGGCCACGTGCGTGGCAAGTTGGTAATCAGTTTGGAATAGGTCCGACTGCGCAGATCTGCAGTAAGCTACGCGGGCCAAGCGCGCACCGAGCTGTCCGAATCATGCCAAGGCTGCTAGCGAAGGCGTGAGAGAAGGAGTGCCATGCAACTGACGGGCAACACCATTTTGATCACGGGTGGGGGTTCGGGCATCGGGCGTGCTCTTGCTGAGGCTTTTCATGCGCTCGACAATCAGGTCGTGATCGCCGGGCGCCGCGCCGGGCGGTTGCAGGAGACAGCCGCGGCGAACCCGGGCATGAAGAGCGCGGTCCTGGATATCGGGAGCGCCGAGGCGATCCGCGGTTTTGCCGAAAAACTTGCGCGACAGTACCCGGCCCTGAATGTCGTGATTCACAACGCCGGCATCATGCGAAGTGAAATGCTGCAACAGGGTGGGCTCGCGGATGCCGAGGCGACGATTGCTACTAACCTGCTGGGGCCGATTCGTCTTACGGCGGCGCTGCTGCCGCTGCTGCGCGAACAGCCGCGCGCCGCGATCATGACAGTCTCGTCGGGACTGGCGTTCGTGCCACTGGCCAACACTCCGACGTATTGCGCGACCAAGGCAGCGATCCACTCCTATACACAATCGCTGCGCTACCAGCTCCGGGATACGCGCATCCAGGTGCTGGAGCTCATACCGCCCTACGTGCAGACAGAACTGCTCGGAGCGCGGCAGGCGAGCGACCCGAGCGCCATGCCGCTCAAGGAATTTATCGCCGAGACCATGAGCATCCTGCGGACCTCGCCGCAGGCGACTGAGATCTGCGTGGAGCGGGTGAAGCCATTACGTTTTGCTGCAGCAAGCGGCACCTATGACACCTTCTTCAAGAGGTTCAACGATTCCGTGGCGAGCCCGCACGCTACGCTGCGGGACGACTGATGAGCCCGCGTCACGCAACGGACGCTCCACGTCGTGGTGCCTTTCATCAGGTTCGAGTCTGCCTGTTGGGGCGTGATGGGTGGGCGGCGCCAAGCAACCAACTGCCGCTGAGCGCCAGCAGCCACCACAAGAGGTGAAACAGCAACCAGACCGCAACGGCAAATAGCAGTGCGAACAGTATCCCTTCGATGGAGAGCGCGAACGTTGGCACCCAGTCAGTGGCGGTGGCGCGCATGAGGCTAGCGTCCGCGTGCAGCATCAGGTACCCGATCTGATGAAATAAGCTGCTGTGCAGGGCGTCGACGGCGCCTTGCAGTCGCTGCACGGTGACGATGAGAGACTGGATGACGCTGCCTTCGGCGTGAAACGTCGCGTCATTGCTGATCAGGTGATATTGGATCAGCTTGTCGAGATCGCCATGATAGAACTGGTCAGCGATTCTCTGCCAGGAGTCGAGATCGAGTCGGGCCTGATCGAGTCGCCCCCCCAACCGCTGCCGATATTGCGCGATGAAGCCGGGCGCCAGACCCCCGGCCACGACAGCGCCCGCCAGAAACAGGCGATCGAACAATCCGCGTAGAAACAACATCGTGGGCTGCCTCGGGCGTGCCTGCCGCTTCGCTCATAAGCTTGCGCTACCCGTGTCTCGACGCCAAGCATGAGACTCCGCAAGCGAGCAGTGGATCGCACCGGCCCACGGGAATCAGGCCCCCCATGGCCGGAAAAAAGACAGCTTGCGTGTCGATTCCGCCCGGGCTCGTTCGTCGTGTCACTGGAAAACCCCGGGAGGAGCCATGAAATACCTGACCTTCATTCGCCATGCCGAGTCCTATCGCCAAGCCGGGCCGCCGGCAGCACTAATGGAGGCGATGGGCAAATTCGTAGAGAAGTCCCTTAAGGACGGGATCCTGGCTGACACCGGCGGTCTGCTGCCGAGTAAGGACGGTGTTCGGGTGCGGCTCGCCAACGGCAAGATCACCGTGACGGACGGGCCCTTCACCGAGAGCAAGGAAGTTATCGGTGGCTGGGCGATCCTGGAGGCGGGCTCGAAGGCGGAAGCCGTCCGCATTGCAACCGAGTTCATGGAGTTGCATCGAAAGTACTGGCCCGGGTTCGACGGCGAGTCCGAGGTGCGGCCGATGTTCGACCCCGGCGTCGGGCGGTAGCGCCCGAGGTTCACTCCAATGCTTTGAGGACCTGGCGGATGCGCTCGAGCACTCGCTGCCGCAGGCCGATATCGAGCAGGCGCGCCCAGCCTGCGGCCAGTGCGTCGTTACAGAGTCCGCGTCCAGACCTGCCCAACGAGATCCTGTCCGAAGCTGTGATGTGGAGATTCCTCCACGAGCACAAAGCCGGCCGCCTCGTAGATCCGACGTGCCGCGACCAGAACATCGTTAGTCCATAAGAGCACCCCGCGATATCCGGCCGCCTTCGCAAAGCCGATGCACTCTTCCACGAGTCGACGACCCAAACCAAGCCCTCGTGCCCTCGGGTCAACCAAGAGGCATCGGAGCTGCGCAGTATGGGGATCCGATTCATTGCGAACGACGAACACACAGCCGGCACGCTCGCCGTCGATTTCCGCCACCCAAAATTGCTCTGACCTGGGATCATGGTTGCTGGCGAATCGGGCAAAGAGGGTAGCCACGAGCGCCTCGAACTCGCCGTTCCAGTCGAACTCCTGAGCGTATAAGCGTCCGTGTTGCTCAATCGCCCAACCGACATCGCCAATTCGGTACGGCCGAACCGAGATCACGCCGGGAGACGTGTCCACCCCGGATAGGGCTTCCTGCAAGGTTTGCATCGCACTGAGCAAGCGCTCGCGCTGAGTGCCCGATAACGGCGAAATCATCTGAGCGACTAAGTGTCGGGACTTGCGATCAAGCGCGCCAAACTCCTTGCGGCCTTTCGCAGTAAGCGAAAGCTCCGTACGGCGGCCATCCTGGGTGGATCGCACCCGTGCGATAAGCCGTGAAGCGGCAAACTGCTGAAGAATGCGGCTGAGGTACCCCGGATCCAGCCCCAGAATCCCGACCAATTCGCCTGCCGTCACGCTCTTGCGTGTCCCCAGCTCAAACAAGACGCGGGCCTGCGCGAGGGTGAAAGGGCTGGCGAGAAGCTTCTCCTCCAACACACCGATCCGCCGGGTATAGAAGCGATTGAAACGGCGAATCGCCTGAACCTGAGCAACTAAATCAGCCGGCACGATCCTTCTCCCGAGAGCAGCCCCATGCTCTCGAGTTTAGTTGACGGGGTCAAGTATCTAGTCTGCTTAACCTGCGAGTGCGCACCCTGGGGTAGCCCGCGAGCGGCAGGTGCCTGTCTTGACGACGTACCAACCGGTTGGTATGTTTCAAGGTCATGCAGCTCAGGAAATCTCAACGGAGCGCGAAGGCAAGACTGTTGGATGCGGCCACGGATGTCATCCGTGCCCAGGGCTACTCGGCAACCACGGTGGATGACATCTGCCAGACCGCAGGCGTGACCAAGGGGGCATTCTTCCATCACTTCGGGAGCAAGGAAGAGCTGGCGGTCTCGGCAGCCAGGGAATTTTCCTCGATGGCGGACCGCTTGTTCTGCGCCGCACCCTATCGGGAGCTCGCCGACCCCCTCGACCGGCTCTTAGCCTATGTGGAGTTTCGCAAGTCGCTCCTGCAAGGTGCGCTGCCAGAATTTACGTGTCTGCTCGGCACCATGGTGCAGGAAGCTTACCGGACGCATCCTGCAATCCGCGCAGCCTGCGAGAGCGGCCTCAGCGAACACGTTGCCATGCTCGAAGCGGACATCGCTGAAGCGCTGCACACCTACGGCGGCGATGGTCAATGGAGCGCCGAGAGCCTCGCCACATTCATGCAGGCAGTTACCCAGGGCGCCTTCATTTTGGCGAAGGCACAGCAAGGACCTGCGGTAGCGGCTGCCTGCCTGGATCATCTGCGCCGGTATATTCAAACGCTTTTCAGCCATCCGAAAAAAAAGGGAAAACAGCATGGTCCCCAAGACGATCGCAATTCAGGCACTCGTGTGCGCGGTCGCGCTCAACGTGCTGGGGCAGGGGTACGCACAGGAATCAAAAGCAGTTTATCCGCGCATGGCTCCGACATCTCAGTACCTCATGGGCGATCAAAAAGCGGAGATCGCCCTGGCGCGCAGTGCAGCGCCGGCGGGAGTATCCCGTGACGCGACGATCCTGGTGCTCACGGAGCACAAGTACGAACCAGTGGTGAAAGGCAAGAACGGTTTTGTATGCCTTGTGGAGCGCTCCTGGATGGGTCCAGTTGACTGGCCCGAGTTCTGGAATCCAAAGGTGCGGGGTCCGGTTTGCTTCAATCCGCCCGCTGTCCGCTCGGTTCTGCCGATCACTTATAAGAGAACAGAACTTGCCCTGGCCGGTTTGTCCAGGACGCAGCTCACCGCCGGCATGCAGGACGCGGTCAGGAAAAAGGAACTGCCGGCACTGGAACCCGGCGCGATGGCCTACATGATGTCGAAGCAAGGCCAGCTTGGCGATGCGGTCGGGCATTGGCACCCGCATCTGATGTTCTATTCTGCGAGGTCGGACGGTGCTGATTGGGGCGCGGAGGTGCCGGGCTCCCCGGTGTTGCTTAATCCGCAGTTCCAGGGTGCTCCGGAACCGCTGGCAACCTTCAACGTCCGAGTGCCCGATTGGTCGGACGGCACGCCTGGACCGGGGCACGGGCACTGACGTGCGAACATCTTTCTCCATGGCACTCTGCCCGCGCACGCTTGCCCTTGCGTCATTCCTGCCGGCGCCGCGTGTGTCCTGGCGGAACCTGGTCGTGAATTGGGCAAACGTCGCTGTGAAGCGGACCAAAAGTGTGACGAAACGGACGAGCAATCCAGTCGGGATGCGTGCGACCCGGGGTGGTGCGTTACACTCTTTGTTCCGCGACATCGCGGACCTGCGACCACGCCGCCCTCGCGCCGACGGGACCTATATCAACACCGCTAATCCGATCCGCCTCGCCTCAGGCAGGACACTTTCCAAAGCGACGCTCTTTAACGTGCTTCACTGGGGAGGCTGGTTTGGCTTGGGCGCAACGTTTTGCCCACTCAACGCTGCCCGGGAAGGTGCGTGGCCGGCAGTAGTCGATGTCCTGATGTGGGCCGTAAGCGGAGCTACCGTCACCTTCGCGTTTCGCGTCGTCTTGCGGCGGGCGCGCGCGGCGCGCCTGTCGCTCAGGTCTTCGGCCGTTCTGGTGCTGGCGCTGAGCGTTTTTGGCGCCGCGATCTGGTACGTGCTCGCTCATGCGCTCAATGCTGCAAGCCTCGCAGGCATAATGCGAATCCCGGGCCTCGCTGCGAATTTCGCGAAATTTGCAGCCGAAACGGCCGCGGCTCCGTGGCTGATTCCACCGCTCAACTACTGGTCCTTCTTCGCCTGCACGCTGCTGACGTGGTGTTCGGCGTACTTCGGGATCAACTCCATGCTGGATCTGGAGACCGAACACGCCCGCGCAGACCGTGCGCTGAAGCTTGCCGACAGCGCACGGCTGCGCGCACTGCAATCGCAGCTGAATCCGCATTTCCTGTTCAATGCACTGAACGGCATCGCGACCCTGGTCCGGGAAGGCGAGCGCACCAAGGCCGCCGACATGGTCGACATGCTGGGTGACTTCCTGAGATTGACTCTGCAAAAGCTCGACTCACCGGAAATCCGCGTCAGCGAGGAGCTCGCATTTGTCGAGCAGTATTTAGGCATCCAGCGCCTGCGGTTTGGCAGCTACTTTTCTGCAAGTGTCGATGCCGACCCGGAAACCCACGACGCACTTGTGCCGACGCTCATTTTACAACCACTGGTGGAAAACGCTGTGCGGCATGGAGTCCTGGCGCGCGCGCAAGGCGGCTCTCTATCCGTGTCGATACGCCGGCGCGACGAGGTGCTCGTGGTAACAGTCGAGGACGACGGTCCGGGACTCGGGGACCAGGGCGCGCGCTCCTATGGAGTGGGATTTAAAAACTCGGCCGAGCGGTTGGCGGCACTGTACGGCGATGACGCGCACATGTCCGTCGGCGCACGACCACACGGACGAGGCTTCGTGGTAGTGCTCTTCCTGCCATTTCGCAAGGTACCCGGGATGTCTGCCACGCCGGCACGAGTGGCGGTCGCGGTATGAGCATGCGGGCAATTATTGTCGATGACGAGGAACTTGCGCGGCGCGGCATTCGCGCGCTACTGAAGCGCGCCGGGGATGTCGAGATTGTATCGGAGTGCGGCAGCGGCGAGGAGGCTATCAAGGCGATCGGCGCGACGGAGCCGGAGCTGGTGTATCTCGACGTTCAAATGCCGGGGAAGACGGGCTTCGATGTGATCGCGGCGCTTGGTGAGACGAAATGCCCGCATATTGTCTTTGTCACCGCGTTTGACAAATTCGCGGTGCAGGCCTTTGAAATACACGCGCTCGATTATCTGCTGAAGCCCGTCAATGAGGCGCGCTTCAACGAGTCTCTGGCGCGCGCCCGCGCGGCGGTTGCGGGCAAGCACGACGGCTCCATGATGCGACGCTTCTGGCAGATGGCTACAGAGTTGCGCGCCGCACCGGATCAGAAGCTGTTGCCGTCGGTGGCGGATCGAATACCGGTGAAGACCAGGGGTCGGGTGATCATTGTGAACGTCGCCGATATCGACTGGGTCGAAGCCGAGGGTAATTACGTGTCAGTGCACGCCGGGGCGAAAAACTGGCTGCTGCGCGAGACGATCGCAGCGGCGGAGGCGCGTCTGGCACTTTCGGGTTTTGTGCGCATCCATCGCTCCACGTTGGTCAACATCTGGCGCGTGCGCGAACTGCTGCCATTGTCGAAGGGGGAATTCACGGTCGTGCTGAACGATGGCACGGAACTGAAGCTGAGTCGCAACTACCGGTTCGCTCTGGAGAGCCTGTTGGGTAAGACGCTCTAAGCGATAGAAGTACTCGCGGTTACTGTCGAAGGTTCCTGGTGCTCCCGCCGCGCCAGCGAGTCCGCTACCACCCAGGCGGCGCCGGTCAGCGCGACATTCATGGCGTTCTCGTTCCAGATCCAATGGTTGGAGGGATCGGCGAGGAGCATCGGTAGGTGCACCAGCGGGGTGAAGGACGCGAACATGGCGGTCAGCAGGATCGCGGCGAGGCGGGCCTGCACCCCCGTCACTATCGCAATGCCCGCCGCGATGTGGGCTACCCCGGTCGCATAAGCCCAGAACTCCGGCGCCAGCGGCAGCCATTTGGGGACCAGCGGCGCGGTCAGATCCAGGTAGACAAAGTGCGCTCCGCCGAATATCAGCGCGCAAACCCCGAACGCGAGTTGCCCCAGGCGCGTGAGGCGTGCGGCCAGGACCGCATCGATCGTGGCGTTGGCGGCGTAGACGATCAGGGCGCCGGCCGCGATCGCGAGCTGTACGGCGAGGCTTTCGTAGGGACCGTACTCGGCGTAATGCACGAGCAGTACGCTGCCGTTCATCACGATGACGACAACGAGGGCGAAGTAGGCGCTGAGCGCTGCGGCGCCCCAGGCCACGGTCCGACGGCACACGATGGCTGCGCCCGCGGCGAGCATGAACGCAGCGGCGCAATAGGCGAGAGCGGTGCGGCCGGGAAAGTCCCCGGGCACATGCTGCCCCGGATGAAAGTCCCCCAACCCAAGGCAGACCAGACCTAACGCCATCACGCCCAGGCCGTAGACGCGCCAGCCGCGGGCCACCATCGTTCGTTTTTCGTTCACGACTTTCTTCCAACTTCACTTGCTAGCGCGTGCACCCGCATGTTGCGCGGGGCGTCGTCCACGCTTTCAAGTGCAATAGACAGCTTCGCGGTCCGCGATCGTACCACCCCCGCAGCGGCCAGTGCGTGGAGGCGGACCCGGCGCACGGCGACCGGCGCTGATTGCGCGCTGTGTTTACTGCACGTGCGTCGGGGCACAATTCGCCCCGACAGCGTCCCGCTTCATCGGCGATTAGGTCCGCTGCGCCTCAAAGTCGCACGCCGTTCGCAACCGATCTCCTAGACTCGCCGCGAGTTATCCATGGGCGCGGACACATCACTCATCCGGAACAGCTGCTGCAAAGTGCATTCGTTCACGGACGTCGGGCACTGGTGAGGAGTCCCTGATGCGACTGCTGGATCTCATCGCCCAGGGCCGAAGTGCCCGCGTGCAGGCCGATGATGGCCTGGAGCTGCCGGGCGCACACCGGTTCAGCGAGGCGATCCGCAACTGCCCCCTGCGCTACGTTCTCTCAGATGAGTTGGCGCGCTGCGCGACGCAGCTGGCTTACGCGGAAGGGGATCGCCTCAGCGCTTGCCTTGACCTGATCCATGTACCGGCTCGCTCTCTATGGGTCGAGTGGCCCGATGGGCCCCGGCGAGAGGCGCTGAAGGCAATCCCAGCGCTCGAGGTGAATGACGGGACCCCAACACGACATAGTGGGGCGCTCGTAACCGCCTCTGCCAATTGCCGCTCGGGGCAACTTCGCACTTTCTGGTCCACGCCGGACGAGCAAGCATACCTTTCACCGATAGTCACGACATTCGATCTTGATCGGTCGCCGCCGCAACCCCCTCAGCCTGCCTTCTGGCGAGGAGACAGCGTGGTGCAAATGCAGGGCGAACCGGCACTCGAGGAACTGCTCGAGCACCTGCGCTTCCACCTCGACGACGAATGGGCCGCGTATTACGGCGCCCGCTGTCACACGGAGGAGGGCAGAGCAACGCTGCTGCGTCGCTGTCTCGGCGTGTGTGCATTCGATGCGCCGATGCTGGTGGCATTTTTCCTGTTGCTAGGCGCCCGCGATCTTTTGCCGCGCGAAGTGATCAGCCGCGAGCGCATCAATCGCGTCCGCCACCAGAGCGGAAAGCCGCCGCTCCTGGAACATATCGAAGTTTCCGCCCCGCTCGATAGGCCGCCGGAGCGCGGAACGACACCGACGAGCGGATCGATTCGTTCGAGCCCGCGGCTTCATCACGTCCGCGGGCATATCGTGCGACGCGGCGCGGTAGTTTTCTGGCGATCCCCGCACATGCGCGGCAGCGGGCGACTGGGCCAGGTGCGCAGCAGAACGGTGGTGCTGACATTTGGAGCGCGAATTGCGGCCTAGACCCTGAGCACGCGGGAACGCGGTTGCCTTCTGGTTTACATCCGGCCTCGCACCGAATCGCTTTCGACGCGACTGGGACTTTCAATTGTTGCCGTCGCGCGACGCGTGAACAATCGATGCATTCGCGTTCTTCATCGGCAACCAACAACGTGCGCGCCGAAGTTGTTGAGCGCGGATTCGCCGACCTGTTCGTCACAGGGTAGGACCTGTTCGTCAAAGAAATAGACTGCCGCATCACAAAGCTAAGCGAGCGGTGCATGCCTTCTCTTAGAGTCCCGCGCTGAAAGCGCTTCTGCGGCGGAGTGTGGGGATCAAACCAAAACGGGCGGCACCCTTGAACAACCAAGAGATTGTCCGCCGCATCAAAGCGCGCTGGTCGGCACGTTCACGAGCAGAGGTCCGTACTCAAATTTCGGGAGTAATTACAACATGACGACGGGGAACAACCGCACTCTGAGGCAGGCTGTACGAATTGCACTTCTCTCCGGTAGCACGTTCGCAACCAGCGTGGCGACGAACACGGCGGTCGCGCAGACACAGTCCGGACCGGCTAACGAACAGGAAGGCGCACCCCTCGTAGTCGTGGTAACCGGTTCGCGCATCGCGACCCCCAGTCTCGCGTCTGTCAGTCCCATCACCGCGGTCTCCTCCGAGGAGATCAAGGACCAGGGAGTCACTCGCATCGAGGACCTGCTCAACAGCTTGCCGCAGGTCGTCGCGGATCAGGGCTCGGGGTTGTCGATGGCCTCGACCGGAGTGGCGAACGTGAATCTGCGCGGCCTCGGTGTGCAGCGCACCCTGGTGCTGATCAACGGCCGGCGTCTGATGGGTGGCGACCCCGCCGCCGGGGCACCTTCCACCACGACCCTGGGCTACGCCTCCGCGGCCGACCTGAACCAGATTCCCGTGGCGCTGATCGAGCGCGTGGACGTGCTCACGGGCGGTGCCTCCTCGACCTATGGCGCGGATGCCGTCGCGGGCGTCGTGAATTTCATCATGAACGATCACTTCGAGGGCGTGCGGCTCGATGTCACCGCCGGCATCTACAACCACAGCAACCACGAGAGCTGGATCGACCCCCTGCTCGAGAAGCGAGGTTTCCCCGTCCCCACCGGCACGAACTGGGACGGCGCGAATAAGGACCTCACCGTGATCATGGGGCACAACTTCGCCGACGGCGCCGGCAATTTCGAAGGGTATCTGGGCTATCGGCGCGCGTCGCCCATCACGGCTGACCACCGCGACCACGCGGCCTGTGTCGTGGACAACGGTTTTGGTAGCGGTACCTCGTTCGCGCCCTACATCTGCGGTGGCTCGAGCAACTCGGCGCCGGCCGTTTTCTACAATCAGCAAGACCCCACCAAGTCCAGCCAGGTCTGCGATCCCGCACTGGGCTGCACGACGGGAGCCAGCGGCGACGTGGTCGCAAAGTATCGCCGCTATAACTACGCCGCCGCGCACTATCTGCAGCGTATCGACGAGCGCTACACCGCCGGGTTCTTTGGGCACCTGAAATTCAACGACCACGTCGAGGCGTATACCGAGTTCATGTTCATGGACGACGATACCCGCGGTAACTTCGCGGCGGCCGGCCTGTTCCTCGGCAGTGGTTTCGCCACTTCCGGCACACCGGCCATCCGCGACGGCAACTGGTATACCAACTGCGGCACGGGCGCCTACGGCAACTCGGGGATGAACCCGTACCTCACGGCGAATGAATTCAGCGCCATTTGCGCGCCCGGCTCACCTTACGCCGCGACGCCGAACGGCACCGTGCCGGTCCCGGGCGACGTGCAGTTGCTCTTGGCCCGTCGCAACATCGAGGGCGGACCCCGCGAAGACGAGTACACGCATACGACGTTTCGCGGCGTGTTCGGGGCTCGCGGTGAGCTCACCGCCGATTGGACCTATGATGCGTCCTTCACCTTCGGCCAGACTCGCTCCAGCGACTTTCACACCAACGATGTGTCTTCCAGCCGCGCACAGGCCGCATTGCTGGCGGTCCCGGGCCCCGGTGGCGTGCCCGTTTGCCGCGGCGGTCAGACCGGCTGTGTTCCGTGGAACATCTGGAATCCGGCGCTGCCTGTCACTCAGGCCCAGTTGAATTACATCGCCGTGCCCGGCAGCCAGCAGGCCCTGAGCGACGAGGACATCTTCACGGCCTTCGTGAGCGGCGACCTGACAAAGGCCGGCGTCAAGCTGCCGAGCGCGGACGAAGGCCTCAAGGTCGTGGTCGGCACCGAATACCGTCGCGAGACCGACAAGTTCCGCCCGGATGAAGAGCTCATCTCGGCGGACCTCGCCGGAATCGGCTCGCCAGTGGTCGGTTTCGATGCCGGCTATCACGTGTGGGAGGGCTTCACGGAGATGCGCCTGCCGCTGGCGACCAATCTGCCCGGCGCCAAGAGCCTCGATCTGGAGGGCGGCTATCGCTACTCGGCCTACACGAGCGGCTTCGATACCAACACCTTCAAGCTGGGCCTAACCTGGTCGCCGATCAGCGATGTTCGCCTTCGTGCCAGCTACAATCGCGCGGTGCGCGTCCCCAACATTGCCGAGCTCTACAAGCCCCTCTACGTCGCGCTCGATACCGGCGGGGATCTGTGTGCCGCTGGGCCGTTCTCCACTAACGCAGCGGCCTGTGCGCTGACGAACGGCGGCAATCTAATCAAGGTTCCAACACCCGCTTCACCCGCAGGGCAGTATAACGGTCTGCAAGGTGGCGACCCGCAACTCAAGCCCGAGGTCGGCAAGACCATGGACGTCGGTATCGTGCTGACGCCGTCGTTCCTGCCGGGATTCAGCGCCACCATCGACTACGCGGACATCAAGATGACGAACGTCATCACCTCGTACGGTCCGAACCTCGTCCAGCGTGAGTGCCTTCTGAGCGGCAGCGCGACCAGCATGTTCTGCCAGCTGGTGCATCGCGATCCGATCGGAACGCTGTGGGCGAGCCCGCAGGGCTACACGGTCGATCCGCAACTCAATCTGGCCGGTCTCGAGAACAAATCGATCGACGTTGGTCTCGCCTATCGGTTCGATATGGGAGGCGCGGGCAAGCTCCGCACACGCCTGGACGGCACCTACTTGCTCCACCTCTTGACCACCATAGGCGGTGTTGTGCCGACGTACGACTGCACAGGTCGCTTCGGACCGGCCTGCTCGCCAGTGACGCCGAAGTGGCGGCATCGGTTCAGCATGGACTGGGACACGCCGTTCGGCGGTTTGTCGGCGGGAGCCAGCTGGCGCTTCTTCGGAAGCGCGACCAACACCTTGCTGGACCCGTCGAGTCCGGACTACGCGGGAGCGGCCGCCATCGCGTCCAATGGGCCGCCGCCCGATGCCCGCATTCCGTCGATCAGCTATCTTGATCTGCACGCATCTTACACGTGGAACAAGACCACGTTGCGCGTGGGCTGCAACAACGTGCTCGACAAGGATCCGCCGACCATCGATACCGCCAATACGGGCGGCAACACGAACTACGCGGAGAGCAACACCTACCCGTCTCTGTACGACGTGGCCGGACGCTTCGTGTACGCCAACCTGACGATCGACTTCTAGGATCATGAAACCCGTTGCTCAACTGCTTTTCGCAAGCTGTGCTGGCCTCTTCGCGCATGGGCTTGCCGCCAGTTCCGATCCGAATGGGGTTCAGCCGCGTCCGCCGCCAGCGCAGGTATCTGCAGTGGCGGGCGCTCAAGCTGTTCCGGTCAACTCCGTCAAGAAGGTCGTGCTGGTTGACGACACGGTGACGGACGCACAGCTCAGGCAGATCCGCGCGAAGGGTTACAGGCCGGAAGCCCAGGCACGTGGCAACGAGGTGTACTACTGCCGCCGTGAGCGTTCATTGGGCACGCGTTTCGAAACGAAAGTGTGCAAGACCTCGAGGCACATTCTCCAGGACGAGCTGCAGGGCAAGGAGGTGACGGCACGCGCGGAGAGAACCGATGGAAACCCGACGTCGCGCTGATCCTCAGAGTGCGCCCCGCCGGACGCTCCACTACAGGGAGTAGCCCCAGCGCTCGATCCAGGGCGCAAGAAGAGTCAGCGCTTCGCTGCTGAAGTAGCGCTCGTAGTGCTTCCACCGGCCGACGGAGCGGGCGTTGACCGGCTCGATGACCTGAGCGTAGCTCGGCGTGCTGATGAACCCTTTGGCGCGTGCGTGCTCCCCGGGAGCAAGCATCGCCTCGTGCCGCGGCAACTGCAAAAATGCGCACAGCCTGTCGAGCTCTGCCGCAAAGTCCGCGGTGAGCTGCTCGTATTTCAGCTCATGGGTGCGCGTTTGCAGCAAGGGCCACTGCGAATACCAGAAACCGAAAGCGCGCGAGTATGCCCTCGCCAGCGAAGTCAGATCACGGCCCAAAAAAGCAAGATCCGAGCGGAAGTCTTGCAGGAAACAGCTCACAACGGTGTCGCAGGGATGGCGAACGGCAAGGATGACGGACGCGTCGGGAAACAAGCGGCGAATGATGGGCAGCAGGACCATGTTCATGGGATTCTTGTCAACCAGCCGCTGATCCGGTGCCAGGGGCACCCTGCTTCGCACAGCGGCCCAATAGTGGGCGCGGATGTCGTTCAGGTCGCTGCCGTTCAACTTGCCGAGTTCGGTGGGGTAACGGATGCCCTGATCCGTGACCCGAGCGACCGCTTGCAACAGGAATGGCTGCTCATCCATCGACTGCAGCAGCGGATGGGCATCGAGCGTCTGCTCGAGCAAGGTGGTCCCCGAGCGCGGAAAGCCCACGATGAAGACTGGACTGCCTTCCATGCCGTTCCCCGCGCGCTCCCAGAGCGCGATATCGTCGGGGTCGCATTCGTTCGCAGTCAGCGCCCACAGTTGCGACTGCGCTTCAGATGCCTTGCCGGTCGCGCGCTCGAGAAACGCGAGCTGCGAGCGGTGCGCTTCTGCGGCCGCGGCGTAGGCCTCCTCGTAGCGTCCGAGCGCGTCACAAGCCTTGGCAAGTGGATAGAGCAGATTGTACCGATGCGCGGATTCCTGCTGCTTCGCCAGCGCTGCGGTAAGCTGTCGATGCGCGTCCTCGTGGCGGCCATCCCGGTCGGCCAACACTGCCGACATCGCCAGCCGCTCCGAATCAGCGCTCAGACTCCCATCGTTGAGCGCGAGCTGCTCCAGGACGCCGCGCGCCTCATCGAGCCGATGCAGGCGCTCGAGGAGAAATGCAAATCCCACCGCGGCGCGCCCTGTTGCAGGCGGATTCGCGCTGAGCCGCTGCAGTGCCGGCCGCGCCAGGTGCGCGGCGCCGGAGGTGAGCAGGAGCAGCGCTATGGATACGGTGATCTCGACGCTCAGGCCATCGAGGGTTTCCCAGTCTTCCAGCGCCGTTACGGCTTCCTGTTGGTGGCCGATGTCGTAACAGCACTGTGCATAGGTCCAGCGGATGCGGGCGTCGCGCGGCGCAAGAACCACGGCGTCTCGCAGGGCGAGGTGGGCCGCCCGGTAGTCCAAACGGTCCATTTGCAGGGCGCCGAGGTTGTAGAGCAGGCCGGCCGTCGGCGGACCCAGCCGCAGGGCGCGTTCGAACGCCGCCAGAGACTGCGCCGGTCGGCCGGCGGGACGCAGCACGGTACCGAGATTCTGCCAGTGTGCGGCGAGCGTCGGCTGCATCAGGGTGAGCGCGTTGAAGACGCGCACCGCCTCCTCGTACCTCCCTTGAGAGCTGAGGACCATGCCGAGCACATCCAGCGCACCCGGATGTTGGTGGTGTGCGCCAAGCACCCGCATGCATTTTTCCTCCGCGGCTGCAATCTGGCCGCCGGCCAGGTCCTGTCGCGCAAGATTCACCAGCGCTGCCGGATCGGAGGGGGACGACACCTGTGGAAAATTCCTGGCTGA
>Ga0210384_10004458_pt1 | contig 15619 bp, 12 predicted proteins | sample IncBWH2MmetaG_FD_160574 | JGI IMG/M metagenome (GOLD analysis project Ga0210384, IMG submission 160574) | Forest soil microbial communities from Barre Woods Harvard Forest LTER site, Petersham, Massachusetts, United States - Inc-BW-H-2-M | ecosystem: Environmental > Terrestrial > Soil >...
CGCCCGAGGGCCCGCCATTGGTCTCTCCCAGCAGCACGGCATAGGCCGCGAAGAAGCAGGAGAACATCACCATGTCGCTGAGAATGAATATCCAGAAGCCGTAGCCGGCGACGATTCGCTTCGACGCTGGTCCGGGGTGCTCGGCATCGAGGCCGATCAAGGTCGCATCATGTCCGTGTGCCACAGCGATCGACATCAGACACTCCCCGCAGCGGTGACGAGTTCACGCCGCGCCTCGCGGTTGGCGCGATCAAGACGCGCCACCTCCTCGGCCGGGATCTCGTATTCATCATGGTCGCGCCAGGCGAACACGACGAAGGTCGCATAAGCGCCGATGAGGGCGACAATCGCCATCCACCAGATGTGCCAGATCAGCGCAAAGCCCGTCACGCTCGCAAAGAACGCGCAGACGAAACCGGTCGGCGAGTTGCGCGGCATCTCGATCGGCTGATAGTCCGGCTCCTTCGCATCGCCCTCCACTTGCGCGCGACGCTTCATCGCCCAATAGGGATCCTCGCTGGTGACATGAGGCATGAAGGCGAAATTGAACACCGGCGGCGGTGACGCGGTAGCCCATTCCAGCGAGCGGCCGTCCCAGGGATCGCCGGTGACATCGCGCAGCTCTTCGCGGCGGCGGATGCTGACGACGAGTTGCATGATCTGGCAGATGATGCCGGCCAGGACCAGCCCGGCGCCGACGCTCGCAAGATCGAGCCATGGCTTCCACTCCGCTACATCGTAATGCTGCATGCGGCGCGTCATGCCGAGGAAGCCCACCGCATAGAGCGGAAAGAAGGCGACATAGAAGCCGATCAGCCAGAACCAGAACGAGGCAATGCCCCAGCCCTCGTGCAGGCGGAAGCCGAACGCTTTCGGGAACCAGTAGGTATAGCCCGCGAAGGCGCCGAACAGCACGCCGCCGATGATGACGTTGTGGAAGTGCGCGACCAGGAACAGGCTGTTGTGCAGCAGGAAGTCCGCGGGCGGCACGGCGACCAGCACGCCGGTAAGCCCGCCGATGATGAAGGTCACCATGAAGCCGATCGACCACATCATTGGCGTGGTGAAACGGATGCGGCCGGCAAACATCGTGAACAGCCAGTTGTAGATCTTCACTCCCGTCGGGACCGCGATGATCATGCTGGCGATGCCGAAGATCGCATTGACGTTCGGGCCGGCGCCCATGGTGAAGAAGTGATGCAGCCACACCATGAAGGAGATCACGCAGATCGCCATGGTGGCGAGCACCATCGAGCGGTAGCCGAACAGCGGCTTGCCGGAGAAGGTCGAGATGACCTCGGAGAAGATGCCGAACGCCGGCAACACCAGAATATAGACCTCGGGATGGCCCCAGGCCCAGATCAGGTTCATGAACATCATGACGTTGCCGCCGCCGGTGTTGGTGAAGAAATGGAAGCCGAGATAGCGGTCGAGGATCAGCATCGCCAGCGTTGCGGTCAGGATCGGGAACGCCGCGATGATCAGGAGGTTGGATGCCAGCGTCGTCCAGCAGAAAATCGGCATGCGCATATAGCTCATGCCCCGCGTGCGGATCTTCAGCACGGTGGTGACGAGATTGATGCCGGCCACCAGCGTGCCGACACCCGATATTTCCAGCGACCACAAATAATAGTCCACGCCCACGCCCGGCGAATAGGTCAGCTCCGACAGCGGCGGATAAGGCAGCCAGCCGGTGCGCGCGAACTCGCCGACCACGAGCGAGATGTTGACGAGCAACGCTCCGGTCGCCGTCAACCAGAAGCCGACGGAATTGAGCGTCGGAAACGCGACATCACGCACGCCGAGCTGTAGCGGCACCACGAGATTCATCAGCCCGATCACGAACGGCATGGCGACAAAGAAGATCATGATGGTGCCGTGCGCGGAGAATATCTGGTTATAGTGCTCCGGCGGCAGGAATCCGTTCGAGTGAAACGCGAGCGCCTGCTGCGCGCGCATCATGATCGCGTCGGAAAAGCCGCGCAGCAGCATCACACAGGCGAGCAGCGTGTACATCACGCCGATCCGCTTGTGATCGACGCTGGTGATCCATTCGCGCCAGAGATAGGGCAGATGGCCGGCAAGGACGACCCAGGCCAGCACGGCCAGGATCACGACCAGCACCACGGCGCCCGTCACCAGCGGGATCGGCTGATCGAAAGGGATGGCTGACCAGGTCAGTTTACCTAACATTGCCCGCTCCGATGTTGGAGGCTTCCTTCGGGCTGGGCTCCGGACCGGGACCCGGCGGAATCTTTTGCGTGGCGATCGACCCGAACAACTCGGGATCGGTGAGGTGGTAAGCCGCCTGCTCCTTCGGCACCGACTGCTTGAGCAGCTCGCTCTTGTAGACGTCGCTGTTCAACTCGCGATCGCTCTTGACCGTATTGGAAGCAAAGGTCGCAAAGTCCGGCTCGGAGACGACATGCACGTCGAACATCATGCTGGGAAAGCCGTCGCCGGAGAAATGCGCCGAAAGGCCCTGGAGGCTGCCGACCTCATCAGCGCGCAGGTTGAGCTGCGTCACCATGCCGTTCATGGTGTAGATCATGCTGCCAAGTTGCGGGATGAAGAACACATTCATCACGCTCGCCGAGGTCAGCTGGAAATGCAGCGGCGAGCCCACGGGAACGGTGAGCGAGTTGAGGGTCGCGATGCGCTGGTCCGGATAGATGAACAGCCACTTCCAGTCCAGCGACACCACCTGGATGGTGACAGTTTGCCCGGTGCCGGGAACGGGGCGCGCCGGATCGAGCTGATGCGAGCCGATCCATGCGACGCCGCCGAGCAGGATGATGGTCAGCGCCGGAATCGACCACACCACGAGCTCGAGCCGGCCGGAATATTCCCAATCGGGCCAGTAGATGGCGCGGGAGTTGGATTTGCGAAACCAGAATGCGAAGGCGAAGATCGCAATGATGGTCGGTATCACGATCGCGAGCATGATCGCGATCGAGTCGATCAGGATCGTCTTGTTGGCGGCTGCAATCGGGCCCTGCGGATCGAGGATGTTCATTGGCGAAACCAATCCCATCGCTTGCGTCACGAAAGCAGCCTAGCGCAGTTGCGCGCCGACCACAAATGTCATGGGTTTAATTTCCTTCGCAATGTTGTTGGATCGCAAATCCTTTCACCGCTTGGTCGTTATTGCTAAAATTTGTAATTCCAACCGATCCACTGGCACAGCCCGCGACCCATCACATCTTCCAGTTCCTCGCCGGCAAGCCACGGCAATTCCTCGGTAAAAAACGTGACACATTGCCGGTAACTGCATGGCATGCGGGTAAGGTCGGTGCCCCAGAAGAAACGTTTTGGGCCGAACGCATCGAAGATGCGGTGCAGCCCGTCCTGGATGTTGCGGAAGGGATACGGCTCTGTCGAATAATGCGGCGCGCCGGTCGCCTTCACCGCAACGTTCGGCAATTTCGCGAGCGCGACCAATTCATCGAGATGGATGAAGGCCGCCGCGTCACGGCCGTGACGGTTGAGCCCGCAATGATCGACGATCATCTTCAGGCGCGGATGACGCTCGGCGATTTCGCGAAACTTTTTGAGAAATAGCCCGCCCAGCATGGCAATCGGCAAGCCCTCCTCTTCCACCGCCGGCCACAGCCAATCGAGCGAACCGTCGTAAAGCAGCTTCTGTTGATCCTCGGCGATAAACGCCCAGCGCAGGCCCATCATGCCCTGTTGGTCGCGCCAGACATGAATCAATTTGCGGTTGGCCGGATCCTGCAGCGGAAACTGCCCCAGGATTGCAAAGCGGTCCGGATATTTTTTCGCCGCTTCAATCGCGAGCGCATTCGAATTGGGGTCCCATGATGGCGGATGGATCAGCGCAGCGTCGACGCCGGCCTCGTCCATCTCTTTCAGCACATCCTCGGCCGTGAATGTCTCGACCTTGCGATGCAGGCCCGAGGGCGGCATCACCGTCTGCGACCAGATATGCACCTGCGCATCGATGATCTTCATGAGAGCTCCCCAATGTTCCTGCTCTGGGGAGATCATGCAGGATCGGCCATGAGGCGAGCAAGCGTGCTCGCCTCACGCCGCGCGCGGAGCGCACATGCGGTCAGGTCATGGAATGCAGGCCGATGATATTGCCGTCGAGATCGGAGACCAGCGCGATATTGCCGTATTGCCCGATCGAGAATTTGTCCTTCACGATCTGGCCGCCGGCGTCTTTGGCGCGGTGAGCGACCTTGCCGCAGTCCTCGGTGACGAAATAGACGATGGTGCCGCCCGGCCCGACCGGAGCCTCGTCCATCCTGGCGAGCGCGCCCGCCGCTCCACTGGCGCCCTGGTTCATGGGAAAGGTCCACATATCATCGAGGCTGCCGCCCGATGCCGGCAACTTCGTCAGCGGCAGACCGAGCACCGCCTCGTAGAACGACTTCGCGCGGTTCATGTCCTTGACGTAAATCTCGAACCAGCCGACGGGATTCATCTCGTTCGCCATCTGCGCCTCCAGTGGTGCTGCCCTGCCCCGGGGATTTAGGCATCAAGGACGTTCCTTTTATGACGCGCCGTTAGGTCAGAACAGCGCACTAGCCGCCCCGGAACCAAGCTGATAGCGTTTTGCCTCTCGCGATCGGCCTCAAGACCGAAGGAACCAAACATGGACAACCGCAGCGACATCTGGCGTGGCGTGGATACGATCAAGCCGCGTTTCATCGCGCTCGCCAACACGGTCTGGGGCATGCCCGAGGTCTGCTACACCGAGGCGCGCTCGTCCGCCGAGCATCTCGCCGAGCTCCGCCACCAGGGCTTTCGCATCACGGAGAATATCGCTGACATCCCCACCGCCATGATGGGCGAATGGGGCGAAGGCGGGCCCGTAATTGCCTTCCTCGGCGAATATGACGCCCTGCCCGGCCTCAGCCAGGAAGCCGGCGTCGCCGAGCCGCGCCCGATCGAGGCCGGCGGCCACGGCCATGGCTGCGGCCATAATCTGTTGGGCTCGGCGGCGCTGCTGGCCGCGACCGCGGTGAAGGAGTGGCTCGCCGCCAACAAGGTGCCGGGCCGCGTGCGCTATTATGGCTGCCCCGCGGAAGAAGGCGGCGCCGCGAAAACCTTCATGGTGCGCTCGGGCGCGTTCGACGACGCCGACATCGCCATCACCTGGCACCCGCACAGTTTCTGGGAAGTGGTGGTGACGCCCTCGCTCGCCAACACCCGCGCCGATTTCACCTTTACCGGCCGCACCTCGCATGCGGCGGCTTCGCCCCATCTCGGCCGCAGCGCGCTCGATGCCGTCGAGCTGATGAATGTCGGCGTCAATTACATGCGCGAGCACATGCCGAGCGACGCCCGCGTGCACTATGCGCTGCTCGACGCCGGCGGCATCGCGCCCAATGTGGTGCAGGCGCATGCCCGCGTGCGCTATTCGATCCGCGCCCGCGACCTGCCCGGCATGAACGAGCTGGTCGAGCGCGTGCACAAGATCGCGCAAGGTGCTGCGCTGATGACGGAGACCAGGATGGAGATGAAGATCATCTCCGCCGTTTCCAATCTCCTGCACAACGATCCACTGGAGCAGGCGCTGCACGGTATCATGGAAGACTTGGGCCCGCCGCATTTCGACGAGGCGGACAAGGACTTTGCCGCGAAGATCCAGGCGACGCTGACCGAGAAGGATATCAGCAGCGCCTATTACATGATCGGCATGGAGCCGGCCGACCGGCCGCTCGCCGACTTCACCGTGCCGCTCGATGCCAAGCGCAATCCCTTGATCGGCTCGACCGATGTCGGCGATGTGAGCTGGGTGGTACCGACCGCGCAGGTGCATGCGCCGACGATTGCGGTCGGCACACCCCTGCACACCTGGCAGGTGGTGGCGCAAGGCAAGAGCCCGCACGCCCACAAGGCGATGGTGCAGGCCGCAAAGGCGATGGCCGCCCTCGGGGTGAAGGCGTTGATCGATCCGGAGCTGATCGCAGCCGCGAAAGCAGACCTGATGAAGCGCACCGCGCGCACGCCCTATGTCAGCCCGCTGCCATCAGGCGTCTCGCCGCCGCTCGATATGTCGCTGAGCTAAAGCGGAGCGTCGGAGTGCGCTAGACCCGATCCTGATCCGGCGCGATCGCAGGCCGCGCCGGCTTCCGGCCGGAACGGCTGCGCGCCGGCTTGCTATCAGCAGCGCCATCCTGCCCCGGCTGATAGCCGAGCCGGATCGACAGCAGCTCCGCATGCGTCATCACGATCTTCGCGAGCTCCGGCACCCGCTCGACCGTGACGCGGCGGGCCGGGCCGCTGGCGCTGATCGCGGCGAAGACGCGGCCGGCGCTGTTGCGGATCGGCGCGCCGACGCAGCGCAGCTCCGGCTCGTGCTCGCATTCATCGATGGAATAGCCGCGCGACCTGATCGCGGCGAGCTCTGCCTTGAGCTTCTTCGGCTCGACGATGGTATTCGGCGTGAAGCGAGGCAATCCGGCGCGGATGACGCGGTCGATCACCGCCTCGCTCTGGAACGCCAGCGCCGCCTTACCGACGCTGGTCGAGTGGCAGGGCGAGGCCTCCATGGTGACGATAGTGTTGTGCGGCCGTGCCGCAATCTGGCTGCGGCGGTTGACGAACACCATCTGCGCGCCATCGAAGATGCACAGATGCACGTCTTCGCCGGAAAGCTTTGCCAGCGTGTCGACGAAGGGCGGAGCCTCCCGGTAAAGCGGCAGGTTCATCAGCGCACTGCCGCCGAGCTCGAACAGTTTCAGGCCAAGCCGGTAGCGATCACGGCTGGCATCCTGCTCAAGGAACCCAACAGTACGCAAGCTATCGACGATGCGATGGACGGTGGTGCGAGGCAAACCGGTCCGCCGCGCGATCTCGACGACGCTGAGCTCAGGCTCGGTCGCAGAGAAGGCCTCCAGGACCTCAAGCATCTTGAAGAGCGATTTCACGCTCTGCCGACCGTTGTCGACGTCAGTCATGTCGAACCTTTCGGGTGACGCCGCCATACAAAACAAAGACGAGGAATGACCCGACTTAAACGGAATCGGGCGCGGCGGCAATGCGGCCGCGCCCGATTGCCTCTTGCTTATTCGGCCGCGACCATCCGCTCGCCGCTTTCGATCTCGAGCAGATGGCGGAGCGCCGGCGCGATCGCCTCTTTCTGGCGCGCGGTCGGAAGGGGCATGGGCTGACGCGGATAGCTGTCGGGACATCCCTGCAAGCTCAGCGCATGCTTCACGCAGGCCGGCAGATTATCGCCGACGATGGTGTTCCAGAAGCGCAAGAGACGCTTGTGGATCTCGAGCGCGAAGACGTGATCGCCGCGCTGCACGGCATTCCACAGCGCGACGCAGGCGCCGGGTACCGCGGCCGGATTGGCGGCGATCGTGCCATGCGCACCCAGCGCGAAGGACGGATAAAGCAGCGCATCGACCGCGGTCAGCACCACCTTGCCGGCCGGCACGTCGAGCAACAGGTCAGCCATCAGCTTGAGATCGCCGGCGCTCTGCTTGACGCCGATCACGCCCGGCTGCTCGCGCATGATGCGCAGGAGTAGTGCGGGGCTGAGATAGTTCCAGGGCACAACGTTGTAGATGATGACCGGCTGCTTGACGGACTCCGACAACGTCTTGAAGTGACCGAAGGTCGCATCGTCATCGGGCTTGAAGACATAGTGCACGGGCGTGATCTGCAGCGCGGCGACGTTGACATGCTCGACGGCACGGGCGCGGGCGATGGCCTCGCGGGTCGAATTGGCGATGATGCCGGCCACCAGCGGCACCTTGCCGTTCACCTCCTCGGCGCAGATCTCGATCAGGTGGCGGAATTCCTCTGATGTGAGCGTATGGCCCTCGCCGGTGCTGCCGCCGACGCAGACGCCATGCACGCCCTTATCGAGGAAGAATTTCACCTGGCGGCGGAAGGCCTTCTCGTTGATCTCGCCGTTCTCGTCGAACGGGGTCGGGACCGGCGGGACGATTCCGGTGATTTTCGTTGGCACAATTTCCTCCTTTGATTGTCCGATATATGGACATTCTAATACTCCCGTCCGTGGGAGGTGGTCAACCGCGAAGCGTGGCAGCATCCCTTCTCAAAGCGCATTCCTGCCATCCATTCACGGCTCCGCAAAAAACACGGCTTGACACACGGCTTTTACGTCTATTTCTTTGTCCGCAATACGGACAATACAAAAGCAGGGCCAGACCCTGCCAAAGCGGGAGGGAATGTCATGAGCCAAGTGGCTGGATTCGCTGGGGCCGGCAGGATGGCGGGCGCGACGGCCTCGATCGAGGATCGCGGTTCGGGCGACATCCGCAAGGTGGCGCTGGCCAGCGCCATCGGCAACATGATCGAGTATTACGACTTCACGCTGTATGCGACCGCGACCGCGCTCGTCTTCAACAAGGTGTTCTTTCCGAGTTCCGATCCGCTGGTCGGCTCGCTCCTCGCCTTCGCAACGTTCTTCGTCGGTTATTGCGCCAGGCCGCTCGGCGGCGTGCTGTTCGGCCATTTTGGCGACCGCGTCGGCCGCAAGACCGCGCTGCTCCTCACCATCCTGATCATGGGGCTCGGCACTTTCCTGATCGGCTTCATGCCGACCTATGCGCAGATCGGCGTGGCCGCGCCGATCTCGCTGATCGTGCTGCGCCTGATCCAGGGCATCGGCATTGGCGGCGAGTATGGCGGCGGCATGACGATGACGGTCGAGCACGCGCCCGCCGATCGTCGCGGTTTCTTCTCGTCGCTGGTGCATATCGGCGTACCCGGTGGCTTCCTCATTCCGATTGCGCTGCTTGGAATACTCTCCACCACTATGAACGAGGACGATTTCCTGTCCTGGGGCTGGCGCATTCCCTTCATCTTCTCGATCGTGCTGGTGGGAATCGGCCTCTTCATCCGCTTCCGGATCTCCGAGACCCCGGCCTTCAAGCGCGTGCTGGCGGAAGAAGGTGCGGCCAGCGTCCCTGTCGTCGAGGCGGTTCGAAGCCACATCGGCAACATCATCTTCGGCATCGGCGCCAAGATCGCGGAGAGCGGGCTCTTCAACATCTATGCAGTTTTTGTCATCACCTATTGCAAGACCAAGCTCGGGCTGCCGAGCCAGACCATCCTCAACGGCGTCCTCGTCGGCTGCGCGCTCGAATGCCTGACGTTGCCGCTGTTCGGCGCGCTGTCTGATAGAATCGGGCGTCGCGCGGTCTATGTTGGTGGCATGATCTTCCAGGCCGTGCTGGCGCTGGTGTTCTTCCAGATGCTGAACACGGCGCAGATGTCGATGATCTGGCTGGCGATTGCACTCGGCCTCGCCATCGGCCATGGCTCGGTCTACGGCGCCCAAGGCGCCTATTTCTCCGAGCTGTTCCCCGCCCGCATCCGCTATAGCGGCCTGTCGCTGGTGCAGCAGTTCGGCCCGATCCTTGGCGGCGGCCTCTCGCCGCTGATCGCAACTGCGCTGCTCGCCCAATATGGCTCGCCCTTCCCCGTCGCCGTCTACATGGCCGCGATGGCGCTCTTTTCCGCCGCCTGCACCTTCGGCTTGCGGCCGCTTCGCGCGGAATGAAGCCGCGCAACGTGATGTCGAACTGATTTGCCTGACGAGGCAAATCAGTTCGATTTGCTTTAGACAGGCCCTCGCGCGCGCTCTCACAGCGCTCAAATTGCCTGCGCCGAAACACCGATATCGCGAGACGGTTCAAGCCGATCCCGCGCGTCGTCTCTCCTGTCGCCGAAAAGACACTTGCGCCGTCGGGCAAATCAGTGGCCTTGCTTCGCGCGTCCTGCCTCATCACAGAGGGGCGTTTGCGCAATCGCCACGAACGTTGGGTGCAGGATGCGATGGACGCCGGCCGGCTGCGAGGCGAGCGGCAAGCCGGCGGACGGCGAAATCGTGTGGTCCCGGCCTCCCGACGCTGAGGTCAAGCCTTTCGCGCCGATCGCGCAAGGCGACGGTGGCTATCAAGCCCGGCACACCGGGGAGAGCACGTATAAGCCGTAACACCATTGCGCAGGGAATGCCGGTTGATCCGGCTTGACCTGTGGTAACTGCCGCCTGCTTTTTTTGTTGCAGGCGGGCCATGGGTGAGGCCATCACCCGGCATTCCCTGCTCCCTCTGATTGATGAGGGGCATCGTTTTGCACAACTCGGGCAAATACTGCCGCGAGAATGCGTGCGCTCGCCTCAACCTCGTCATTGCGAGGAGCGCAGCGACGAAGCAATCCAGACTACCTCCGCGGGCGCATTCTGGATTGCTTCGCTTCGCTCGCAATGACGGTTTGGCCCCCAAAATCCCACCCCGCGGAACAAGCCACGCGGAGCAGCCGTGCGGCGGCCGCGCTTCTCTCCCCCAAAACCCCTGCTATCGTGGTTCCAACTAAAAAAGAGGGAAGAAACGCATGAAGGGACCCGAGGATGATGAGGGCCTCGCCGGCAAGGTCGCGCTGATCTCCGGCGGTGGGGCTGCCGGTGACGGCATCGGTAATGGAAGGGCGGCGGCAATCCTGCTGGCGCGCGCCGGCACCAAGGTGATGGTCGCCGACCGTGACCTCAAGCTCGCCGAACGCACCGTCGAGATGATCAGAGAGGAAGGCGGCACGGCTTCCGCCATCGCCTCCGACGTCACCGACGAGGAAGATTGCCGGAAGCTCGTTGAGGCCACCGTCAGCCAGTTCGGCCGGCTCGACTTTCTCGACAACAATGTCGGCATCGGCAGCCGCGGCAACGTGGTCGACGAGAAGGCCGAGCAATACCGCAAGGTGATGCAGGTCAATGTCGAGAGCATGTTCCTGCTCTCGAAATATGCCATCCCCGCGATGATAAAGACGGCCAAAGGCGGCTCTATCGTCAACATCTCCTCGATCTCGGCGCTGCGCCCGCGCGGGCTCACCATCTACACCACCTCGAAAGCGGCCGTCATCGGCCTCACCCGCGCCATGGCCGTCGACCACGGCCGCGACAATGTCCGCGTCAACTGCATCTGCCCGGGACCGGTGTACACGCCGATGGTCTATGCCCGCGGCATGAGCGACAAGGCCCGCGCCAACCGCACCAAGGCTTCGGTGCTAAAGACGGAAGGCACCGGCTGGGACATCGGCCAGTCCGTGAAATTCCTGTTTAGCAATTACGCGCGCTACATCACCGGCCAGGTGCTGGTGGTCGACGGCGGCGTCACGCTGCAGGCCCCCGAACGTGAATCAGAAGAACATTGAGAGGAAAAGCAAGGATGGCCCGCCTGCCCTATCTCGAGCCTGACGATGTCGCGCCCGAATATCGCGACATGCTCAAACGCAACACCAATCTGCACAAGCTGCTGGTCAACTCGCCCGACATGGCGCGCGCGTTCAGCGGCATCGGCAGTTACATCCGCTTCAAGAGCAAGCTCAACCCACGCCTGCGCGAGCTCGCCATCCTCCAGGTCGGCTGGCTGGAGAAGTCGGAATATGAGTTCACCCATCACGTGAAGATCGGCAAGGAGTTTGGCGTCACCGACGAGGATATCTCGGCGATGATGGTCGAGACCGAAGGCATCCAGTCCCGGCTCGAGCCGCTGGCACGGGCGATCCTCAAGGGCGCGCGCGAGATGACGAAGAATCTCGAAATGTCGATGACGACCTTCGCCGAGATCAAGAAGCATCTTTCCAACGAGGAGATGGTCGATCTGGTGTTGACCATCGCCTTCTACAACGCCGTGGTGCGCGTGCTCGCCACCATGAAGATCGACAACGAGCCCTATTACAAAGAGGTACTGCAGCAGTACCCGATCCCCGAATAAAGCGATTGGAGTGAACGAGATGCGTTTGAAAGACAAGGTCGCCATCGTGGTCGGGGCCGGCCAGAGCCCCGGCGAAGGCATCGGCAATGGCCGCGCCACCGCGCTGACCTTCGCGCGCGAGGGCGCGAAGGTGCTGTGCGTCGATCATCGTCTCGAGGCCGCGCAGGAAACCGTCGACCTGATTGTAAAGGACAAGGGAACGGCGGCTGCGTTCAAGGCCGATGTCACCAAGGACGCCGAGATCAAGGCGATGGTCGATGACACGATGAAGCGCTGGGGCCAGATCGACGTGCTGCACAACAATGTCGGCGTCAGCCTCGCCGGCGGTGATGCCGAGCTGCTCACGATCACCGAAGAAGCCTTCGACCGCTGCGTCGCGATCAACCTCAAGAGCTGCATCCTCGCCGCCAAGCATGTGATTCCGATCATGCGCCAGCAAAGAAGCGGCGCCATCATCAACATCTCCTCGATGGCCGTGATCACGACCTACCCTTACGTCGCTTACAAGGCCACGAAATCGGCGATGGTCGCCTTCACCGAGCAGCTCGCCTATCAGAACGCCGAATACGGCATCCGCGCCAATGTCATCCTGCCGGGATTGATGAACACGCCGATGGCGGTCGACACCCGCGCCCGCGAATGGAACAAGAGCCGCGCCGAGGTCGAGGCCGCGCGCGACAAGCAGGTGCCGCTGCGCCGCAAGATGGGCACCGGCTGGGACGTCGCCAACGCCGCGCTGTTTCTCGCCTCCGATGAAGCCAATTTCATCACCGGCGTGACGCTGCCGGTCGACGGCGGGCAGAGCGTGCAGAGAGGTTAGGAAGAAGATTTGGCGATCCGACTGTGCGTGCGGCCATAGGAGAAATAGATCACGAGACCGATGCCGAGCCATATCGCCAGCCGTAGCCAGGTATCCATCGGCAGGCTGAACATCAGGAACACCGAGGTCACGGCGCCGGCCGGCGCCACGAACCAGATCGCCGGCGCGCGGAATGGGCGTGGCAGGTCGGGATCGGTGAAGCGCAGAACGAGCGTGCCGACCGAGACGATCGCAAAGGCGAGCAGCGTTCCGATGCTGACGAGTTCGCCGACGAGACCGATCGGCAGCAAGCCCGCGATCGCGGCGGCAATGAAGCCGGAGACGATGGTGGACACATAGGGCGTATGGAAACGCGGATGGATCTTAGCCGCGGCCGGCGGCAACAGCCCGTCATGGGCCATGGCGCGGAAGATGCGCGGCTGGCCGAGCAGCGTAACCAGGATGACCGAGGTCAGGCCGAGTACGATGCCGAGCTTGATCAGCGGCGACAGCCAGCCGATCCCGGCAGCGCTGATGCCGACCGCGATCGGGTCCGGCACGTTGAGCTTATCATAGGGCGCGATCCCCGTCAGCACGAAGCCGACCGCGACGTAAAGGATGGTGCTGATGATGAGCGATCCGATGATGCCGATCGGCATGTCACGCATCGGCTGCTTGGTCTCCTGTGCTACCGTCGAGACGGCATCGAAGCCGATAAAGGCGAAGAACACCACGGCCGCGCCGCGCATCACGCCCGAAAAGCCGAACATCCCGGTGCCGGCATTGGGTGGAATGAAATGTCCGGCCGGGTTGGAGGGCGTCACCCAGTTCGAAAAGGAGAAGGCCGGCGCGGCAAGCACAACGAACAACACGATCACGGCCAGCTTCACCGCGACAATGATGTCATTAAAGCGCGCCGACTCGCGGATCCCGATCACGAGCAGCACCGTCGCGGCGGCGACAACCGCGATGGCGGGCACGTTGAGGATCGCGCCCGTCGTCGTCCAGGCGTGGGTGCTTGCGTCGAAATCGAACGGCGCAGAGGCGAATTGCGTGGGGATGTTGACGCCGAAATCGCGGGCAAAGCTCACGACATAGGCGGACCATCCGATCGAAACCGTCCCGGCGGCGATGGCATATTCCAGGATCAGGTCCCAGCCGATGATCCAGGCCACGAGCTCGCCCATGGTCGCGTAGGCATAGGTATAGGCGCTGCCGCTGATCGGCACCGACGAGGCCATCTCGGCATAACAAAGGCCGGCGAAGGCACAGGCGACGGCGGCGAGCAGAAAGGACAGCGTGACGGCGGGACCGGCATTTTCCGCAGCCGCGTGGCCGGTCAAGACGAAGATGCCGGCGCCGATGATTCCGCCGATGCCGAGCGCAACGAGATTGATCGCGGACAGCACGCGCTTGAGCGGACGTGCTTCGCTGCCGCTATCAGCCTGCGCCGCTTCGTCCAGCAACGCGGCCACCGACTTTCTCGTCCAGACCTCGGTCAAAAGTCTCGCCCTTCAAAAAGCCTTGCCTTCCAAAAACCCTGCAATGGTGCAAGGATCGAGACAAGGATCGTAGCGTCGTCAATTTGCGAAATAAACCAGGCAACATCGTCTTCCCCGGCAAACTGGCGGCAAGCGCCACTTTCCCGGGCAGGCATGCGCTAGGAGTTAACGTCCATGCATAGCAAAGGTTCGGACCTGCTGGTTGCCGCGCTGGAGAATGAAGGTGTGGAGCGCATCTTTGGAATTCCCGGCGAGGAAAACCTTGCCGTGGTCGAATCCCTGCGCCGCTCGAAAATCGAGCTGGTGCTGACGCGCCACGAGCAGGCCGCGTCCTTCATGGCGGCGACCCAGGGGCGGCTGACGGGCTCGCCCGGCGTCTGCCTTTCCACGCTCGGCCCCGGCGCGCTGAATTTCACCACCGGCGCGGCCTATGCCTATCTCGGCGCCATGCCGATGATCATCATCACCGGCCAGAAAGCGATCAAGACGGCGCGGCAGGCGCGGTTCCAGCTGGTCGACATCGTCGGCTCGATGCGTCCGATCACCAAGATGACGCGCCAGATCATCTCGGCCGATGCCATTCCGGCCATGGTCCGCGACGCCTTCCGCGTTGCGACCGAGGAACGGCCGGGCCCCGTTCATCTCGAACTTCCGGAAGACATCGCAGCCGAGGAAGCCGCCGCCTCGCTGATCGCGCCGCATCCGATTGCCCGGCCGATTGCCTCAGCGGCTGCGGTCAAGAGCGCCGCCGACATGATCCTCGCCGCGAAACGCCCGCTGATCATGATCGGCGCGGCGGGCAACCGGCCGCGGCTGGTTGAGGCGCTGTCCGATTTCGTGCACCGGACGCAGATCCCCTTCTTCAACACCCAGATGGGAAAAGGCGCCGTCACCGGCAATTCCGATCTCTACCTCGGCACCGCCGCGCTGTCGGAGCGCGACTATATCCATGGCGCGATCGAACGTGCCGACCTCATCATCGCGATCGGCCATGACACCGTCGAGAAGCCGCCCTTCCTGATGGGCAGCGATTCCGGGCCGAAGGTCATCTATGTCGGCTATGTCTCGGCGACCGTCGAGCAGGTCTTCCATCCCGACGCGGAGGTGATCGGCGATATCGGCACGACCGTGACCGCGCTTGCCGATGCCCTGCAGCAGCGTGTGAAGGCGGTGCCGGAATTTTTCACGCTGCGCGACGAAATCCGCGCTCATCTAGTCGAACGCGCGGAAGACGAGCGCTTTCCGGTGATCCCGCAGCGCCTCGTCCACGACGTCCGCAAGGTCGTGCCGGAAGACGGCATCGTCTGTCTCGACAACGGCATGTACAAGATCTGGTTCGCGCGCAATTACCGCACCACCGTCGCCAATACGCTCCTGCTCGACAACGCACTCGCGACGATGGGCGCCGGCCTACCCTCCGCGATCGCGGCGAAGTGCATCAATCCGGATAAGCGCGTGCTCGCGGTCTGCGGCGACGGCGGCTTCATGATGAACAGCCAGGAGCTGGAGACCGCCGTCCGCTTGAAGCTCGACCTCGTCGTGCTCATCGTCGAGGATTTCGCCTATGGCATGATCCGATGGAAGCAGGCGGTCGACCA
>Ga0210384_10004462_pt1 | contig 15612 bp, 12 predicted proteins | sample IncBWH2MmetaG_FD_160574 | JGI IMG/M metagenome (GOLD analysis project Ga0210384, IMG submission 160574) | Forest soil microbial communities from Barre Woods Harvard Forest LTER site, Petersham, Massachusetts, United States - Inc-BW-H-2-M | ecosystem: Environmental > Terrestrial > Soil >...
CGAGCGAGATTTCGTAGCAGCCTAGGTCCCATAGCGTCTTGGCGACGTCAGCCACGGCCTTCGGCTTGACCTCGCCGTCAAACGGGCAGCCGAGGACCGTGGAGACATAGCCGCGCACCCTGACGCCATCGGCCTTGGCGCGCGCCATCACCGGCTTGAAGCGCTCGATCGATTCCGCAATCGAGCAATTGATATTGGCGCGGGTGAATCCTTCAGAGGCCGCGGTGAATATCGACACGACCTTGGCGCCGCAGGCGCGCGCGGCCTCATATCCCTTCTCGTTCGGCACCAGCACATGAAACTCGCCCGGCAAGTCGTTGACGCCGCGCAGCACCTCGTCGGAGCCGACCATTTGCGGGATCGCCTTGGGCGAGACGAAGGCGCCGACCTCGATCGTCGGCAGGCCGGCATCGAGCAGCCTCTTGATGAAGGCGATGCGGTTCTGGGCGCTGACGGGCGTCTTCTCGTTCTGCAGCCCGTCGCGCGCGCCCATTTCGATGATGCGTACGGCGTCACTCATAGTGGCCTCACGCTGCAGGTTCGAGCTCGGCGAGTTCAACGCCCTCTTGCACGATGTCGCCGACCTTGCATTTGATCTTCTTCAACACGCCCGCAAATGGCGCGCGCAACGTCTGCTCCATTTTCATGACTTCCAGCGTGAGGATCGGCGCGCCCTTCTCCAAGGCCGCGCCCTCCTCTGCCAACAGCGCCACCACGGTGCCCGGCAACGGTGCGACGATTTTGTCCTCGCCAGTCTGCTCCTCGGTCTCGCCGCCGAACGGATCGACCCAATGCAGCTCGAAACGACCGTTGCGGGTGCGCAGATAGAGCTCCTGCCCCTCGATGAGGGCCACGACGCTAGATTTGACTCCCTCGAGTGTTACGTCATAGCCGCCCGCCTCCGACGCTGAAAACGCAAAAGCCAAGCTGTGATCGCCGGTCGAGAGCGTCGAAGGTCCCTTGCCATACTGGAGCGTCACCTTCTGCTCAACGCCCGGGCCAGTGCGGAACGCAAACACGCGCTCGCGGCGGCCGACCGGCATCCAGCCGGAGGTTTGCCAGGGCGAGCGTACTTCACGCCGCGCGACCTTCGTTTCCTCGCCAATGATGCCGGCAACGGCCGCGGCCAACTCGAGATCGCCGGGCGCCGCTGTAGCTGCCGTCAGCGCCTTCAATTCGCGCTCGATAAAGCCGGTGTCGATCTTGTTGGCGCGGACCTTGGGATGCGTGACCAGCGCCGACAGGAACGGGATATTGGTGACGATGCCGCGGACATCGGTCTCCTCCAGCCCACGGTTGAGCCGGTCGATCGCAGCTTCCCGCGTCGGCGCCCAGGCGATCACCTTGGCGAGCATCGCGTCGTAATAGGGCGACACGGCATCGCCGGCGCGATAGCCGGCATCGATGCGCAGGCCGTCGGTTTCGCCCGGCAGGCGCCAGGAGCGAATCTTGCCGACCGACGGCATGAAATTCTTCTGCGGATTTTCTGCGTAGACCCGCGCCTCGATGGCGTGGCCCTTCATGGTGAGCTGATCCTGCCGCAGCGGCAGCTTCTCGCCGAAAGCGACACGCAGCTGCCATTCGACGAGATCGATGCCGGTGATCAGCTCCGTCACGGGATGCTCGACCTGGAGGCGCGTGTTCATCTCGATGAAGAACACGTCCTTGCCGTCGGAGACGAACTCAATGGTGCCGGCACCGACATAGCCCACCGCGCCGGCCGCCTTTCGCGCAGCCTCACAGACCGCCTCACGCTGCTTGCTATTGAGCGTCGGCGACGGCGCTTCCTCGATCACCTTCTGATGCCGCCGCTGCAAGGTGCATTCGCGCTCGAACAGGGACAGCAGATTGCCATGGCTGTCGCCGATCACCTGCACCTCGATATGGCGCGGGTTGTCGACATATTTCTCGATCAGCATGCGGTCGTCGCCGAAGGCGGCCTTGGCCTCCCGCTTGGCGCTGACGACGGCCGGCCCGAGTTCGGCAGCCGAGCGGACCACGCGCATGCCGCGCCCGCCACCACCAGCAGACGCTTTCACGAGCACCGGAAAGCCGATCTTGTCGGCGGCTTTCGAAAGTATCGCCTCGTCCTGGTCTTCGCCGTGATAACCGGGCACCAGCGGCACGCCGGCCTTCTCCATCAGGGCCTTTGAACCGGACTTCGAGCCCATCGCGGTCATCATCTCTGCGGTGGGACCGACGAAGACGAGTCCGGCCGTGGCGCAGGCTCGTGCGAATTCGGCATTCTCGGACAGGAAGCCGTAGCCGGGATGCACGGCTTCCGCACCCGTCCGGTGCGCCGCTTCGATGACGCGCTCGATATTGAGATAGCTGTCGCGGGCCCGCGCCGGTCCCAGCAGCACCGCCTCATCGGCCAAAGCGACATGCATGGCGCCCTGATCGGCTTCGGAATAGACCGCGACCGTGCGCAGCCCCATGGCGCGCGCGGTGCGGATCACGCGACAAGCGATCTCGCCGCGATTGGCGATCAGGAGCGTGCGAAAGCGCCGGTACATTTTTGCGCGATCCATGGTCACATCCTGAACAGGCCGAATTTCGTCGGCTCGATCGGCGCATTCGACGCTGCCGACAGGCCGAGCCCGAGTACGAGACGCGTATCGGCGGGATCGATTACCCCGTCGTCCCACAGCCGCGCGGTCGCGTAATAGGGATTGCCCTGGCTCTCATATTGCGCACGGATGGGGCTGCGGAATTTCTCTTCCTCCTCGGCTGGCCAGCTCTCGCCTTTGGCTTCGATATTGTCGCGGCGGACCTGGCTCAACACCATCGAGGCCTGCTCGCCGCCCATGACCGAGATACGCGCATTCGGCCACATCCAGAGGAAACGCGGGCTGTAGGCGCGGCCGCACATACCGTAATTTCCGGCGCCATAGGAGCCGCCGATCACGACGGTGAATTTCGGCACGCCGGCGGTTGCGACCGCGGTGACCAGCTTGGCGCCATCGCGCGCGATGCCGCCGGCTTCATACTTCTTGCCGACCATGAAGCCCGTGATGTTCTGCAAGAACACCAGCGGAATCTGGCGCTGGCAGCACAGCTCGATGAAATGCGCGCCCTTCAGCGAGCTCTCGCTGAAAAGGATGCCGTTGTTGGCGATGATCCCGACCGGATAGCCCCAGATATGGGCGAAGCCGCAGACCAGCGTCTGGCCGTAGAGCTTTTTGAATTCGTCGAACTCCGAGCCGTCGACCAGTCGCGCGATGATGTCGCGCACGTCAAAGGGCTTGCGGCCGTCGACCGGCACCACGCCGTAGATTTCCTCGGCTGCATAAAGCGGCTCGCGCGTGTCCTGCATGTTCAGCACCGGCCGCATCGGTGGCTTCAGCGTGCCGACGATCCGCCGCGCGATCCCGATCGCGTGGGCGTCGTTCTGGGCATAATGATCGGTGACGCCGGATTGGCGCGAATGCACATCAGCGCCGCCGAGCTCCTCCGCGGTCACGACCTCGCCGGTTGCCGCCTTCACCAGTGGCGGGCCGCCGAGGAAGATCGTGCCTTGATTGCGCACGATGATGCTTTCGTCCGACATCGCCGGCACATAGGCGCCGCCCGCAGTGCAGGATCCCATCACAATTGCAATCTGGGGAATGCCTTGCGCCGACATCTGCGCCTGGTTGTAGAAGATGCGGCCGAAATGGCGCTCGTCCGGAAATATCTCGTCCTGCAGCGGCAGGAAGGCACCGCCGGAATCCACCATGTAGACGCAAGGCAAATTGTTCTGCCGCGCGATGTCCTGCGCGCGCAGATGCTTCTTCACGGTCATCGGGTAATAGGTGCCGCCCTTGATGGTGGCGTCGTTGGCGACGACCACGCACTCGCGGCCCGCGATCCGCCCGACCCCGGTGACGATGCTCGCCGAATGCACGTCGCCGCCATAAAGCCCGTGGGCGGCCAGCGGCGACAGCTCCAGAAACGACGTGCCGGGATCGATCAGGAGATCAACCCGCTGGCGCGCCAGCATCTTGCCACGCGAGGTGTGCCGCGCCCGCGAGGCCTTGCCGCCGCCCCCGGCGACCAGGCTGAGCTTTTCGCGGAGCTCAGAAACAAGTCCGCGCATCGCCTCGGCATTACGCGCGAAGTCGGACGAGGACGGATCGATCGATGAATGAAGCGACATGGTCGGCGCTTTTTTCTGAATCCTAGAGAGCCGCCGAGGTGGCTTCAAGGCCACCCGGAAGCAAGGCTCAGGTTTCTTCCCTAATTAAACGATCATACGTTTTTTTAATCCGATCTCAAGAGCTATCGTGATGACATCAAGGGAAAGCTGTAGTAGATTGTAAAGACGTCGGTTTTTCTAACATAAACTTACGGTCGTTCGCTTGCAAAGTTCGCCGGCAAACGGCACCACTGGGGGACCTGATGGCCCGCACGATCGGCTCACACGGCCCGAAAACGATGGAGGCGATCCGCCGCGCCGGATTGCGCCTTATCTTCGAGCACGGCTACGAGGCCATGAGTCTCCGCCAGCTCGCTTCCGAAGTCGGTATCCAGGCCGGATCGCTCTACAACCACATCTCGACCAAGCAGGAACTGCTGTTCGACCTCGTGCAGGATCACATCAACGAGCTGCTGCACCAGCTCGACCGTGCCCTCGATGGCAAAGACGGGCCTGTCGAGAAATTGCGCGCGTTCGTCGCCTTCCACGTGCTCTATCACATGACCAAGAAGCGCGAGGTTTTCATCGCCAACTCCGAGCTGCGCAGCCTCGAGCCGAAAAACTACGACGCGATCGTGACGCTGCGCGGCGCTTATGAGCAGCGGCTTGCGGATATCCTTAGAGAGGGCGTGTCGGAGGGCGTGTTCGAGGTTTCCGACGTCCAGGTCGCGACCTTTGCGATCCTGGCGCTCCTGACCGGCCTCTGCACCTGGTACCGGCCGGGCGGCCGCCTGACCAAAGAGGCCATCGTGACGGCGCACGAAAAGCTGGTGCTATCAGGTGTTGGTGTCGCCTCCCCCGCTACGGCGGGCCCCTCAGGGGCCAGGCGCAAGCCGGCGCGGAATCTCGTGGCTGGCTAGCGGCAGAGCGACCAGATGACAGACCCCGTAGAGCTCGACGGCATCGATCTGAAGATCCTGTCCGAACTGCAAAAGGACGGACGCATCCGCAACAACGAGCTCGCCAGTCGCGTCGGCATCTCGCCTCCCCCCTGCCAGCGCCGCCTTCGCTCCTTGCGCGAGCGCGGCGTGATCCGGTCGATCCGCGCCGCCATCGACGAACGGCAGCTCGGTTATGAGGTGATCTCGTTCGTATCGATCCAGCTCAAGCGCCAGACACCTGCGGCGATCGAGGCGTTTGAGGCCGCGGTTGCGGCCGAGCCTCGCATCCAGCAATGCTGGCGGCTGTCGGGGGATACCGACTTCCTGCTCAAATGCCTCGCGCCGAGCGTCGAGGCGATGCATCAGCAGCTTCTGAAGTTCACGGCAATGCCCGAGGTCCAGACCATCCGAAGCTTTCCGGTGCTCGGGCTGTCGAAGGACGCGCCCTTGCCGATCCCGGACGATCCGTCAGCCCTGCGGCCCAAATAGCGGGACTTGCCGCCGCAGTGGCCGTCAGTGGGTCCAAGGCTCGCCGCGCCGGAACGCAAAATTGTCGGCATAGGCGATCTGGCGGTGGGCGGAGACCCTCGGCTCGATCACCTGGTAGGGAATGCCCCTGGCCTCGCAATAGGCGACCGCATCGTCCTTGCTGTCGAAATGCAGCGTGAGCTGCTGCTTCATGTCTCTGGAGGAGGTCCAGCCCATCAACGGCTCGATCGCGCGCGGCTGCTCGGGCTCGTATTCGAGGCGCCATTCCTTGGTCTGGGCCCGGCCCGATTGCATCGCGTTTTTGGCAGGCTTAAAAATGCGAGCGGTCATGGATGGCGGGGTCCCCTGAGATGCGATATTGAAGCGCTTGGTGGAAACGTCCAAGATGGGACCAGCGGCACTCGGGCCGACGATTCCCGCTTGGATGTTACCCGTTGACGACCGGTATAGTCACTATGCTGCGCTGTGACAATCTCATAGCTGCGCTGTGACAAGGCCGGGCGGAGCGACCCTAAAGCCACTCGATTTCCACGCGAAAGCATCAGCTCGAAACGGCGCCCATGAAAATCAACGCAATCCTCCCCGAAAAAGGACGTGACCTCCGCCTCGACCTGTTTCGCGGGATCGCGAACTGGGCGATCTTCCTCGACCACATCCCCGACAACATCGTGAACTGGATCACGACGCGGAATTACGGCTTTTCCGACGCCGCCGACCTGTTCGTGTTCATTTCCGGCTACACCGCCTCGTTTGTCTACGCGCGGATGATGATCGATCGCGGCTTCATCGTCGGCGCCACGCGCCTGTTCAAGCGCGTGTGGCAGCTCTACGTCGCCCACATCATCCTGTTCGTGATCTACATCGTCTCGATCAGCTTTCTCGCGCAGCGCTTCGGCGATTCCGAGATCATCAACGAGTTCAACGTCGCCGGCCTCGTCGATCACGCGACCCAAACGCTCGGGCAAGGCTTGCTGCTCAAGTTCAAGCCGGTCAATCTCGACGTGCTGCCGCTCTACATCGTGCTGATGGGATTTTTCCCGCCGGTGCTCTGGCTGATGCTGCGCCAGCCCGATCTGACCATGCTGGCCTCGATCATTCTCTGGCTGCTCGCGCGCCACTTCAACTGGAATTTCGCCGCCTATCCCGCCGGCTCCTGGTATTTCGATCCCTATTGCTGGCAGGTGATCTTCATCTTCGGATCCTGGTGCGCGCTGGGCGGAGCGAGACGAGCGGCATGGATTATAAATTCGAGCGCCGCGCTCTATCTCGGCGTGGCCTATCTGATCTTCGCGCTGGTGATGACGTTTGCAGGCAAGCTGCCGGATTTCGGCGCCATGTTTCCGCAATGGCTCTATTCGGCCTTCAATCCGAACGACAAGACCTTCATGGCGCCATATCGCTTCATCCATTTCATCGTGATCGCGATGCTGGTGGTGCGCTTCATCCCGAAGACCTGGCCGGCGCTGGAGTGGAAGGTTTTTGATCCCGCGATCGTCTGCGGCCAGCAGTCGCTTGCCGTGTTCTGCGTCGGCGTGTTCCTGTCGTTCGTCGCGCATTTCACGCTGATGCTGAGCTCGGGCTCGATACTCGCGCAAATCCTCGTCAGCCTCGCCGGCATCACGATCATGACTGTCGTGGCTTACTACATCTCCTGGTCGAAGAAGCAGGACAAGCCGGCCGCCAAAGCTCCTCCGAAGCCAGCGGCGGCGGCACCAGCTGCTCCGGCGGAGTGATCGGTCCAGCCGGCGCATCATCACCGCTTCGATTTTGCGCCGGATTTGGGATCCAACTCGGGACCCGGCTTGGCGGCAGGCGGGACGACAACCTTGCCCCGCGAGGCAAAGCCGCCCCACTCCGCGGACCAGCCGAGTTCGCGGGTCGAGGCGGGCTCGATGCCGGTCTGGCTGGTATTTCCCTGCAGCGAAAACATCGCGCCTTGCGGATCGATGCAGCGGGCAATCCAGCTTCCGCCGAGTAGCTCCATCGGGCCCTGCACGACGCGGCCGCCGCCTTCTTTGACCCGCGCGACCGCCAGTGCAAGGTCGGCGACCTCGAAATAATACAACCAGAACGGCACAGGCACGCGCGGCAACTTGTTGAACATGCCGACGCTGGTAAGCCCGCCAGCGGCCACCAACCGATAGGAATCCAGACGGTCGTTTTCGCGCGGGGCCGGCTGCCAGCCGAACAGCTCGCTGTAGAAAGCGAACGCGGTCGCGCCATCGCCCGCGAGCAGCTCGTGCCAGCCGACGGTGCCCGGCAGCGGCGGCTCCACGGCCGGCTCGCCGCGCTTCAAGGCGCCGACAATGCCGAACGTCGCCTTCTGCGGGTCGGTGACGATGGAAACGCGGCCGATATTGCTGTCGGTCGGCGGCACGAAGACCGATCCGCCGAGGCGCTTGAGCCGTTCAACCGTGCCATCGATATCGTCGACGGCGACATAGCCGACCCAGCGCGGCTCCGCGCCCATCCGCAGCGCGTCCGGCGGCAGCTCCATCAGCCCGCCGACTTCGGTCTTTCCGGTGGAGAAGACGCTGTAGGGAAACGCAGCCGTCGAAGCGTCCTGCGCCCGCCATCCGACAACGCTCGCGTAAAACGCCCGCGCGGCGGCGGCGTTGGAGGTCAAGAGCTCATACCAGGCGAAGCCTGCGCGCCGATCGATCAACTCGCCACTCCTTGCCACTCCTCGTCGCCAAATCTTATCGCCAGATCTTATCGCCACGTCTTATCGGCAAGTCTTATCGCAACAAAAAACTGCGCCGCAGCATTTGCTGCTGCGCGTCAAAGTTGTCACATGATCATGCCCATTCCATCGCATGGACGACACATTCACATTCATCAAGATGAATAGAAACTGAATGTACAACAACACGTTAGTGAGAATGATGGCCTTGCGCGAGAGGATAATCTTATCGTAGGATCGTTGCGGGTTGGATGAATCGAAACTGTTTCTTACAGGTATGGAGGAGATGCGACTATGTCGAAGCAAGCTTCTAAGCGGAAGCGAGTCACCAAAGCCGCGATCGTGCCGGCATTGGGCGCGGCCGGGTTGACCTTTTCGCTCGCAGGCGGTGCTTCAGCATCGGCTCTGCCGACTGCGGACACTCCGCAGAAACTGAACATCTCGCCGACGCAGTCCGTGCTGCTCGGTGAAGAAGAAATCGCCGACGTCAGCCTCGCCACCTTCCATCTCTTCGACAAGGAAAATGGCGGCACCGGCTTCCAGCAGATGGCCTGGGGTTGCCGTTGCGGCGGCTGCCGTGGTTGCCGTGGTTGTGGTGGTGGCTGCCGCGGTTGCGGTTGTGGCGGCTGCGGTGGTTGCGCCCGCTGCTGCGCGTCGTGGGGCTTCTGCCGTCTCTGCTGAGCCAGCGGCGTCTTCCGATTGCGCTTTACAATCAATTCCTCATTGGCCGGGCTCGTCCCGGCCAATTCGTGTGTGCGTCCACCCTGCTCGCCGCACCCGCACAGGGTTCGGGCCGCGAGAGTGTATTTCCACTCAGATCGAAAAATGCTAGCGCGCAGGCCGGCGAAGATTTCCGGCAGGCGAAGGCTATTCCATGCGCCGGCGATCGAACGACAATCGACAAACAATCGCGTGCTGATCCTATGAAAACCAAACGCAAGATGCCCGCGCCAAAACAGGCGGCCAAGAAAACTTCGAAGCAAGCTTCGAAGAAAACGTCGAAGCAGGCGTTGAAGAAGGCGCCGAAAAAGGCGCCGAAGAAAACGTCGCCGAGAGCGGCCAAGGAGATCGTGCAATTCGCACCGAACTTCACCGCCTATGTGCTGCCGCCCGCCACGATCTGCCTCTACTCGGAGCACCGAAAATTCTTCCTTCACGGCGAGCTCTATGTCGCGATTGCGGAAGCGATCGGAAAGAACGGCAAGGAGACCCAGGGCCTCATCGCCGAGCTCTCGCGCAAATACCCGGTCGACCAGATCCAGGAAGGCCTGAAGCGGCTCTATGAGCGTCGCTATGTGACGATCGCCTCGCCCGTCACCACCGGCACCGTCGCCGGCTTCTGGGCGAGCCTCGGCCTGCCGCCCGGCGCCGCCGAGAACGCTCTCGCGAACTGCAGCGTGCGCGTCGATGCGATCGACGTGAAGGGCGCCAAGGAGCTGACGTCCGCGCTGACCAATCTCGGCGTCCGCGTCGTCACCCGCTCGCCTGATCTCACCGTCACGCTGGTCAATGACTACCTTGAGCGTCGCCTCGCCGAGCTGAATCGGGAGCATGTCGAGGACAAGACGCCCTGGCTGCTGGTGCAGCCCTCCGGCGCGTTTCCGCTGGTCGGGCCCTTGTTCAAGCCCGGCGAAAGCGCGTGCTGGACCTGCCTGTCCGACCGCATGCTCCGCAACCGCGAGATCAAGGGTTTCCTCGATCGTGCCGAGGGGCGCATCGTCGCGGAATCGCCGCTGGTCCAGAATCCCTTCGGACAGGGAGCGATCCAGTTCGCAGCGGTCGAAATCGCCAAGGCGATCGCGTCCGGTTTCCGCACCGATCTCAACAACCACATCGCAAGCTTCGACCTGATGGGCGCCACCATCACCAAGCATTTCGTGTCGCGGCGCCCGCAATGCCCGGTCTGCGGCGAGAAGAAATTCCAGGACCCGAAACGCGCGCCGGAGCCGGTCGAGGTCCGCACCAGCCCGCGGCTGATCATGACCAGCGGCGGCTATCGGTCGGTGTCGTCGCGCACCACGGTCTCGCGCTATCGCAAGCATGTCAGCCCGCTGACCGGCGTCGTGACCCGGCTCGAGAAGATGGACGGCGATCTGCCGCTCAATACCAACTTCTTCGCCCAGCATAATTTCTCGGCGCCCGCCATGGACGTCGACCAGCTCCGCTCTGGATTGAACGGCGGCAGCTCCGGCAAGGGCTCCACCGCCGAGCAGGCGGAGGCAAGCGCGCTGATGGAGGCGATCGAGCGCTACTCGGGAATCTTCCAGGGCGACGAGATCAGGAAGACGGGTCGCTTCTCCGATTTCGCCAAAGGCGAGGCCTTTCTCGCCAACGACGTCCAGCATTTCAGCGAAGCGCAATTTGCGAGCCGGAACGAGCCGCATGCGGATGGTGAGCACCATCCCGTGCCCGACCCGATCGATCCCAACGCGGAGATCGAGTGGACGCCGGTCTGGTCGCTGCGCGATCAGCGTTTCAAATATTTTCCGACCGGCCTGATGTATTTCTTCTACGAGGACTTCCACACCGACTCGAACGGCTGCGCCGCCGGTAACACCCGCGAGGAAGCCATCGTCCAGGGTTTCCTCGAGCTGGTCGAACGCGATGCCTATGCGATCTGGTGGTATAACCAACTGCGGCGGCCGGAAGTCGACCTCAGCGAGTTCGACGACGCCTATATCCGCGACATCAAGAGCCAGTTCGCCGACCACGGGCGGAAGATCTGGGTGCTCGACATCACGAGCGACCTCGGCGTGCCCACCTATGTCGCGATCATGCACTGGATCAAGGACGGCAAGGAGAACATCGAGTTCGGCTCCGGCTCGCATTTCGACAAACGCATTGCGCTGCTGCGGTCGCTGACCGAGCTCAGCCAGTTCCTGTCGATCGGCGAAGGCGGCCTGCGCGGCGACCGCTCGACGCTCGACGGCACCACGCCGCTGAAGCTGGAGAACTATCCGTTCCTCACACCTGCCAGCGATGTGATCGCACCGCCGCCGCTCGGCATGACCGTCCCGCTCGACAGCGTGAAGGAGCAGGTCGAGGCCTGCGTCGAGGTCGCCCGTCGCGCCGGCTACGATTTCCTTGTACTCGACCAGACCCGGCCGGACGTCGAGGTCCCGGTGGTCCGCGTGGTCGTCCCGGGCTTGCGGCATTTCTACAAGCGCTTTGGGCCGGGCCGGCTGTACGATGTGCCGGTGCAATTGGGGCTGCTCGATCACCCGCGGCGGGAAGACGAGCTGACGCCGTTCCTGCCGCATACCTGAGGTCCGATGGCCGGCTCGCGTACCGCCAAGAAAAAATCCGGGCAGAAGTCCCGGCCAAAGCCGGCGCGCAAGGCGGCAGAGCCTGCCCTGCTCGCGCGGGTCAACGAACAGGTGATGCTGGAGGTCTATGCCAACGGCAAGGTGGGCGCCTATGTCGACGGCTATGCGATCGAGCTTGGTAACATCAGCCCGGGTTCGGTGAAGCGCGCGCAAGGTTTTGGCGAGGGCCTTGAAGTTGCGTCGTTCTCGCCGGCCCGCAAGCCGGCCGACAAGGAAATCGAGTTGCTCGCCCGCCGCCTCGCCCGCAGCGGCTTGCTGGAATATCAGCTCATGCCACCGCGCGGCGGCGCGGTCGCTGCGATCGAGCCGCAAATTCCCGACTACTGGCCGCAAGTCGCGAAACTTGCCAATTCCGATACCGTCGCGCTCTCGCGCTTTGCCTATCTGCGCCGCCGCGGCAACGATCTGGTGCTGGAATCGCCGCGTGCGCCGGCGCTGTTCCGCTTCACCGATCCGAAACTTGCGGCCGCCATCCTGGCCTTGTCGACGCCGCAGAAGATCAGCGCGCTCCGGCGCGAGAAGAATTTTGTCGGGCTGGCGCTGCTCGGCCTGCTCGTCGCCTGCGACCTCCTGTTCAAGGTTGATCCCAAGCGCGATGGTCTTCGCGTCGGCGAAGGCGATGAAAATCTCGTACTCTGGGATTTCCACGACCTGCTGTTTCACACCCACTCCACCGAAGGCCGCCAGGCCAATCCGCTCGGCGGCCGCTACACCTATATCGGCGCGATCGCCCCGCCGGCGGCCGTGCACGCGCCTTGGCCGGGCACGCCGGTCGATCTGCCGGCCCCCTCGCTCGAACCGGCGACGCCGTTCGCGACGTTGCTTGGCGAACGCCGTTCGGTCCGCGAGTTCGACGAGGCGAGGCCCATCACGCTCGCCGAGCTGGCGGCCTTGCTCGATACCGCCGCCCGCGTGCGGCAGAAATGGAGCACCCCGCTCGATTTCGGCGACGGCAATGTCGGCCCCGATCTCGATTTCACCTCGCGTCCCTACCCCTCCGCCGGCAGCGCCTATGAGCTCGAGCTCTATCTCGCGGTGAACAATTGCGAGGGGTTGGCGCGCGGCTACTATCATTACGACGCCGACCGGCATGTGCTGGTCCCCGTCGAGGCGCGTGCCCAGGAGCTTGAAGCGCTGTTGTCGGCGGCGAGTTTCGCAATGGACGTCGCCGCCCCGCCGCAAATCCTGGTCACGATTGCCGCGCGCTTCAACCGTGTGGCCTGGAAATACAGTGCGATCGCCTACTCGCTGATCCTCAAGGATGTCGGCGTCCTCCTTCAGACGCTCTACCTCACCGCAACCGACATGGGGCTCGGCGGCTGCGCGATCGGCACCAGCAATGTCGACCTGTTCGCACGGATGACGGGTCAGCCTTTCCATGTCGAGGGTCCGGTCGGCCAGTTTGCGCTCGGCCGCGGCGCCGCGGGCGGCGAAGCCGGCTAGGCTCGGCTCTCGTCTCCTTCCATCGGCGGCGAGATCGCCCACAGCAGCCAAAGCACCAGCAGGCCATTCGACAGCAGGCTCACCGACAGCGGCGCATTGAGCAGCGCCTGCTGCACGGCAAACCCGGCCGATGTCGCCATGACAGGCGCAGGCACGCGCGCCGAGGCGCTGTTGCCGAGCGAGACGATCAAGCCGCACGCCAGCGCCGACAAGGGCGCCCAGATCGGGCCGACGGAAGCGATGCCTTCGGTCGCAAACAGCGAGCCGTTCATGCTGCCCATGTCGTAGGCCTCGGCCATGGCAGCGCCGAGCTGGAACGGATAGGGACAGCCATAGTGAGCGCGGATAATTCCGATCTGGCAGAAATGCGTCAACGGATGATGCGCGAAAAAGTCCGAGTAGTTGTTCATCGCGAGCGTGGGATAGCCGAATAGCCGGACATTGACGTTGCCATACAGGAAGCGAAGCGCGTGGCCGAGCGTTCCCTCCGGCTCGATCCAGCCGTTCGCGATCAGATGATAGGCGGTGATGCCAGGCAGCATCAGGATCAGCAGCGAATACACCGTGGCCCGTTTCGGCTCGAACAGGGCGAACAGCACAAACAGATAGAGCAACCAGACGCCGCCAAACACCACGCTCTTGTTGAGCACGATCGGATAGGAGCACCAGATCAGCACAAGCGCAACGGCCGCGAGCGCGTAGCGGCGATGCCAGGCAAAATAGGCAAAGGCAAACGGCAGCACGGCACCGATCGTCCAGCCGATGAGATAATTGAGGACGGCCGGGCGCGAGAACGTCCCGCGCAATTGCTCCGATTGCAACAGGCCGACCAGCGCAAATCCGTAACTGGCGCTCACTGCCAGGATGCCCGCGGAAAGCACGAGCAGCACCAGCATCAACCGGCTCATCGCTGACGGCGACAGCATCAGCATGCGCGGCAGCGGCCTGGTCTGGAACAAGGCCGGCAGCAGGAATAGCAGCAGCGAGGCGAGCGCCGACCAGCGCGCCAGCACATGGTCGTACTCCTGAACCGTAAAATAGCTCGCCCAGAAGAAGCCGATGATCATGCTGTAGAAGCTGATGCCGGCGAAATATCCGAAACTGAAGCGCGCCTTGGCAAACAGCGGAATGAAGGCGCACAGGACGATCGTCACCGTGACCGCATGCCAGAATTCAGGATGGCCTGGTGTGCTGCTATGAAGCACTACGGTCATCGAGAAGCAGGTCACGACGACAAGGGCGACCAGCAGCGGGATTTGCCACGCGTCGCTTCCCACAAAGCTCAACTGGTTCGGGGTTTTCATGGCCGTGGCCTTCTCAATCGAGCGCGACATAGGCCGCCAGCGCAGCCATGATCAGGACCAGCGACAGCACAAGCTCGGTGCGGATGTTTTGCGCCGAGTGGGTCTGCTCGTCGTCGATCATCCGGCCGGTGCGGACGAAGCGCAATGCCGACAGCGCAATCAGCACGATGCCGATCAGGATCAGCGCCGAGCCGTCATAGTCGCCCAGCATACCCGACAGCTTGCCGAGCAGCCGGTGCTCGCGCGGCGCCACTTGATTTGCCTTCTCCATGGCGATGACGAACAGGTTGAACTTCTCGATGACGAAGCCGAAGGCAATGGTGGCGATGCCGGTGCGGACCCAGGCCAGGAACGTGCGCTCGTTCGCGGCGTGATCGGAATATCTGTTGATCACTGCAACCTCGCTTGTCGGCTGGCCTTCATCCATGGATGGCCGGCATCATGATTTTCGCTTCGCGCGTTTAAAAACGACGGGCAATCCTCTACCATCTTGCTCTGCCGGCTGACCAGTCCATGGCGCCAAGCTGGAGGACATGAGGCCCCGTTCTCGCGGCGTGAAACGCCCGAGTCTTGCGCTACCGCCCTCTCGAAAACGGAGGGCGCAGGGAATGCCGGATGCTACGACCGCACCCGCGGCCTCGCGTGCAACAAAAAACACGCGAGTTAGTCACCGCAGGTACGCCGGAACACCGGCATTCCCTGCGCAATGGCTTTACGGCTTATACGCGATCTCCCCGGAGTGCCGGGCTTGTTAGCCTCCGTCGCCCGCCGTTTCCGGCGTGTCGGCCCATCAGGCCGACATCGCCAATCCGGCAGGCTTGACGCCAGCGTCGGGGCGCCAGGACCACGCGATTTCACCGTCGCGACCAGCATCGCTCGTCCAGCGATACCGCCGCGTCCATCGCATCCCGCACCCACGTGTCGTGACGATCGCGATACGTCCCTCCTGAAGGGAGCGGGATGGCGCGGACATACAGGTGATTTGGGATTCTGGAAAAGCGAAATATTTTTGATGCCAGGGCTTGACGAGAATTCCGACAGCCAGCCCGACGGGCAAATCAGTTTGCCGAACCTGTTGAACTTATGAGGAAAAATCGCCCGTGCTTGTTTCCTGACATCTGCGGCTGCGACGTATGTCGTTTGGATCAACACCACACGATCGGTCGTGCATCCCAAGGTGCCTCCAAAGACCCGTACTCTTACGGCCAACCTCACGACGGGTGAACATCACCGCGGATGAGCGGCGCTAACGCGCAATTAATCCAAAAAGTCCATAATCCGTAACAGTTTTAAGTTGGGCAACGCGTAA
>Ga0210384_10004463_pt1 | contig 15611 bp, 11 predicted proteins | sample IncBWH2MmetaG_FD_160574 | JGI IMG/M metagenome (GOLD analysis project Ga0210384, IMG submission 160574) | Forest soil microbial communities from Barre Woods Harvard Forest LTER site, Petersham, Massachusetts, United States - Inc-BW-H-2-M | ecosystem: Environmental > Terrestrial > Soil >...
TTGCTGGCGTTCGCCGCTACTAGTAGTCCGGCATTCGCGCAAGCACCGAAAGACGAGCTGCCGCACCCGAAGACGCTGCAAGAATTGAAGAAAGCCATGGCCGACGTAGTCGAGAAGACGCATGTGCCGGGGGCCGGCGTGGCGCTGGTATCACACGGCCAGGTGGTGTGGTGCGGCGGGATCGGCAAAGCGGATATCGCGACGGGACGCGACATCACTTGCGATACGGAATTTCGCGTGGGGTCGGTGAGCAAGAGTTTTGTGGCGCTGGCACTACTGAAATTGGAAGAAGAAGGGAAAATCAATTTGCAGGCGAGAGTGCAGGATCTGGCTCCGGAAGTACCGATGAAAAATGCGTGGGAAGCCACGAATCCGGTGCGCGTGGTGAATCTGCTCGAGCATACCGCGGGTTTCGACGACATGAGCGCGACGGAGGTCTATAACACCAAGGATCGCGCGAATATTTCGCTCTTGGAGGTTTTCCAGGCGCATCCGGTGCAGCAGAATCCGCGGTGGCCTCCGAGCACGCGTTTTTCGTATTCGAATCCTGGTTTTGGGCTGGCAGGATATTTGATCGAGAAAACCAGCGGCCGGCCGTTCGATGCGTACATCAAGCAGACGATTCTGGCGCCGCTGGGAATCGAGACCGGAGAGTTCCGGCTGACCGAGGCGAACCGCGCTTTGCTGGCGCAGGGATACCAAGACCAGAAGAAGACCGTGGCGTACAAAGAGATTTACTTGCGGCCGGCTGGGGACATGAAGGCGTCACCGGGAGAACTGGCGAAGCTGGTGCAATTTTTTCTACGGCGCGGGAATGCCGGCGGGGCGCAACTGGTGAAACCGGAGACGATTGCGCGGATGGAATACCCCACGACTCCCGCTTCCGCGCGGAACGGTATCCGGCTCGGCTACGGGCTCGCGAACTACACGGAAGTGGAAGGCGGCGTGGTCACGCACGGGCACGACGGCGGAATCGACGGCTTCATCTCGACGTACCGCTACATGCCGGAGCAGAACTGGGGCTACGTGGTGCTGCTGAACAGCGGCTTCTCCGGCAAAGCGCTGCATGAGTTGAACAGCCTGGCTATGGATTTTCTGTCGAAGGATTTTCCGAAGGCGCAGCAGCCGTTGGTGCACTTGCCGCAGAGCGAACTGGAGAGCTTCGCCGGCTACTATGCTCCGCGGGCGCCGCGAAACCAGATGGCGTCGTTCCTGGACGAATTGACTGGCGGGACCCGAGTGCGCGCTGAGAATGGGCAATTGCTGGTGTCGGGACTTTTTGGCAAAAATGCTGAGAAGCTTTTGCCGGTGGGAAAGAATCTCTTCCGCGGGGAAAAGGAACCGGAGGCCACGGCGGTTTTCTTTTCCGATCCGTCGGGGACGAAGGTGTTTGTCTCCGCCGGAATGGACGGCGTGCCCTACGGCGAGCGCGAGGGCATCTTTTGGCCGTACGCGCGGCTGGCGGTTCTGTGCGCGTGCTTCGTACTGCTGGCGTCGTCGCTGCTGTTTGCGCTGGTGTGGGGGGTGCGCTGGGTTCTGGGAAAGATGAAGGACGTGAGACATCTTTCGGTGCGTGCGGTTCCACTGGTGGCGACTTTGCTGCTGGTGGTGGTGCTTTTCAGCATGACGAAAATCTTTGATGATCTTGGGGCCATCAACTTTTGGACGGTGACGATCTTTGCGGGAACTATTCTGTTTGCGCTGTTTTCGCTCGTTGGGTTGTGGCTGGCGGTGCGGGTGCCGCGCAGCGAAATTCGGCACGGCGTGCGGATGCACTCGCTGCTGGTTTCGCTGGCGTGCGTGACGCTCACGGTTTTTTTCGCGTCGTGGCACTTGTTGGGATTGCGGGTCTGGGCGCCCTAAGCGCGGCTATTTCGCTGGCACCGGAGCCATGCTGGCTTTCATGAAGGCCGCGACGTCCTGCTTGAGCTTGGCGAGCGACGGCAGATGCACGTACATCATATGGCCGGCTTCGTAGTAGGAGCCGGTGACGTGGCTGCGGAGCGAAGCGTCGAGCCCGAGGTGATTGAAAGTGTAGTCGGCGGCGAAAAAGGGCGTGGCGCAATCGTAGTAGCCCTTGGCGACGAACACGCGCAGGAACTGATTTTGCGTCATGGCGCTGCGCAGAGTTTCTGCTACGTCGACGTAACGGTTTTCGAACGGCTCGTAGCTCCAGGGACGAACGTTGCCGGTCAGAAACTCGTAGAACAAATCGCTCTCGAACTTTAAGTCACCGCGCACGTAATCGTGAAACGCCGAAGTATACGGCCCGGCGATGGCGGCCAGGCTGGGGTCGTAGTCCGTGCTGGCTCCTCCGGAGTCGGCGTCGATGCCGACAAAGCGGCCGTCGAGCCGGCCTACGGTGTGGCCGTCGCTGCGCAACAGCTCCTTGTCGAAACGCGAAAGCTCTACGCGGAGATTGTTATGCTCGATGAACTCGGCGGAGAGACCGGTGAGACGCGATAGTTTTTGTGCGATTTCGGCTCGGCGGGATGCCGGAAGCAAATCGCCGGAAAGCAGCGCGTCGCTATATTCGCCGAGCGCGAACTTCCGCGATTCCTCGACCGCTTTCTGCAAATCGCCCTGTAAATCTGCGGGAAGCTTTTTGTGATACCAGGCGATGGCGGTGTAGCTCGGCAAGTAGAGCGGAAAGGGCAAGTCGTTTCCGGTATTGAAGTCGGCGGTCTGAAAATTGAGGATCGTGGAAATCAAAATGATGCCGTTCAAATACATGCCGTAACGCTGCTGCAGATAGCCGGAGAGCCCGGCGGCGCGCGTGGTGCCGTAACTTTCGCCGGCGAGAAATTTGGGGGAAGTCCAGCGGCGGTTGCGCGTGGCGTAGAGGCGGATGAAGTCGGCTACGGACTGCACGTCTTGTTGAATGCCGTGAAACTGCTTGGGAGTTTCGCCGGGAACGGCGCGGCTGTAGCCGGTGGAAACCGGATCGATGAAAACGAGATCGGTGATGTCCAGAATGGACCATTCGTTGTCGACGAGTTTGTAGGGCGGCGGAAGCAGCGCGCCGGCATCGCCCATCTGTACGCGGCGCGGCCCAAACGCGCCGAGATGCAGCCAGATGGAGGCGGAACCGGGGCCGCCGTTGAAAGTAAAAGTTACCGGCCGCTGCGTCAGATCGCTGACGTCATCTTTGGTGTAAGCCACGTAGAAGACGCTGGCTTTGGGAGTGCCGTCCTCTTGCTTTAGCAAAAGCGTCCCGGCAGTTGCGGTGTACTTGGTTTCCTGGCCGGCGATGCGCACGGAATGCTTGGTCTGAACGGATTTCTCTTCCGGCGCGGGCTTTTTCTCGTCCTTGGCTTTGTCGGCAGCTTTTTCTGCGACGGTGGCTTCCTGCGGCTTGGGCTGCTGCGCCGCGGTTATCAGGGTTGCGCCGAATAAGATTATGATCGCGCTGAGGATCGGCAACTTGAATCGCATGGGCAGGCCTGCTCCTTATGAAGGAAAACTCTTTTGCAACGGCGCTGGGAATCGTATGCGACCCGGCTAGGTGCGTCAATCTGCCGTGGACTCATGGCCGCGGAATCACTTTCCTTGGGGCATGGAGGTGAATTGCAGCAAGGGCACTACGTCGCGAAAGATTTTGGCGATGTCGCTGGCGAAGGCAGCGCGCGTGGCTGCGGCTGGCTTCAGTTTACGGCGCACGATCCAGGCGTGCAGTCTTTTCCACTCGTCCGCTGAAATGGGCCAGCCACGGCGTTCGCTCCATTTGCCCTTTTCGACGTGGTACCAGTAGCTCTCGTATTTGCGGCTGAGCCTGGCCTTCTGTTTCGCGAGCCAACCAGGGTCGGCTTGTAGGCGAGGCTCGGCGATCTGTCCGAGGGCCGATTCTTTGCGCTTGGAGCCGGCGTAGATGCGAAAACCCACGGTCGCAGTGTTTTCTGACAATCCAACGTATAGCTCGCCGGTTTCGCCTTCGCCGGCAAAGGGGGCGGAGAATTTCAGATACATCTGCGGGCGGTAGGGAGTTTTGTCTTTGGCAAAGCGAATGTCTCGATTGATGCGCGAGAAGCTCGAGCCGTGACGGCTGGCGGTGTCGAAGCGATCGTCAAGGTGGATCACCGCGGGCGATAACTCTTCGAGCAGGCGGCGAAAGGGCTGCACGACTGCGGCTTGGTAGCGTTCGCGGTTCGCGTCCATCCAGTCCTTGCGATTGTTGCGGGCGAGATCCTTGAAAAACCGAAACGTCTCCTGCGTGAAGATGGGCTTTGCTGAATTCATGAAGCACCTTTTTCCAAGGCAGGTAAATCAGCGTACACGATTTCAAACTGGGGTCAAATTAGACTATGCTTTCTTGCTCGCTGGCACGCGTGCGGGTAGCGCGCGCTCTTAACTTCATTTCGAGGACGAACCGAATGCATCGCAACTGGATGGGAGCCGCTATTGTTCTGGCTGGAGCTTGCTTGGGGACCGCAGGATTGCTGCGCCCGGCATCTGCTGTAGCGGACGAGACCAAGAGTAGCGGGAAGGCCGAGCCTTGGAAGCCCGAAGACTTCATTTACGGCGAGGGCTCCGGGCAATATCGGATTTCGCCGGATGGAAAGTGGCTTGTTTGGGTAAAGTCGTCCCCCGACAAGGAGAAGGATGCGCGCATCTCGAATCTTTTTCTTTCGAGCCTCACGGAGAATCGCGAAATCCAGCTTACCCGCGGCTCGGATACGTATGCGCAGCCGGCGTGGTCGCCGGACGGCGAATGCATCGCCTTCCTGAGCAATCGGGCGCGGCCGCAGGGCAAGCCCGAATCCGCGAAGATGCAGCTTTGGCTGATTAATGCGCGGGGCGGCGAGCCCTGGCCTGTTACGGAGCTGGCTCGCGCGCCGAAGCAGATCGAATGGCTCGACAAGGAAACGGTGATTTACAGCGCGGAAGAGGATCCTTCGCTTTACGAGCAGGAAGCGAAGAAGAAAAAAGATGATTCAGAAGTGGTCGAAGATATGGAACACACGGCTCCGGTGCGTCTGTACAAGATCAACGTCAAGAACAAGAAGATTGTGCGGCTGACCACGAACACGGATTGGATCGAGCGCTGGGGCGTTTCGCGCGACGGCAAATACGCGGCGGCATCGCACGCGAAGAGTCTGCGTTTCGCTTTCGACCAGAAGACGCCGCCTATCACGATTTTGCACGATCTGAACAGCGGGCAGGAGAAGCAAATTCTGACCGAGGGGCGCATCCGCGCGGAGAGCATCGAGTGGGCTCCGGACAGTTCCGGCTTTTTCGTTCCGACGGCGTATTCGACGCACCCGGTTTTTACGACCGCGAGCATCAACGTTGTTTACTACTACGATTTGCCGACCGGCAAGAGCCAGCAGGTCAATCTCGATTGGGCCAATGGCGTTGGCTTCAACGTGCAGGCAGTGCCGGGCGGATTCGCCGCGCTGCTGGCTAGCGGCGCCCACAACGAGCTGGCGTTGTTTACAAAAAGCGGCGGTGCGAGCGGCTGGACGTGGAAGCGCCAGATGATCGAAGGCGAGCACACGAAGAATCTTGAGAATTTTGCGCTCAGCGAAGATGCGAAGACCATTGCTTACAGTCATTCGACAGCCAGCAAACTGGCGCAGATTTATCGCGCGCAGCTCGATGGCGGCAGGATCAGCGCGCCGGTGCAGGTCAGCAAGATGAATGATGGCCTTGTTTCCGGCCGCGTTTACGCGAAGAGCGAAGTCATCCGCTGGAAAGGCTCGAACGACGAAGAAGTCGAAGGCATTCTCTACTATCCGGCCAACTACGAAGCCGGGAAAAAGTATCCGGTGATCACCGCGATTCACGGCGGGCCGCTGGGTGCGGATCACGATCTGTGGGGCGAGAGCTGGGCCTATCCGATTCAGCTCTTCACGCAGCGCGGCGCGTTTGTGCTGCGACCGAACTATCACGGCAGCAGCAGTTACGGCTTGAAGTGGGCGGAGTCGATTTGCTGCGGCAAGTATTACGATCTCGAAACGCCAGACATCAACGCCGGCGTCGATTCCCTGATCGCGAAAGGCATGGGCGATCCCGAGCGCATTGCCACGATGGGCTGGTCCAACGGCTCGATTCTTTCCACCAGCTTGCTCATCGCGTATCCGGACCGGTACAAAGTGGCAAGTGTGGGCGCCGGCGACGTCGAGTGGCTCAGCGACTGGGCCAACGTGGATTTTGGCCAATCCTTCGACGCGTATTATTTCGGCAAATCGCCGTTCGAGGATCCGCAGCTATACATCCGCAAGTCTCCGTTTTTCAAGATGGACACGGTCAAGGCGCCGGTGCTGATTTTCCACGGCAGCGTCGACCGTAACGTACCGCCAGCGCAAAGCTGGTCCTATTTCCGCGCGCTGCAGCACTTCGGCAAAGTTCCGGTAAAATTCGTGGTCTTCCCGGACGAGCCGCACGGCCCGCGCAAACTGACGCATCAGCTACGCAAAGTCGAAGAAGAAATCGCCTGGTTCGACAGATATTTTTTCAAGACGGAAAAGCCGGCGACCGAAGCTGTAAAGGAAGGCTCTAGCCTTGAAGATATCTTGCGCCGAAAGAATATTGTGCATTCCGGCTGGCTCTACGGCGAAGCGTTCGTACCCGAAGGGAGCAAGACAGTTGTAAACCTCCCCGAGGTGGTCAAGCGCGGCGGTCTGGAAATCGGACGATTTGAAGTCACCCGTGCGCAATATGCGGATTACGACAAGAACTACCGCGTCTGGCCAAGCACGGATAACTATCCGGCGAACGGCGTCACACTCGAGCAGGCAAAAGCCTATGCTGTGTGGCTATCGAAAATCACAGGACAGACCTGGCGCATCCCGGAAGAGAAAGAAGCTGCCGGGTTTTATGAAAAGAAAGAGGGCGAAAACGCGCTCGATTACTGGGCCGGATATGCGCCGAATCCGGAAGATGCGGCGCGGCTACGCGAAAAAGCGAAAGAGTTGAGCGGCGCAGCGCCGCTGCTGAAAGAAGTCGGCAGCTTCCACGGTCAGGGCAAGGATGATGAAGAGCCGATCTACGATCTCGGCGGCAACGTGGCTGAATGGGTGTTGACGCGTGACGGCAAGGGCAAAGTGATGGGCGGGAGCGCCGACTGCCCGGCCGATCCGAGATCGAACTGCTCGCCTGCACCGGAATACATCGGCTTCCGCGTGGTGCGCGGGGCGGCGAAAGCGCAGCCGTAGCACGCAGGGCGACTCAATGGGATAGACCCCGCTTTATCTGAAAAACGAGCTCTCTGCGCTTAACCCGCGCACTGGCCCTGCGAAGCTGGAGGGTAAACAGGAGTGCCTGTGCTACCAGATTGGCGCTTGCTGCGCTTATCGGCTGGCGCTAGCCTCGTGGCATGAGCGAATTCACACGCACGGACCACACCACGGTCCGCCGCAAGCCGGATCGCGCGTCGTACGACCGCGAGCTGGTGCACGCAATTCTCGACGAAGCCTTCGTCTGCCATCTCGGCCTGATCCACGATGGCCAGCCATTCGTCATGCCGACCAATTATGTTCGCGACGGCGAGCGCTTGCTGCTGCACGGTTCGACGGCCAGCCGCATGATGCGCGCACTCGCCAGCGGCGCGCCGCTCTGCCTCACGGTCACGTTGCTGGATGGCATCGTATTCGCGCCGACGGCTACAGGCCACTCGGTCAACTACCGCAGCGTTGTGGTGTTAGGCAAAGCTGAGCCGATCGAAGAGCACGCAGCAAAGCTCGCCGCGATGCGCGCGTTCGTCAATCACGTGATTCGCGGGCGCTGGGAGCAGGTCGCTGCGCCCACCGAACAGGAGCTCAAGGGAACGATGGTCCTCTCCGTTCCGCTCATAGAAGTCTCGGCGAAAATCCGCACCGGATTCGCGGTTGATGATCAGAAAGATTACGGGGCGGCGTGGACCGGGGTAGTGCCGATGAAGTGGGCCGCGCAGACACCGCTTCCGGACCCGCGCGGGAATGCGGCGATACCTGTGCCGGAAAACGCGCAGCATTACTCGCGGACACGCTGAGTCTCGAGAAGTTTGGCGCTAGCTGGGCGTTGGGGGTGAAAGCGTTGCTGCGTTTGCATTGCAGGTCGGCCTCGGAAGGTCGACCCTTACAACTGCTTCTTCTTTCTTTTGGCGGCGCGCTCGAGCATGCGGCGGACGATCAGCTTGAGGCGCTTTTCACGCGTGCGCGCGTGCTTGGCGGCTTCCACATACTGCACGATATGGCGGCGCAATGCCGTAGTAATGCTGTTGAACTGAGCGAGCGCACGCGGCTCATCGGCTAGCTCGGCGGCAAGGTCCGCCGGAACCGGCGTTTCGCGCGGGTCAAGATCAAGCTGGAGCGCGACTTCCACCGCGGCTCCTGCGTCGATGCGCAACTTGCGCCAGATGCGGCTGTTCACGTGAACGCGGTAGCGCCCGCCGCCCGCCGGTACCAGGGTGCCCTGCATGGCCAGCCCCTCGATCCATCCGCGCACCGGAACGCGCAGGGCTGTACCGCCCGCAGCTTTCTGAATGGCTCTGGAGACGTCGCGCGGCAGATCGACGCAGCGCATGATCCAGATTTTGTGAATGCGCGCTGCGAAAGTGTAGGTCTGTTGGCGCTGGTCCACGGCAGATCTCAGGGCTTGAGCAATTCGCCGAGCGGATACCGGCCTAGTGTACCGGCGTGATAATCGGTGAGCCAGATGGCGTTGTGAGCGAAGCGCAGGGAGTCGCCGCCAGGACCTTTCCACTGGCGAATGACTTTGTTCGTCGCAGGATCGATGCGTGTTAGCGGCAGCTCAAACAGACTCGCCCAAACTGAACCGGCGCCGCATGCGATGTCTCCGCCTTCTCCGGGCAGGCCGGCCTGGATGGTGGCAACCAGTTTTCGAGTGCTCGCGTCAACGCGGCTCACGGTTCCGTCGCCTTGGTTCAGCGTCCACACGGAGCCTGCTTGCGCGGCCAGGAAGCGCGGCTGCGGTCCGACAGGAATGGAAGCGCGAATTTCGCCCGTGGAAGCGTCGACGGCCGTAAGCACATTTGCTGCGAAACCAGAGACCCAAACGGCCCCATCGCTGAAGACAGGATTGAAAGATCCGGGCGCGATGCGAATTTTCTGCCGGACCTCATTGGTCGCCGGATCGATGCGGACAAGCGTGCCGTCCTTATCGGTAACCAGCCAAATACTGTCCGCGCTGGCAGCGATACCGCCTTCAGGACCTGCCGGGCCAATGTTCAGCGTGGCAATGACCTGGTTGGTTCTGGAATCGACGCGCACCATCGACGGCGTCGCCGAGCAGAGCGGCACCCACAGACTGTCGAACGCAAAAGCCAGCCCGGAGCAGGCTTCAGCAGGCAACGGAACGGCCGCGACAACTTTGTTGGTCTTCGGATCGATGCGTTGCACGGAATTCGGCTTGGACCCGGCCACCCACACCGCGTCCGGTGCGCTGGCCACCCAATCCGCTCGGCCGCCGATTTTCCAAGTTGCCGCTGGCTTCAACGAAGAAAACGCGATTTGAATTTCGGCAATGCCTGGCGGCGCGGGTTTGGGCTTTTCTTCCGAAGATGGAGGGTTGGAGTGGCGGCAGCCGGCCAAGGCGAACGCCAGCAAAGCGGCAACAGCCAGAGCGACCTTCACGCTAAGTGTTCCGCGGAGGTCAGCAGCACGGGAGCAGTCTTGGTGATTACCACAGTATGCTCGTAGTGGGCGGAGAGGCCGCCGTCGCGGGTTCGCACGGTCCAACCGTCGTCTTCGACCCAGACTTTGCCGCTACGTTCCGCGATGATCGGCTCGATGGTGATCACCAGGCCTTCGGTCAAAATATCGCGCGCCATCGGATCGAACCAGTTCGGCACCGAAGGATCCTCGTGAATGGTGCGGCCTACGCCGTGGCCGCCGAGTTCGCGCACTACGCTGAAGCCGCGGCGGCGTACTTCGCGCTCGACGGCGCGGCCGATTTCCTTGGTGCGATTGCCGGCGATCGCCGCATCGAGAGCCTGGCGAAACGCGCGCTCCGCGCAATGCGCCAACTCGCGGGCTTTGCCTACGGGATTGCGCGGCGCGACTTCGATGCTTATGGCGGAATCGGTATGATAGCCCTCTTTCTCCGCGGTCAAGTCGAGCTTGACCAGGTCGCCCGCCTGCAGCACGCGCCCGCCTGGGATGCCGTGCACGACTTCATCGTTCACGCTGATGCAGACGTCACCGGGAAAACCGTAGACCATCGGCGGTGAAGAGCGAGCTCCGTGCGCGGCAAGGACTTTCGCCCCAATTTCTGACAGCTCTGCTGTAGTGATGCCTGTGCGGACTTCCGCGGCCATCGCGCGCAGCGCTTTGGCCACGATCACGCCGCAAGCTTTCAGCTTCGCGAATTGTTCAGCGCTGGTAATCGACATTTGCTTGTCTCCGCCAATTTCGATCGAGTTATTTCGCTCGCGCTCCGGAAAAAGCTGAGGCCAGTCCCAGGGCAATCAACGCGCCGCCGGAAACGTTCCTTTGTGCGCGGCGCAGTTTGGCATTGGCGCGAAATCTCTCGGCGACGGTGCCGGCGGCCAGCGCCCAGATGGAATCGCTGCACCAACCCATCAGTGCGAAGAGTACCCCCAGTTCGAGAATCTGTAACGTGGCGTGACCGCGCGCGGGTTCGACAAACTGCGGGAGAAACGCGAGAAAGAACAGCGCGGTCTTGGGATTCAGCAGGTTCACGAGCACGCCTTGCGCAAAAATGCGCGTGAGGCGGCGATCATCCTTTGCCGCTTCGAGCATGTGCGCGTCGCCGCTGACCAGCACGCGAATGCCGAGATAGATCAGGTACGCCGCGCCCAGATATTTTACGAACTGGAAGGCGAGTGCTGACGAAGCCAGCAAAGCGGACAGACCGAGCGTCGCCGCGGCAACGTGAAACAGCGTCCCCACGGTAATTCCCGCCGCGGACAGCAGCCCGGCAGCGCGGCCTTGGCCGATACTGCGGCTGACGATGTACATTATCGCGGGCCCGGGAATCGCCAGGAGAATCGCGGCGCCGGTCACAAAAAGCAGCAGAGAGGAATGGCTAATAAGCATAGCAAAGTGAGTCCGTGATGAATTGAGAGAGCTTCAGTGGCAGCCGCAACCACCGCCGCAGCAACTGCCGCCGCTCCCGGAGGAGGGCGTCGAGGACTTGGCCGAGGCTCCACCGTTGGCGGTGGCGAAGACGGAGAGCTGGATGGTGGCCTTCGTACTCTCGCAGTTGGGGCAGGCGATCTCCTGCTGCTTGTTGATGACAATCCTCTCGAAGCGGGTGTCGCAGTCGTCGCAAAGGTATTCGTAAATGGGCATGGTTCAGCTCGCTTTCAACACTACCAACCAAGGGCAGTCGTAGTATGCGGCAAGCCCTTTGTATTCAACAAGAGGCAGTAGGTCGACATTCGCCACCCCCATCGGCGGCTGACGGGCCGAGGCGATAGCGAGATCTGGGACGCCGCCCAAAAGGAATCGAGATTCCTGGTCATCTGTGGGAAAAAGTCAGGAAAAAGCAGATTCCCCGGGCAAGAAGCGCCCGGGGAATGACAGGTTTCTGAGTGTCGCAGTGGGCTGGTGCAGCATGCTGCTCCACTACAAGGGAAGGTTAGTCGCCGGCGACGGCTTCGGCGGCTTGTTCGGGTTTGTGGGCATCGCCGTTCGCTGACGGGGACGGGCTTAAGTCCGACCCTACACTGCCATGGCCGTTGCCGTTGGCTGGGGCGATGCCGACTGCCTTGTTGGCGTTGGCGAAGTTTGCCGGGACGGCTTTGGTTATGTCCTGGACGCTGCCGATTTGCACCACCGTCGGCTGGGGCTTCTTTAGGACTAGTTCTTCGTAGATGGCGCGAACCTTGGCTTGCTCTTCGTAGGCCTTTTTGCGGCGAGCGCGGTCTTCTTCGGCGGCAGTTTGGGGAATGTCGTGCCCAAGGTGACGCACGCGCGAGGCGTCTTCGGCGTCGATCTTCAGGGAATGCTCGAAGCTCTGGAGATTGACGCTCTTGCCTTTGGCGTAGATTTCGTGTTTGCCGTGGTTTTTGTACCACTCGGCGACGGTGGCGTTCTTGTGCATGTTTTCGATGATTTGCCGCCAGCCGACGCCGGTGTTGTACGCGCAGAAGCTGATTTCGCCCTGCTGCGTGGCGTAGGGAATGATGCACATTTCCGTGCGGCGGAAATCGTAGTTGAATAAATCCTGGAACCACATTCCGGCGATGAACAGGAAGTTCCAAGGATCCTGGCGGCGCTTCATGGCGTCGTCAATCTTGCGGTCGGGTGAAGTGCGGCCGTACTTGACGGTGGATTTGTTGGTGAGCGCCCAGGTCTTGTCAAATTTCTTGAATAGCGCGGTCAGGGTCAGGCCTTTGGGTCCGCGGAACGGGTGATAGTTCTTGAGCAGCGCCATGGCCATCATGAAGTTAGAGAACTTCTTGCCGCGAGCCGCGTCGGTAATTGCGGTCACGTCCTTGGTCAACTGCACCGCGTCGAGGAAGCGCGGCACCGGAGCCCATTCCTTGGTCTCCTTGTTGATCATCATGGCCGTGCCAACACCGCAGTTCGGGTGGCAGCCGCAGGAGAGCGAGCCCCACTGCGATTCGTTGCCTTTGACCATGTCCGCGAAGCCGGCAAAGGTGCTGATGAAGGAAATCGGGAACCAGTCGCGAGTTGGCTCGACTTTGCCGACTTGCGCGCTGACGTCCTTTGCCAGATGCGAAAGGGTATAGCGCTGGCGGAGACGGCGTTCCGGGGTGATGTCTTCATCGCGGCCGGTAAAGGAAACCGGCTGGAAGCTGACGAAGGCGATTTTCTTGGGATTCTCCATCGCGAACTTCACGACTGTACCGACTTGATCGTTGTTCACGTTATTGACGATGGTGACCACCAGCACGATTTCGATGCCCGCTTCGTGCATGTTCTCGATAGCGCGGAGTTTCACGTCAAAGAGGTTACCGATCTGGCGGTGGCTGTTCGCGTCGTTGCCGATGCCGTCAAATTGCAGGTAGGCGTAGCGCATGCCCGCATCGAAAGCCTTCTTGCAGAATTCCTTGCTCTTGGCGAACTCGATGCCGTTGGTCGCCGCCTGCACGCTGTTGTAGCCGATCTTGCGGGCATAAGCGACGGCATCGAGAAACAGCGGGCTCATGGTCGGCTCGCCGCCGGAGAATTGCACGGACATCTGGCGGCGCGGCTTGATCTTAAGCGCGTTGTCCAGGATTTCCTTGACCTCGTCCCAGCCCAATTCGTGAACGTAGCCGACCTGGTTGGCGTCCATGAAGCAGGGATCGCACATCATGTTGCAGCGGTTGGTGAGGTCGACGGTGAGGACGGAGCCGCGGCCGTAGCGCACGGTCGAAGAACCATGCTTGTGCAAGTCTTCGTCGTTGTGCGCAGGAATATCGCGGCCGGGGAACTGCTTCTCGATCCAGTCCAGAAACTTGGCATCGATGGCCATCATGTCTTCGTAGCGGCCGTGGATCGGGCAATCCTTAATCATCCACACTTCGCCATCGCGCTCGATGATCTGCGCCTTGATCTCGCCAACCTTCTCGTGCATGAGGTCGCGCCAATCCTTCTTGCCCGCGATGATGGCTTCGCGCGCTTCTTTGACGCACGCCGGGCACAGCGAATCGGTCTGCCGCGGCCAGCCGAGTGTGGGCTTGGTCTTCTCCCACGACTTCAGCAGCGGCTTGTCGGACCATTGCGGTGTAACCGACGGATTCGGATTGCGCTTGTTGAAATGCTGAATGCTATTGAATGTCACGCCGGCGGCCTTGCACACCGCCCAATCGATCGTGCGCAGAATCTGCGTGCCTACGGAATTCGCCATAAACTTCTAACCCTCTCTTTCAAAGAGTGCGTGCTGCAAGCCTCAGATTGGTCTTACCGTGAATTTGAGCCCCTGGCCGGACGCCCATCCAGCCAACTTGCCCCCGGGCCCGCGTACATGTGATGCGCAAAAACGGTACCACGCCACAGCAGTACGTCAAATAAGTCTTTGCGCTCCTATAGTTTGACGGGTTACCCCCCTATACGCCAGCGCCTTCCCCTGAATGGCGGAATTCCGGGGTTCAACGGCAACAGGGTGCAGCTAGCGGTAAGGTAGGGGCGTTCCCTAGGGGGTTACTCCCAGGCGAAACCGGTCGAAATTACCTATGTAAGTGCATTCGCCCCGCGCCGGTTTGGCCCTTGGGTGATGCCGGTCACTCGTTCAGAATCGGACGAAGCAGCGCAATCGCATAGTGCGCAAAATAGGGCGCGCCGTCGTCCAGTTGCAGCCACCGCACCACACAATGATCGGTCAAATATTTTCCGACGCGCGTCTCGGCGATTCCCAAGTGTTCGGCAAGCTGCGGCTTGAGCAGAGGATTGCCTCGGCGTCCCGCTCCGCCGCGCGTCAAATAGCCGATGGCCACGCGAAGGGTGTCACACGCTTCTACGTAATAATAGGTGGTCATCTCGTCGTCGGTGAGTACCAGCACACCTGGACCGGCCGGTGCCTTGTCCGCTTGGTCCAACTTCGCGGGAGGACACGTCAGCAGCCGGCGCAGTTGCATCTCCAACAGCGATGACCGCGAAGCCAGTCCGGGATCGCCGAAGCGCCCTTTTACTCCGGGCTCTGCTCGCTCCCCCATGGGCTCGACCGGAAAGCTGGGGATTGCGCGGCGAGGTGCCGAGTCGGACGGTTCCGGGGATTCTTGGTCCCGCCCGCGAGACGCCGGTTTGCCGTGAGCGCCCGACGCCGACGATGCTGGGGTAGCCGCCGCCCCGAAGGTCGCGCCGCCTTCTGCCGGAGCCCGCCGCCGATTCCGCCCGCCGCGTCGGCCCCGCCGCCGTCGGCCCGTCGCCGCTCCGGCGGCGCTTGTAGATGGCGCGCTTTCGCTGGCCGACTGAATTTCGCTGCTCACCGCCATCATTGATTCCAAGGCCGCAGCATTCTGCTCGAACGGAAGTCCCGGCTCTGGAACAACGATGGGCGGCGATGTGAGCACCGCTTCCTGGTCCGCTGGCCCGGCATTGCTTTCCGATGGCGGCGCTTCGCCCAGCCGGGCGGCCGCTTCCTGAGCTTTGGTCTTCCAGTCGGCGCGGCGAAAGTGTTCCGCGGCAGTCCCGTACCACTTCGCGGCGTCCGCGGTCTGTCCGCTTGTCTCGAAGTATTTCGCGAGCTCGAACGCAACCATCGCGTCGTGCGTTTTCTCGTATAGATTTGCCAGTTGTCCCGCAGGATCCTTGCTGGTGCGCGCGCGCCGAATCCGTGCGGTGATCTGTTTCCAGTCCGCCATACGTGTGGCTGGAATTGTATCAGCGGAATCGCAGATCGGCCAGTTTTCCGCAGCGTGCCGGCTTGGCGAACGCCGCCGCTCGCACATGCGGCGCAGCTGGGTCGGAAAAATCTCCTCTTGTTCAATGCAGTACCAGAATGTAGAATTCGCAGCGATTTCGCGGTTTCTTGAGCGAAGTGCCCCAGGTTTATGGGGATCCTGCCGCGCTTCCCTCCGCTCGCGGTCCTCAGCGAGCTCGGCCATTTTATGTCGAGTCGGGTTTAGGAACCTCGCCTTTGTGTCTCGACTTCCGCCCGAACCGGCATGGGCCCTACACCGAAAACGTCCAGCGCGCCCGGAGGGACCAATGGATTTCATCAGGCGGAAGCCTTATTTTGTACGAGCCCCTTTTGTTTTT
>Ga0210384_10004464_pt1 | contig 15610 bp, 16 predicted proteins | sample IncBWH2MmetaG_FD_160574 | JGI IMG/M metagenome (GOLD analysis project Ga0210384, IMG submission 160574) | Forest soil microbial communities from Barre Woods Harvard Forest LTER site, Petersham, Massachusetts, United States - Inc-BW-H-2-M | ecosystem: Environmental > Terrestrial > Soil >...
AGATCGGCACAATCGCGAGAAGGTCAACGAAGTTGTGCGGCGGTACCGAGAAAGTCCGAAGAGCAGTACCTGAGCCGCATCGGGCGCCGGGTGATCATGTGCATGATGCTGATCGTCGCCCTGCTAATCATCTGGCAGGTGTTTGGAGCCGCCTGGGGATAACGGGTCAATCAACTCTTAACCGTATCTGGGTATTCTGGAGTTGGGCATTCGGGGCGTGCTGGCTAGGGCCAGCTTTAGACGTGCGTGTGCACTGATGGCCTTAGATCCGGAAGAAATTGTTACCCTGCTGCTGCTCGCGGCACTGGCAATCGCCTGGAATTGGAGACTCGGGCACTGATACTCCTGCCCCGTTGGGTTCCGTCGCGCTGTATTTGCCTCCCGGTCCCGTCCGCGCTTCAACAGCGCTTGCCCGCTCTAACCGCCCACGGAAGATCACTTTCGGAGAGATGCGCTCCACTGGCGTGCGCGGCGTCCTCGTCTACTGCGCGGACTATAAGTGCAGCCACTCGATCGCGATCAGCGCAGACAAATGGCCTGATCACGTCCGGCTTTCCGATCTGGAAGCACGGTTCGTTTGCGCGGCGACCAGCCTAAAGACCGCATTTTAGGTCCGCTTGTAGGTCTCCGCAAAAGCAAACAGGGACACGGATACGCCCGCTTGAAATCGGCTGAGCCATGGAACCAAATTCTTAAGTACATCTTTATCTGAGGGTCCGGCCGAGGCCGAAACGGAGGCCGCGATGCGGATGGCATTTTGGGCGCTGATGGCTTGCGCGGCGGCCGCGACGACGGGCGCGCTGCCGGCTGCGGCCCAGACGTACGATCCGGCTTATCCGATTTGCCTGCACGTTTACACCCGAGGGGCCAACTACTACGAATGCCGCTACACGTCGCTGCCTCAGTGCAACGCGTCGGCATCGGGCCGCGCGGCACAGTGCGTCATCAATCCATATTTCGCGGGCGCGGGAGAGCCCGCGGGCTATCGACGGCATCGCCGCGTTCACTAAGGCTTTATTCGCGGTCAGAAAATAGGTTCGAGTGCGGGCCTGGGCTTCGCTAGGCTTGAGGCGTCGGCGGCGCATCTTAGGAGGGAGGCGCGCATGAGGGTGATCGGCATCGCGGTATTCGCGGTTTTTTCCTCGCGATTGTCTACGCGGCCTTTGATCTGCGCCGCGACCACAATCAGATCAACCGGATTCGGGAAGAATGCCGGCGGAAACACAGTGATGCGGGCAAAGTGACAGAATGCGTTGTCGACTCGGCGCTTCGGTACGCAAGGCAACCGCGGTTGCCGTGAACGCGCGTTAGCTACGCCACTGTTCGCTCCAACATAGTCGATACGCAGGTCATTCGACGCTCGGCGGCCCGACGATGTTCGCGTGCATTAATGATGCGAGCGCTGGCTCATGGACAGGAACGGCGATGTCCGTCATAGCTCCTGTAGGTTCCAGATTCTGGATCGTAGGTCCGAAAACGGGTGCAGCCAGGTGCGGTTACGCTTCGCGCACGATGTTCGCCTTTGGGGTGCTTTGGTATTGCACCTGTTTCAGTCGGTTCAGCCGCCGGTTTACCGCTATCTGATTCCTCTGTGGCCGGTAGCTTTATGGCGGCCTTTTCCTCCGGAGCGGTCGACTTCTCTTGCGCGCCCGGCGGTCTCTCTCCCGCGGCGGCAGGCTTCTCCTCCGCAGCGGCCGGTTTCTGGTCCGCGGCCTTCTGTCGTTCGATAAAATCTTTGCATTGAAACGGGAAGACGATTTCTCCTGAAACGGTCACGCCTATCGGCATACAGGCGCCGGGCGGCAGCATGTCTTCTTTCGTTGAAGGTTCTGCTGGCGCGGGGCTCGGATCTACCGTGCCGGGCGTCTGGGCGAGCGCCACGCCGCCTATCAGCGTGATAACGACACAACACAGCGAAGTCTCTCGGAGAGCAAGGACGGTTTGAAGAACCAATAAACCCTTCATTCGATCACCCGACCGACTGCAGCCAAGATGTTGCTTTCCGCTAATGCACAATTTGCTCGCCCGCAGAGATGGCGCTTTGATGGCCGCATGCTTGCTCGCAACCGCCAAAAAACACCTTTGGCGAGATGCTCGCCAGGCGTCCCCGGCGTACTGCTCCGACTACCATTGCGGCCGTTGGGTAAAGCTCAACGCCGATCGATGGCCTGGATCACTGCAATGGCGGCGCTGGCACATGTCGCTGTCGGCTTGGTTGCGTGACTATCTCTATATTCCGCTGGGAGGTGACCGGAAGGGTCGGCACCGGACTTACCTGAACCTACTCACGGTGATGGTTTTGGGAGGCCTGTGGCACGGCGCAGCTTGGAATTTCGCTGGATGGGGATTGTTGCACGGAGTGGCGCTCGCGGTCGAGCGTCCGTTCCGCGGTACAAGGTTTTTTGCCTCGCAAGTCGTCTTGCTGAAATGCCTGCGCATGGCGCTGGTCTTCACGGTCGTCACGATTGGCTGGCTGGCGTTCAAGCTGCACGATCTCGGACAGATCCTGGCTTACTTCGAGGCGACGTGGCGCAATTTCGGCAAGGCGGCGGCATCGCGCGACCTGTTGGCACTCCAATTCTATTGCGCGTTAGTCTTTCTCTATCATGTCTGGCCGATGCTGACCGGCTTCGTAGCTAACCGCGACGCAATGCGAATGTCGGAACAGGCCGTTTTCGCCGTGATGTTGTGCGGGCTGGTTTTGAACAGCGGCATCCCCACCTCGTTCATTTACTTCCAGTTCTGATGCAGTCGCGGTTCTTCATTCGGGTGTTCCTCGGCTTCGCGGCATTTTTCTCTATTTATAATGTCGTGGTGGCCGCAATCCGGCCCAATCTTCCGCTCGACTATGAGGCCGGCGAGCGCAACGTGATTATCGCCGAGCGGTATCTACTCAGGCCTGCACCCAATGCGGTCCTCGTCGGAAGTTCGATGAGCCGACGATTAGGTTATATCGATGGAGGCTTTGAAAATCTCGCCTTGGATGGCGAGGGCCCACTGACAGGGCTCGATCTTGTGCTGCGAAGAAGTGCATATCCGCAAAGGGTGTACGTCGAGACGAACTGGCTTTGGCGTCCACTCAACAAGTCTTTTGTCGGCGATGTCGCCGATGAGCCGTGGGCGACGCTTCGACGGTTGTTGCCCGGCCTGCGCCACGAAAATCGGCCGATCAATCTTCTCACCGCTCGAACGCTGCACGACCCCTTGCCGTCGGTGGTGAAACTTGATCCGGCCGTCAAGGATAACGAAGACCCCGGCGTGGCTGTTTCGGTGGCATGGACTGTCGAACATCACGGCCGAGCGACGGACGAGTTGAGGCATCAAGCCGATCGAGCTGCGGAAGTTCTGCGAAATCAGGTCGATGCACTTCGATCTCGGAAGGTAAATGTCGTCTTGCTCTGGATGCCGATGCATCCGCTGTTGGCGGCTTCCCCGATGTTCGAATATGCACGCGACGCGCTTGAACGCGAGCTGCCAGCGGGAAGGTATGAATGGTTAGACATTGAAGATGGCAAGCCGTTCGTGACCGTCGATTCTATCCACCTCACTGGGCCGAGTGCCTTGCGTGTGGCGGAAATCCTGCGTCGCCGCGCCTCGTGACACGAATAGCCCGTAAATTTGCTGGGGTTGCTCTCCACGCCGATCAGCTGATCGTCATCGCGAGGTCGCGCTGCTCTTGGGGAAAAGTTCGCTTTGGTCAGTGTCTCTGCATTTTCCGACTCAGCGAAAGATGAGCTGCTGCCTCAAAATTGCTTAGTTGTGGGGTTGCAGAAATGAGTCGGCTTTCCCTGATGTTTCTTATCGTGACGAGCCTGGCGCTCACTGTATATTTTGGTTCCGTTGCCTGGCGAGTGTCCGATGATGGCGACAACGACATCACCGGTCACGTTTTAACAGGACAAGGCAACGGTTGGAGATCGACGCCGGCGAGGTGATCCGCCGCCGCGACTGACCGGATCGAGGCAGCAGGCTGGAAAACGTGGCTATCACGGCCGGTCGGGCTTGCCCAACCGCTTGCCGAGGAAATCGATCGCCATCAGCATCGCCATGACGACCGCGCCGATCACGGCCGTGTTGCGGATCTGCTCGCCTGAAAAGCCGAGGTCCACATTGGCAACGTATTCGAGCATGATGGCGACATAGCCCGCGACGCAAAGCGCGGTCACCAAGGTTACGAAGTCGAATTTGTTCTTCATTTTGGGCTGTCCGTATTTGTACGGATTTCGATATAGCCCGCGGGCCCTTCAACGAATGTGACCCGGTTCACAATCTCCCTGCCCGGCCGCGGCATCGAAAGCCACGACCTTGCGAAACCCACAGCTTATTTGGGCATGACAACGCAGCGCTATTGCGCCCGTCGGTCGGGTGGGAAACACTTTGCGCGGGTGCAGTGTGTGTGTTCGCTGGGGGGCGTAACATGCGAAAGCAGGACACGGAATTCGACTATCATCGCTATCAGCAGCTGCTTGCGGAGGCGGTCGATGAGAAAAAACGGTTGGCGCTGATCGCACTTTTGATCGAAGAGCGCGCCAGGGATCGATTGGCGGCACAGCATGCTTCCGACCGTGCGGCCATGACCGCGAACACGATCTCCAAAGTCCTGGGTAGCTCAGCCTCCAGCGCATCGCAGCGCTGATCTCAACCGCTGTCCTTGCCTTCAGCGCTTCGTCAACCAATTGACGCGCATTTTGCCGTTTCATTAACGATGCCTGGCAATCGCCTATAAATACATCAGGCGTAGCGTCTCCCGGCCTGAATGGACTTCAGAGCCAACAAAGGGGGGTACTATGACTGTTATTTCGATCGTTTCGGTTCCGCAGGTGACGGCTGACGACCAGTCTCTCAGGGGCATCGCGCTGTTCTCCTGCTTCGGCCTGGTTGTGTCATTGTGCTTGATGGCCGCCGGCGTCGATCTGAGCACGGCTTGGGTCATCTAAGCCAAAAGCCTTTTTTCACATCTCCTTGAAAAGCCGGCTGCCCGAAAGGACAGCCGGCTCTTTCTTTCGGTAATGTCTCTTGATGTGTTCATTACTGTGCCTTTTGGCGTCACCGTGCGGCATTGCCAGGCTATGGGTTTCAGGCTAGCGAACGCCCCATATTGACGGCGCATCGACGCCAATTGGAGCCCGCAATTGACCAACGTCCGCTGCACCTTTGCCGCCGCGCTAATTCTCGGCCTCTTCAGCGCCTTCCCGTGCGCGGCATTGGACGATCCCGGAGCAGCGCAGCAAAGCGCGGACGCAGCGCTGGCGGCGCAGCCGGTCTCGCTGCCTGACATGGCGCTCGGGTCCGCCGACGCGCCGGTGACGATCATCGAATTCTCGTCGCTGACCTGCCCGCACTGCGCGGCATTCGAACAAAACGTGTTCCCTATGCTTCAATCGCAATATATCGACACCGGTAAGGTGCGGTTCGTGTCCCGCGAATTCCCGCTCGACCTCAAAGCAGCGTCCGGATCGATGCTGGCGCGCTGCGTCGCCAACGGCGATACGCCGAAATATTTCGAGGTCGTCGACATGCTGTTCAAGCGGCAGGAAGGCCTCGTTCAGAATACGCTCGAAACCATGAACGACATCGGCAAGCATTTTGGCATGGACGAAGATGCGGTCACCAATTGCGTCAAAACCCAGCCGCTGCTCGACAAGATCTCGGCCGACCAAAAATTCGCTTTTGAACAGTTGAAGGTCGACGCGACACCCTACTTCTTCGTCAATGGCCAGAGGCTCAGGGGCTCGATGTCGTTCGAGGAGCTGGAAGAAAAGATCAAGCCGCTGTTGAAGCAGCGCTGACGCTTCCTGCGCTATCGATATTCAGGTCCCCTCGACGAAGGTTAGCCCAATCCGGTTCTTCTGGATCCAGGCAACCCTGCACTCATAAACCGAGCGGTCGTCGGCGATCACCAGACGAAAACGCTGGGGCACGAAGACCGGGTTCTCGACGTCGATCGCCGCGCCTTCGGGTGAAATATTGCGCACCATGCAGCTCGTCACCGAGCCGCCTGACGACACGTAGCCAGGCTGGTCGATCTCGGTTCGCGGGTACTTGCGTCTTTCTTCCATCGCGTTCTGCCTTGATGATCGCTGGCCGAAGACTAGCGGCAAACCTTAAATAATTCGGGCGCCTTCGCGTTCCGCACTGCAACGACCCATGCGAGATCGGGCCGGAAGCGCGATCTCGGCGCGTGTCAAGCCGTATCTGCAATCTTCGGTCACCGGGTGCGATCAAGCAGTCAGGCGAGCCCTGGCCGTAAAACCAGCGCAGCAGCTCCGCGTCCTGATGGGCTTGCCGTTCGTTGCATCGGCAGGGTAGCTTTCAGGCTCAAGCGGTTGCGATGGCGCGACGCCCGCCCAAAAAACGAACAGGCGCCAAGGGGAAACGCCATGTTCGAGTTGCTCGATCGCCGGACGTCTCTGACCGGCAACCAGATCAGGATCCTCGCCGCCGCCATCATCGGCGACGCGCTCGAATTCTTCGACTACTTCCTGATCGGCTTCGTGCTCGCCTTCCTGATCGGGCCATGGAAGCTCACCTTCGGTCAGTCCGCCATCGTGCTGATGAGTTCGGGCATCGGCGCCATCATTGGCGCCTATGCGTGGGGCTGGCTTGCCGACCGGATCGGCCGCCGCGTGGTCTTCATCGGCACCGTGCTCAACTTCTCGATCGCAACCGGGCTACTCTATTTCACTCCGGACAATGGCTGGATCTATCTCGCGATCATGCGCTTCTTTGTCGGTACCGGCGTCGGCGGCCTCTATTGCGTCGACCTGCCGCTGGTGCAGGAGTTCATGCCCTCCTCCAAGCGCGGCTGGGTCGGCGGCCTTGTGACCTGCGTCATCCCGCTCGGCGTCGGTCTCGGCGCGGTGCTCGGCGCCATGATCGGCTCCGGCGAATGGCGGCTGTTGTTCGCGGTCGGCGTGCTGCCGGCGCTGCTCGTCTTGCTGGTGCGGCTGTGGGTACCGGAATCACCGCGCTGGCTGTGCCGGCAGGGACGCTACGAGGAAGCGCGCAAGTCGCTCGCCTGGGCATTGCAGATGGAGCCTTCCGCCCTGCCGATGCCGACGGCGGCCGACGCCGGGCCCATCATCAAGAGCAACTGGCTTGATCTTTTCAAATATCCGCGCAGCCTTCTGGTGTCGTGGTTCGGCAATGCGGGCGCGCAGACCGGCGTCTATGGCCTCACGCTGTGGGCGCCGTCGCTGTTCGTGCTGCTGTTGAAGGTGACGCCGCAGCAAGCCGCCAAGATGATGATCCTGCTTACCGTGTGCGGATTCATCGGGCGGCTGTCGTTTTCTTACTTCTCCGAATTGATGGGACGGCGCAAAGCGGGCGGCCTGCTGGGCTTCGGCGCCGGCCTCCTGACCATCGTGGCCGGCTACAATTACGACGTGATGTGGCTGGGTGTCTCGGCGTTCTGGCTGATCCTGGCGGTCACGTTCTTCTTCGCCGACGGTGGTTTCGCCATCGTCGGGCCCTACGCGGCCGAAGTCTGGCCGTCGCACCTGCGCACCTCCGGCATGGGCTCGGCCTATGGCTTCGGCGGCATCGGCAAGATCATCGGTCCGGTTGGGCTCGCGCTGATCGTCGGGTCCAACAACTACCTCAAGCCCGATGTACCGCTGCCGGAGATTCCGTTGGCGTTCGTCTATCTCGGCTGCTGGTTCCTGATGGCCGGGTTCGTCTATTATTTCTTTGGGCTCGAGACCCGCGGCAAGTCGATCGAGGAGATCGACAGGGAACTGGCTGTCACGGCTGATCTGGCGACGGCCAGGGTTCGGCAGGCGTAGGCCGATGGAAACGCTGGTGGCGAGTTCAGCGGACCTTGCCGGCGACAGCAGCGTGATCGCGCGGGCCGCCGCCGTCAGCGCGGCGGTCGCGGCCGCCTCCGACGAGATCGAGGCGGACCGACGGCTGCCGCCGGCCCTGCTCGACCGCTTGCACGAGGCGGAACTGTTCCGTCTTCTGCTGCCGCGTTCGTCGAACGGGATCGAGACCGACCCGGTCACTTTCTTCCATGTGATCGAGACCATCGCGCGCGCCGACGCCTCGACCGCCTGGTGCCTCAGCCAGGCCGGCGGCTGCGCGATGTCGGCGGCTTATCTCGACCTGCCGGTAGCGCGTGCGATCTTCGGCAACGATCCGCGCGCGGTGCTCGCCTGGGGTCCCGGCCCCAAGGTCAGGGCGGTCGAATGCGACGGCGGCTACAAGGTAACCGGAGTATGGGCGTTCGCCTCCGGCGGCCGTCACGCCACCTGGCTCGGCGCGCATTGCCCGATCTTTGCAGCCGACGGCTCGCCGCGGCTGGAAGCGGGCGGCGCCCAGGAGGAGCGCACCATGCTGGTGCGCAGCGCGGACGTCGAGTGGACCGACATCTGGAACACGGTCGGCCTGCGCGGCACCGCCAGCGACCAGTTCGCGCTCAACGATTTCTTCGTTCGATCGGATCATTCGATCACCCGCGAATTCGACCGCGAATGCCGCGAGAGCGGTCCGCTCTATCGCATGGGCTCGGGCACCTGCTATCAGGTCGGCTTTGCCGGCGTCGCCTGCGGCATCGCGCGCGGCGCGCTCGACTGCTTCGTCGACGTCGCGCGCAACAAGGTGCCGCGCGGCGCCAAGAGCACGCTGCGCGACAATGCCGTGGTGCAATCCGGCCTCGCGCAAGCCGAAGTCAATCTGCGCGCCGCGCGCGGCTTCGTGTTGCAGTCGATGGCCGATATCTGGAAACATCTCTGCGCCGGCGCCTCGATCACGGTCGAGCAGCGCATAACCGTGCGCATGGCCGCGACCAACGCCATCCACAAGGCGCGCGAAGCGGTCGATTTCGCCTATAATGCCGCGGGGGCCACCGCCATCTTCGAGGGTCACCCGCTGGAGCGTCGCTTCCGGGATATCCATACCGTAACCCAGCAGCTACAGGGTCAAATCAGACATTTCGAAACCGTCGGTGCCTGGATGATGGGCGTCGAGGCCGACCTCACCTTCGTCTAATCAAGGAGAACAACCATGCCGCTTGGCGGATTGCAGCACTATACGATCGAACCCCAGGATCTCGAGCGCACCAAGAATTTCTATGTCGACGTGCTGGGCCTCGAGATTGGCGACCGGCCCCCGCTCGATTTCCCCGGCTACTGGCTCTATTCCGGCGGCACCGCCACCGTGCACCTGATGGGCACGCGCAAGCCGCGTGAAGGCATCGTCGTGCGCGGCACCGAGAAGAAATATGACGACACCGGCCGGCTCGATCACATCGCCTTTGCCGCCACCGACGTCGATGGCGTGCGCAAGCGCCTGCAATCGAAGAACGTCAAATTCCGCGAAAGCATCGTGCCGCGCACCGGCGACACCCAATTCTTCATGTACGATCCCGACGGCGTCGGCGTGGAATTGAATTTTTCCAAGGGCTAAGCGCCAGTACTTAAACCGGGCGCGATCCAAGCGTTTTGGTGACGACAAATCGGCCGGCGCCAGGCTGGCCAATTTTGCTCGTTCAACGAGCACACGTTTTACGCGAGTTCCTGACAACGCCCCGAGTCAGCCATCACTCCGGCGCCAGTCGGCCAGCTTTTCTTCATCATTGCATGACGAATACAAAGAGCCGCGCCGCTGCGGCAGGATAGCCGGGTCCGTGCCTTCAACCTACCCCAGGGCGCGGGTGCCCGGCTATTCGCCGCCGGCGCTTCGGCGCTCAGCGCGCCATTTGTTTGAGCACAACCTCCGCGCAAACGCGTCGCGTTGTCGGCAGGGAAAACCGGTACCACCCTCGGATCAAGCCCGAGGGCATGCTTTCCGGGATCATGCTCTAATCCAGCCCGCGTTCGTGGCTCAAGCGCACCATCTCCTCGATAAAGAGCTGCTTCTGCTTGTCGTCGAGGCTCGTATAGAGCGGCTCGGCCGCGTCGGCGACGCTGCGCTGATCGCCGGCGCGGTCGTTGAGGAACTGAGCCTCGTTGCGCATCTGCTCGATGATGTCGTCGGGCGGATCGCGCTTGGCGCGGGCAATTCGCAAATTGAGGCGGTCGGCGCCGTTATGGCCGAGATAGTGCATCGCGCTTGAGAAGTGCGACCAGTTCTTCTCCTGCTCGGGCGTGAGATTGAGCTCCGCCTTGATCCGATCGATATTGGCATCGCTGTTGGCGACGATCTGTTCGGCGGTCAGCGCCGGCGCGCCATCCTGGGTGAGCACCGCCGGCGTTTGCTTGGCGACTTTCGTTCCCTTCGGGGTCTTGGCCGACTTGGCGCTGTCTTTAGTGTCCTTGCTGTCCTTTTTGGCGTCGCTCGGCTTGGTGTCGTTTGGCGCGGGCTGTCCGCTCTTTCCGGTCAGCACACCGGTAACGCCGGTAACGACGCCGACAACGCCGCCGATGGCACCACCCAGCACACCGCCGACCGGGCCCGCGGCCTTGTTGCCTTCGCGCGCGCCTTTTTCGACACCCTGCACCACTTGCGCATCCACCAGCGCCGGGGCGCCGAGAAAGATCACGACCACGGCCCCAAGCGCAAAACGCAATCTCGTTCGCGCGCGCACTGTCAGTGTCGGGCTGCTGCTCATCATTTAATCTCCATGGTCGGTCTGGATCGTTCGGAATGGAAGTAGTCTGGCGGGCGGCAGCGTTCTGCCTGATCCCGACTCTACCGTTTTCACCTAAGCCGCGTCTACCGCGGCGGGGTTTCCTCCACGATCAAGAAAAGCTTGTGACACGAACCTCTTACACAAGCTCTCGGCCGAGTGCGGCGTAGTTGCGCAGGCCCTGACGGGGGCAGCGGCGCACCGATGTGTGCGGCGCAATATCGGCGCATGTCTGCTTCGCGCTTTGCGCGCGGAAATTTTGCCGCGGCGATTGTACACAACGTTAGTTCTAGGACCCTACCCACCTGATTTCTCGACAGAAGCCATCAATTCTGCTCTGATCACACACGAACATCTCCGTCGGGCTTTCACGCAAGCGCGCTTGCAGCGGGAGCCCGGGCGGAGGAACAAAAAACAAAAAACAACATTTGGGCTCATAAACGAGGGAACGCCATGTCACGGAGAAAGCTCACTCGCCGCCAATTCGTAGCCGCTACCGCGCTGTCATCTGCGGCGTTGATCACGGCGCCTTACATTCGAAACGCCCACGCGGCCGGCAAGCTGACGATGGGTTTTTGGGACCACTGGGTTCCCGGTGCGAACAAAGCCTCTACCGATCTCGTCAATGAGTGGGCCGAGAAGGAAAAGGTCGAAGTTCAGATCGATTACATCACCAGCCAGGGCAACAAAAACCTGCTGACGATCGCCGCCGAAGCCCAGGCGAAGTCGGGTCACGACATCCTTTCGATTCCGACTTGGTGGGCGCACGCCAATTCGGAACTGCTCGAACCCGTCAACGATATCATGGGGCCGATCATCGCCGAGAACGGCGAGGTCAACGGCACCGTCAAATATCTTGGCCAATCGGAAGGCAAGTGGCTTGGCGTTCCCGCGACGGTCGGCAGCCAGATCAAGGGGCCGTGCACCCGCATCGATCTGATGAAGAAATACGCCGGGATCGACGTGCAGGAAATGTATCCGGCCGGCTCGCCGCCGAAGGCAGACAACTGGACGCTGGATACCTTCCTGAAGGCAGCGGAAGCCTGCCAGAAGGGCGGCTTCCCCTTCGGTATCGGGCTGGGTGAAACCACCGACAGCGTCGATACGTGCGGGGCGATCTTCCAGTCATTCGGCGCTCAGCTCGTCGATGCCAAGGGCAACCTTACGGTGAAGACCGACGCGGTGCGACAGGCGCTCGACTATTACAAGAGGCTGATCGCTTTCCTGCCGCCGGACGTTGCCGCATGGGACGACGCTTCCAACAACAAGTGGCTGGTTTCCGGCAGGGGCGCGCTGATCATGAATCCGCCCAGCGCCTGGGCGGTCGCCAAGCGCGACGCGCCGCAGGTAGCCGAGCAGTGCTGGACCCATGGTTTCCCGTCGGGACCCAAGGGCCGCTTCGCGCCGTTCCTGCCCTATTTCTGGTCCGTATGGAATTTCTCGAAGAACAAGGAAGCCGCGAAGAGCCTGCTGGTCCATCTGTCGAAGCCGGCCTCGATCGAGAAGATGGTTGTCGCCAGCGGCGGCTACGATCTGCCGTCGTTTGCGAAACTGACGACGCTCAAGGTTTGGCAGGAGGAAGGGCCGCCGAAGGGTACGCTGTTCCACTACCCCAACCCCTACAACCATCAGACGTTGTCAATCGCCACATCGCCGGCGCCGCCCAAGATCGCGCAGCAAATCTACGCACAGGCGACGCTGACCAAGATGTGCCTGCGCTACTTCCAAGGCGAAGCGATGGAAAAGACGCTGGCCTGGGCCGAAGGCGAGTGCGAAGGCTTCATGCGAACCTGAGGCTTTCCGGTTGCGCCGCCGCAGCCGGCCAATCGCCGGCTGCCGGCCGCAACCGCTGCCGTGTTCACCTGATCGGAAGCCGGCTGCAAGCCGGCCTCTTCGCGAATTATCCCAAGAGGGACATGCATCATGGTTGACGTCGCATTTCAGCAAGGCAGCGTTGCCAGCGTCGGGAGCGTCCGCAAACGCGCCAGCCTGAGGACCACGCTCAAGCGCAAATCGACCGCGGCATTTCTGATGACGCTGCCGCTGATCCTTTTGATTTCAATCCTCGTGCTCTACCCCGCCTTCTATTCGCTGCATCTGGCAACCCTCAACAAGTCGATGACGAAGTTTGTCGGCCTGGGCAATTTCGAATTCCTGTTCAAGCGCGAGACTTTCTGGCTGGTGGTCAGGCAATCCTGCATCTTTGCGATTTCCGCCGTCATTTTCAAAGCGCTGATCGGCTTCATCGTCGCCCATTTCGTTCATAACGTTCCCGCCAAGGGCCAGCGCAAATGGCGCGGCATGCTGCTGGTGCCCTGGGTGATCCCGCCGGCGATGAGCACACTGGCGTGGCTGTGGCTGTTCGATCCATCCTATAGTGCCTTCAACTACACGCTGTCGTTTTTTGGTATCGGACCAATCGCGTGGACCGGCGACCCCGACTGGGCGCGCTTCTCGGTCATCCTCGTCAACGTCTGGTACGGCGCGCCCTTCTTCATGATCATGTATCTGGCCTCGCTGAAATCGGTGCCGGAACAGCTTTACGAGGCCGCGGCAATAGACGGCGCCAACTGGTGGCAGCGCATCTGGTATGTGACGCTGCCGATGATGCGCAACATTATCGCGATCACGACGCTGTTTTCGCTCATCGTCACCTTCGCCAATTTCGATATCGTGCGCATCCTCACCTCCGGCGGCCCGCTCGACCACACCCACATCTTCGCGACCTGGGCGTTCCGCATCGGTATCGAGGGCAGCGATATTCCGCTCGGCGCCAGCGTCTCGCTGTTCATGGTGCCGATCCTTGCGATCGCGGCGATCTTCATCCTGCGTGACGTCAATAAACGCGGGAATGAAGCCTGATGAGCACGCTCGCGATCGACAAGGGGGCGCCGAGGCGCAAGGTCAAATACGGCAGCATGAGCCGCGACCGCGCCTGGGCGCTGCGGTGGTCGTACTTTTTCCTCGCACTGTTTGCGATCTTCTCGCTGGTGCCGCCGATCTACATGCTGATCACCTCGCTCAAGAGCAGCGCGGAGATTTCGGCGGCAACCAACCCCTGGTGGGTGTTCCATCCGACGCTGTCGAACTACATCGAACTATTGACGTCGAACCAGTTCCTGACATTCTTCCGGAATTCGGCGTTCGTCTCGATCTTCGTGGTCACCATCACCATGCTGATCAGTGTGCCGGCCGCCTTTGCGCTGGCGCGGATGCGGTTCTGGGGCTCGGCAACGCTCGCGACCGGCGTGTTCCTGACCTACCTGATCCCGGATTCGCTATTGTTCATTCCGCTGTTCAAGATGTTCGCCGTGATTGGCGATTGGACCGGAATCCAGCTGATCAACCGCTGGTACGTCCTGCTGTTCATCTATCCAACGCTGACGGTGCCGTTCTGCACCTGGATCATGATCGGATATTTTGCATCGATCCCGAAGGAGCTCGACGAGGCCGCGATCATCGACGGTGCGTCCTGGTTCCAGACGTTGACGCGCATCTTCATTCCGGTCGCGCTACCCGGCCTGATCGCCGCGACCATCTTTGCGTTTACAGTCTCCTGGGCGCAGTTTCTCTATCCGCTGGTGTTCACGACCTCGACCGACCAACTGGTGCTGCCGGTCGGCATCATCACCACCCTGATCAAAGGCGACGTCTTCAACTGGGGACAGATCATGACCGGCGCCCTGCTCGGCGCAGCGCCGCCGCTAATCATCTACGCATTCCTGATGGACTATTACATTGCCGGCCTGACCGCCGGCGCGACAAAGGGTTGAAATCGCATGGCTGAGGTGATGTTGCGTAAGGTCGTCAAGCGCTATGACGAGGTCGAGGCGGTGCGCGGCATCGATCTCGATATCGCGGACCATGAGTTCGTCGTGCTGGTCGGACCGTCCGGTTGCGGCAAATCGACGACGCTGCGGATGATCGCGGGGCTGGAGGACATTACCGACGGCGATATCATGATCGGCGGCGACGTCGTCAACGACGTACCGCCGAAGGATCGCGATATCGCGATGGTGTTCCAGAACTACGCGCTCTACCCACACATGACGGTCGCCGAAAACATGTCGTTCGGGCTGCGGCTAAAACACTACCCGAAAGCCGAGATCAAGAGCCGGGTCACCGAAGCTGCCCGCATGCTCGACATCACCGACCTGATCGACCGCAAGCCGAAGCAGCTCTCCGGCGGCCAGCGCCAGCGCGTCGCGATGGGCCGCGCCATCGTGCGCAACCCGAAAGTGTTCCTGTTCGACGAGCCGCTCTCCAACCTCGACGCCAAGCTGCGCGTGCAGATGCGGATCGAAATCAAGAAGGTGCACCAGAAGGTTCGCACCACCACGGTCTACGTGACCCACGACCAAGTCGAGGCAATGACGCTTGCCGACCGCGTGGTGGTGATGAACAAGGGCGGTATCGAGCAGATCGGCACGCCAAACGACCTCTACCATAATCCGGCGACACGCTTCGTTGCGGGCTTCATCGGTTCGCCCGCGATGAATTTCCTGCCCTGCCGGCTCGAGGATGTCGGCGGCAAGCTCAATATCCGCCTGACCGACCGCATCGCCTTTCCGCTGCCGGGAGCCCGTGCGGCGCGGTATCAAAGCGTATCGCGCACCGACAAATTGCTACTGGGCATCAGGCCCGAGCACCTCGCGGAAGCAAGCGCACATCCGGAATCGGGTGTCGAAGCCTTCGATGCGATGCTTGACGTGACCGAGCCGATGGGGATGGAAACGCTGGTCTACTTTACGATGGATGGCACCCAGGTCTGCGGGCGAGTCAATCCGAACGCCGGCGCGCGGGATGGTGCCCCGCTCCGATTGGCGGTGGACCTCAATAACATGCACCTGCTAAACGAGGTGACCGGCGTCGTCATTTGACGATCGCAACGCAAGAAACTGCCCGGGGGGTCAGAAGGAAATGGCGACCAACAAGAAGAAAATCCTCGTCACTGAATCGATGTCACAGCAGGGACGCGCTCTCCTCAACGAGCGGGACGATATCGAACTCATCGAATTCCCCAATATGATCTCGGCCAAGGAT
>Ga0210384_10004465_pt1 | contig 15606 bp, 13 predicted proteins | sample IncBWH2MmetaG_FD_160574 | JGI IMG/M metagenome (GOLD analysis project Ga0210384, IMG submission 160574) | Forest soil microbial communities from Barre Woods Harvard Forest LTER site, Petersham, Massachusetts, United States - Inc-BW-H-2-M | ecosystem: Environmental > Terrestrial > Soil >...
GGGCAGCATGTTGGGAATCGTCTGCATTAGTTTTGTTTTGCTAGTCATGACCGCTTGCGGCGCTCCACAGGAACCCGCCCCACCTACGCCCCCGGTGGCCGTTGCGATCAGCGACCTGAGCTCGCGTCAGGCCGGCGATGGCGTGCAACTCACATTTACAATGCCCGGCAGATCCATTACTGGGGACCGGCTGCTGTCTACTGCCGCGTTCGAGGTCCTCCGCGGCACAACAAAACCCGATGGCTCGCCCGATCTAAAATCACTTCGCGTAGTCGACGCCATCCCCGGCGCCTTGGCCGAAAAATATTTTGTCGGCGATAAAGTCCAATTCACCGATCCCTTGACGCCCGAAGAAACGAACGCCCAAGAGGGCAAGATTGTGATCTACGCCGTGCGCACCCGCCTGTCACAAAAACGCGCCTCCGCCAATTCCAATATTATTTCGTTGCGCATCTTCTTGCCACCTGCGCGCGTCGCGTCGATCGAAGCTCGTGTCACCGAGCCCGCCATCGAACTCAGCTGGGCTGCGGTGAATCGCACGCCGGCGGGCGATCCGCTCACTGTCGCAGTCCGTTACAATATTTATCGTGCAGAGCTGGACGCCGCATCTACGAATCTCGCCAAACCTGACGTTTCGCAGCTGAATTTAAACGGCAAGCTGCAGTTGCTGGCCTCACAACCGGAACAAACCTATAGCGATAAATCGTTCGAATTCGGCAAAACTTACGCTTATATGGTCCGCAGCGTAATCGATGGAAATAACACATCATTGGAATCGGCCGACTCTACGCCGATCATCGTCACGCCGCGGGATACGTTCCCACCTGCGGCCCCGCAGGCCATTTCCGCAGCCGTACTGCCCGGCGAAACAGATAACTCTCCCGTCGTGGATCTCTCCTGGTCTATCAACGTAGAACCGGACTTTACCGGCTATCGCGTCTATCGCAGTGAACGCCCAGACACAAAAGGTCAGCTTCTGACAACGGAGTTGTTGCCCACGCCCGCTTATCGTGATACCTCTGTACAGCCCTCACACCGCTACTGGTATGTGGTCACAGCAGTGGACCGTGCAGGCAATGAGAGTGCGCCAAGTCCCCCGGCCCTCGTAGAAATAGCGCAACCATTGCAATAATTCCGGGTTGTATCGTAGTCGGAGCCGTTAGCCATGTTGGCTCGCCCACAAACTCATGTGCCGCAACAGTTCCACGTGTTCAGGAACTCCGCAGTGCGCATCGGCTTGCTCGCAGGTGGGGGACTATCGTTGGCTTTTTCTGGTTGGATCTATCTCGCCAATCGTGTTCCGATTTTCGACCGCATTTCCGTGGAGCGCAATCTCGCAGCTGCCGCCATTATGGGCGTGCTGGCATTTATCCCGGTGTTAGGTTTCTTCCGCGAACCCGCAAGCCTACTCATCTCCAGTCTTATTTCCTGGAGCATTCTGACTATCACCTACTGGACGCTAGGTATATTTTTCTCTGCTTTGCGCGAGTGGTACAGCAGCTTCGAGGTATTCACCATTGGTGCGGTTCTGTATTTGATCGCCGCGACAGTCTCCTGGATTGGAAGGTGCATCTGGAAAGCGCGCTCCGCACACTTCGAACACCCTCACCATCGCGCCGGCTAATCGCTGCCAGTCAGGAGCCCAAACGATCTAGTTTCCCAAGGTTCGACTGAAAAATTGCCTTAGTCGCGTGTTGCGTAATCCAGCGCATGCTCCTCAGCCGCAACTTCACGCGATTGTTGATTCCGGTAAACTACGCTGCGTGGGGGCTCCCGGGCCGCAATTCCTTCTGTTGCTGTATCAAGTTGCCGCCGCTACACGGAATCTTCATGCGGATGTCCGCGGAAGTCTCAGACTGGAGTCTGAACGTTGAATTTTGTATTCCTGGACCTGAACATCATTCTAGCCATGGCGGCTGCCGCAGTGGTCGCGATAGTCATGATTGGGTACGCGTTTTCTCGTCCCGCGGAAACTACTGAGGCCATAGAACGTAAGCGCCGCCTGCATCTGAACCAGATCGGACGCATCGCCGAGGGCCAGATTGTGGAATTCGGCGAGCATCCTCCAGAGCCGTTAGCGAAACCGAAACCATTGTTTGGATTCGGCGCTCGGCCGCTGCCCGACAATCAATTGCGTCAGTTGGTTTCTTACAGCTACGCGATCTCTGGCGTCACCTATCACACTGCCCAGGATATTACCGGTCTTGAAGGCCAGATCCGTTTCGAACGGCTGGTGGCCGGGCAACCCGCCAGCGTTAAATACGACCCCTCAAATCCCAGCGATTCCATTCTCGTAGCGGACGACTGGTCCGGTCTGCGCTGACGCCCACCAGCCCACCGAGGTTGCTAATTTTGTCGCCCCGACACTTATCGCCAGAGCCTCAAACCGGCCACTTGAGTTATTCTTGTCGCGTGACTCCTGACGCCAATCCCTTGTCATGAAGATGATTTTTGCTTCAATTTTTACCACTATCCTCATCGTAGCCATGAGCCTTGGCGCCATGTTCATCCTGGTGCAGACCACCATCTACGTCACCGCCATTCAATCCACCGCACAGCGCGCCGCGGCCATCGTAGCCGAACTGTTCCTGGGCGTTGTACTGCTGCTAGGTACTGTCTGGCTGGCCACGCATCTCGCCGTTCGCATTTTTGGCAAAAAAGACGCACTCGCGGGAGGGCCGCTTGTCTGAGAAGAAAAAAGCCCTTTCCGCTTCCACTTCGAATCATCATGATCGCATGGAAGAGTTACGCAGGTTGTCCGCCGAGGCCGAAGCCGGCGGCGGCGTTGAGCGCCGCGAGAAGGAACACAAAGCCGGCAAGCTTACTGCCCGCGAACGCATCCACCTCCTGCTGGATGAAAATACTTTTGAGGAACTAGACAAATTTGTCCGCCACAATTGCGTCGATTTCGGAATGGAAACTCAGCGCCCGCCCGGGGATGGTTTTGTCACAGGATTTGGCCGCATCGATGGGCGCCTCGTTTACGTTTTCGCGCAGGACTTTACCGTTTTCGGCGGTTCACTCTCTGAAGCCAACGCGCGAAAGATTTGTAAAATAATGGATTTGGCCATGCGCGCAGGCGCCCCGCTTATCGGACTTAATGATTCCGGCGGCGCGCGCATTCAGGAAGGCGTCGCTTCACTCGCGGGTTACGCCGATATTTTCCTGCGCAACACGCTAGCCAGCGGAGTGATCCCGCAGATCAGCGCCATTATGGGCCCTTGCGCCGGCGGAGCCGTATATTCTCCCGCGATCACCGACTTTATTTTCATGACCCGCGAAACTTCGTACATGTTCGTCACCGGCCCTGACGTAATCAAGACCGTCACCCACGAAGAAGTCACCAAGCAGGAGCTTGGTGGCGCCATGACGCACAACGAAAAGAGTGGCGTCGCCCACTTCGTCGCGCGCGATGACTCAGATTGCCTGGCCATGATTCGGGAATTGATGAGTTTCTTACCCTCCAATAATCTCGAGGATGCACCGCGCCGTGCCACTTTCGACAGCCCCAACCGCCGCGACGAATCGCTGAACACTCTGGTGCCTGACGATCCTCAGCAGCCTTACAACATTAAAGACGCGATCCAGGCCATCGTGGACGATGGGTATTTTTTTGAGGTGCACGAACATTTCGCCAAAAATCTTGTCGTGGGCCTTGCCAGGTTAGATGGGCGCCCGGCGGGCTTCGTGGCCAATCAGCCCTCGTTTCTGGCAGGCGTGCTCGATATAAGCGCTTCCGTAAAGGGCGCCCGGTTTGTGCGCTTCTGCGATGCCTTCAACATACCGCTGATTACTTTTGAAGACGTGCCCGGTTTTCTTCCCGGAACACAGCAGGAATTCGGCGGCATCATTCGCCATGGCGCCAAGCTTTTATTCGCATTTGCCGAAGCTACCGTTCCAAAAATCACGGTGATTACCCGCAAAGCTTACGGCGGAGCGTACTGTGTGATGGCCAGCAAACACCTGCGCACCGACGCGAACTTCGCATGGCCTACTGCTGAAATCGCGGTCATGGGTCCCGAAAGCGCTGTGAACATCGTCTATAAACGCGAATTGGATAAGGCTTCGGAATCAAACCGTGAGGTGTTGCGGGAGGAAAAAATCGAGGAGTTCAGAGATCGCTTTGCCAACCCGTTTGTCGCGGCTGAGCGCGGCTACATCGATGCGGTCATCGAGCCCGCCGACACCAGAACGCGTATCATCACTGCCTTGCGAGCACTGGAAAATAAGCGCGATATCAATCCGCGCAAGAAACACGGCAACATCCCCCTGTAGTTAAATCCTGGAGTTGCCACCGAGGTCGAAGACCGCTTCAAAAGTGGCTTCGTTATTTAAGAAGGTATTCCTCTAAAAACTCAATTGTCGTATAAAACTGAAAATCCTGATTCTGCTTCTTGCGAAAGCCATGCCCTTCGTCTTTGGCCATCAAGTACCACACCGGCGTGCCCTGCTTCTTCAACGCGCCGACGATTTGTTCTGATTCCGTTACCGGCACCCGCGGATCGTTCTTCCCCGCAACGACCAGCATAGGCTTCTTAATTTTCTCGATGTTATTCATGGGTGCAATTTTTTCGAGAAAGTCATGCATCTTAGGATCGCGCTCATCGCCGTATTCCACGCGGCGTAAATCTCGCCGATAGCCTTCAGTATGCTCCAAAAATGTAACCAGGTTAGACATTCCCACGACGTCCACCGAGCACCGTATGCGCTCGCTATAAAAAGTGGAAACTGCCAGCGTCATGTGCCCGCCGTAGCTGCCGCCGGTCACCGCGATTCTGTCGGTGTCGAGATCCGCTCTGGTCCCCACCCAGTCGAACAGCGCGTTGATATCTTTGTAAGTGTTCTCGCGCTTGAATCCATTATCCATCAGCGAAAAAGTCTTGCCGTATCCCGTCGAGCCTCTCACGTTCGGGTAAATCAAGGCCATGCCCAGCTCATTCAAATAATAATTTGCGCGCCCCAGAAAAATCGGCTGCGACTGCCCTTCCGGCCCGCCATGAATCACCACCAGAACCGGTCTCTTGCCGGTAAATTTCGCGGGCGGCTTGTACAAAAATCCGGAAATCATTTTTCCATCGAAGCTTTTCCAGTGCACCAGTTCGGCCGCCGGAAACGCATCCGTCTTGACCGCTGTTTCGCTCACCGTCCAGCGTTCCAGCTTGCCAGTCGTGACATCCAGCGAATAGCAATCCCCCGCCCCCTGGGCATTCGTGAGCGAGAAGGCCAAATCATGTCCGTCGCGATGCCAACGTAGCCCCTGCATTACTCCCGCCGGCAGTTTTGGCAAGTTCACCGCTTTCTGCGTCGCCGTATCCATCACGTGCAAAACACTGAGGCCTTCTTCGTTGGTGATAAAAGCTAATCGCTTCCCGTCGTGCGAAAGATCAAAGGACTCCACATCCCAGGGAATGTCGGTGGTCAAAAATTTCGGATTCCTTCCGGACATATCGAGTAACGCCAGTCGCTGAAATTCCGAGCCCTGATCAGTGGTTACATAAATTCCTTTGCCATCTTTGCTGAATCGCGCCGAGGCGTAGGACACTTTCTCCTTGTTATCCCGAGGAGTTAGGGCGGCCTTTTCTCCAGTCGCAGTGTTTACCAGCCATAAGTATGTTTCGTTGATGGAAATTTGCTCCTGCAGCAAGATATTTTTATCATCCGGAGACCAGTCGATGGGTTCCCAACCGCCGCCCTTCAATGGTGTTAACAAATGATCGGTCTTCGAATCGCTCGGATTCATCACCCATAAATCCGTATCCTGCCCGTTGCGCCTGGTGGAAACGTAGGCAATCTGGTCACCGCCGGATGACCACGACCCCAGCAAATTCCTCGATTTGCCATCCGTCAACAGCGTCACATTCGCGGTAGCCACATCGTAGCGGTAAAGTTGATACCACTCCCCGCCGCCGATATCTTTTACAAAAACAAAATAGTTGCCCCCGTTGGGGTGAAACTGCGCATCCGCTATCGAATCTGGATAAAACGTTAATTGCTGCCGTTCCCCTCCGGGTATCTTCACCAAATGAACTTGCGGCGTGTCCGCAAAGCGCGTGCGGATGAGCATCTGGCGTCGCGTAGGGTGCCAATCCGAAACTAACGCGAAACGGTAAGACCCGTAGCGGCCGGCCGTCTCCGCCAGTGAAGCTGGGATTTTGGGCACGCCATCGACTAACAGATTCTCCGTGGGAGCGATCACCGCTTCCTGCGCGCGGCCCTCCGTGAACCCAACAAATAGAACCACAGCCCACATCGTCAAAGTTCGCTTGCTCACCCCTCCTCCTTGAAGCACCCATCTGTCTAGAAACGATTGGACACCTTACCCCAACGCCGACCTTTGGCCAAGCGCATCGCGTGTTAAAATTTCGCCGAACCATTCACCAGGCATGTTCAGGAAAATTCTAATCGCCAATCGCGGAGAGATTGCCGTGCGCATCCTGCGCGCTTGCCGAGAACTGGGCATCCGCTCTGCCGCGGTATTCAGCGAAGTCGATCGTAAATCTCTGCATGTCCGGCTGGCCGATGAAGCTTATCCAATAGGCCCAGCAGCGTCAGCCGAAAGCTATCTGCGTATCGATAAGTTGATGGACGTCGCGCGCCGTGCGGGCTGCGACGCCTTGCATCCCGGTTATGGCTTCCTCGCGGAAAATCCCGCGCTCCCACGGGCCTGTAGCGAAGCCGGCGTCACCTTTATAGGCCCGTCCGCCGAAGCCATGGAAGCGCTAGGGTCGAAAACTGCGGGACGCCAGCTCGCGCGACGCTCCGACGTGCCCAGCGTGCCTGGTACAAACGATCCCATCGAAACTCTCCAGCAGGCTCAAGTCTTAATCGAAAACATTGGCTTGCCGGTCTTGCTTAAAGCCGTCGCCGGCGGCGGCGGAAAGGGCATGCGGGTCGTAAACCGCCTCAGCGATCTGGCGGCCGCCTTTCGCGATGCTTCCTCGGAAGCCCAGAATAGTTTTGGCGACGGCCGCGTTTATCTTGAAAAATATTTGCTCAAACCGCGGCACGTGGAAATTCAAATTCTCGCCGATTCCCACGGCCGTGTCGTTTCCCTCGGCGAACGCGAATGCTCCGTGCAGCGGCGCCATCAAAAAGTCATTGAAGAAGCTCCATCGCCAATCATGACTCCCGACCTGCGCAGAAAAATGGGTGACGCCGCGGTACGCCTGGCGCGCGCCGGTGGTTATACCAATGCAGGCACGGTTGAGTTTCTCGTGGATGCCAATCTCGATTTCTATTTTCTGGAAGTAAACACTCGCTTGCAGGTCGAGCACCCAGTCACCGAACAAGTGACCGGGCTTGATCTGGTCAAGCTGCAAATCGCAATCGCCGCCGGGCATCGCCTGCCCTTCGCATGGGAAACCATTACCCCACGCGGTCACGCCATGGAAGTTCGGTTGTACGCAGAAGACCCTGACAATAATTTCTTTCCGTCACCTGGAAAAATTCTTTCGCTCCACGCGCCCAGCGGCCCGGGCATTCGCCTCGACGAAGGCGTATATGAAGGCTGGACCGTTCCGAATGACTACGATCCGTTACTCAGCAAGCTGATCGCTTCGGGCAATAGCCGGGAAGAAACCATTGCGCGTCTTCGCCGTTCTCTCGAGGAGTACACCGTTACCGGAATCAAAACCAATGCCGCTTTATTCCGCCGCATTCTTGGCGAGCCGGAATTTGTTCGCGGCGAAATCCACACCACCTGGCTAGATGAATTGCTGCTGCGCAAACACCGTTCAACTCCTGTCGAGCAAGGAAGCGAAGACGCTGCCGCCATTGGCGCCGCAGTTTGGCAGGCCATGCAAAATGCAGCCGCACCATCCTCGACCAGTGGCGAAGAAACGATTTCGCGATGGAAGCATGAGGGCCGCGAGCAGCAACTGGACCGCACGCCATGAGATTCGAAGTGCAATTGGCGCCTTCAACCGGAAAGAGAACTCACACCGTCGAGCTCGAACGCCTGGGCGACCAGTGGCGCGTCGTCCTAGATGGTGAGCCGGTTGGCGCTGACGTCGTAGAGATCGCTGCGAACACTCTCTCAATTCTCATTCGCGGCGAATCGCACGAAATTCGAGTTGTCCGCTCTCCCGAGGGACTGCTGAGCATTCAAACTGGCCTTCGGGAATTTACCGCTGAGGTCACCGACCAGCGTTCCTGGCGCGGGCGCCGTCTCGGCCATGTAGAGGTCGAAGGACGCCAGCAGATCACTGCGCCGATGGCCGGCAAGGTAGTTCGCTTGCTGGTGAAATCCGGTGAAACCGTGGAAGTAGGACAGGGCCTTTTGGTCGTCGAAGCCATGAAAATGCAAAACGAAATTCGTTCCACAAAATCAGGTACCGTCGAGCGCCTTCTCGCAGATGAGGGCCAAACCGTGAACGCCGGAGAAATACTCGCCTGGATTAGTTAGGCGCCGATCTCGGGTTATTGGGCGACGGCCTCGGCGGTTACCTGGTGGCGCCACGCAAACATCCGCGACAACCTCCGCTGCGTATAAGCTCCGCCAATCCATTTCCCAAACCAGCCCAATGGGAATTCATACTCCACGCGATCTTCCAACCAGCTTTTGTTTTGCCCCTCGGGAATGAATAGATGGGTATGTTCCCAGCGACGAAAGGGCCCGGCGATCATGACGTCGCGAAACATACGTCCCGGTTCGCAAGCATTGTGCTCAGCCGTCCACGTTTGGAAGAAAGGACCTGCGCGAAGGCTGATCTTCACTCGGGATCCTGGCTGTTCTATGGAGCCGCTGCGTTCAATGACGCGGGCATTTTCCCAAGGAGGGGTGAGCCGCGTAAGCGCGTCAGGCTTGGCGTGAAAGGCGTAAACAACATCCGCGGAGGCGGGCATCTGACTGCGATAAACGAACAGTTCACTCACAAGCGATGATAACCGGATAATGGATTGGAGACCGCTGTAACGCAATCAGCGACGTGAGAGTTTTGCAGCACTATGGCTGTAGCGTTCCAACGCATCGGACTGCAGGAATTTTTTTGCTGCGGGATCGTTTTTCAAGTACGCGTCCCAGAAAGCCAGCGAAGCGGAATTGGTATACCCCAGAATTGCCGCAGCTTGCGAGGACCGCGCGGAGTTTACGGTTTCTGCGGTGATGAATGACATGTGACTCGCGCCCTGGATGAGCACTTCATAGTTATCGCCCGGTTGGCTGCGTTCGAATGGAATTTTGTGCCAAGCTACGTTTGCCAGCGTCCCCAGGTTATCGAGCGAGCCAGTTATGCCCATAAAGGGCAGAGAAATGTTGCTGAACGAGTGCGCGGTCAAGCCGAACTGTCCCGGACCTTGCGGCGAGAGACAGAGAATCGCCTGCGCACGAGGATCGGAAAAATTTTGACCAGGACGGCCCGGCAGATCAACCAATGCTCCACCGATAACTTCCGCAGTGTAAGCACCCATGGAGTGGCCGGCTACGCCTATGCGGCTGGCATCGACTTTCCCGTTGAGGCCGGCGACACGTTTTTGCAAACCAGCGAGCGAGTCCAAAAGGAAGGAAATGTCCCGTGGACGGCTTTCCCAGAGCGCGGGATTTTTCAACGCTTCGCGGACGGCTTGCGGGAAGTGTCCGTTCTCGTCGCCGTTACTGCGCCGTTGCGCGACTGAATCCTCATGGATGGGCTGAAGTGTAATGTAACCGTAAGTCGCCCAATGGCGTGTCAACGACTCGCAGCAAGTGTCCGATCCACCTGCCCCATGGGAAAAAATGATGACCGGATATTTGCTGGCCATCACCGGGTAGAAGATTCGAACGCGCACATCCTTGTTGCGCTTCTCATCATGGAGCACCAGACCCGCAACTTCGGTTACTGCCAAAGGTCCAGTTTCAAGCTTGTAGCCGTCGGGCGCTTCGTCGGACAACGATGGCAGCGCGGGAGGCGAAGATTCTTTAGCGGACGAGGGCGGCGCGGTAGTCATGGTCGATGGCCCAGCGGCAGAATTCGGGAGCGAAAATCCGACGCCGCCAGACTGCCAGGTAATCACCAAGGCAGCGACAATACTAAGCACGGAAATAATTACGATGTTGGTGAGCAACGTTTTGCGGCGGCGCCTCCGCAGCAGATCGCCCTGGCTTGAACCGGGATTTTTTCTCAGCGCTTTGAATATTGACATGCCTGTTGAAGCACCTATGTAGTTCTAAAAACCGGAATCGCCATCAAAGTTGCACCGGGCTTTACGGCCATGGTGATGTATTGCTCCGTTCGAACTTAACTGGCAACGATGGGCTGGAGCCTACGCCTAAATGAGTCGCGCAACCGCTCACTTTTTTGCTGGGGGTCAGGGTGGACGGGAATTCCTGCTGCCAAGACCAGTATATCAGGGGTGGGCACAAAGAACGCCCTCGACCGGCTCGTCGAACCTAAAAGGTTAGTGTCGCTCCTTGGCTGCAGTGTATTTTTGCATGCAGTTCTTTACCGAAAACATGCGCGCGGCCGTGGTGGTTTCTTCGGCACGATACCGAGATTTCTTGACATTTACTCGCAGCAAGCTATCGTCTGCGTCTGGCCATACGAGGAGATAAGCGCGATGCGCAGGACAATTGGATTATTTCTGGTGACAAGCATGTCTGTGGCGCAGGCTTACGGACAAGCGCAGAACCCTGAAAGCAAGGCACCCCAAACAAGGACGCCCGAAACAAGCACGGTGGTGCTGAAGGCGGCTAGGCTGTTCGACGGCAAGAGCAATTCGTTGATGACGCCGGGCCTGGTGATTGTGACCGGCGGAAAAATTTCCGCCGCGGGCGCGAATGCCACCGTGCCGGCCGGAGCGGAAGTGATCGACCTGGGAGATGCGACACTTTTGCCGGGATTTATCGATGCGCATACCCATCTGACCATGATGTATACCACCGACTATAAGCAGGCCGCGCTGGACGGTCTGCAAAAAACTATTGCCGAGCAAACCCTGGACTCTATCGCCAACGCCAAAGTTACGTTGCTCGCGGGATTTACGACCGTGCGTGATGTCGGCTCGCATGACTTCTTGGATGTCGGCCTGCGCAATGCCATTCGCAATGGCAAGGTGCCCGGGCCGCGCATGCTGGTCTGCGTGCATGCCATTGGCGCTACCGGAGGCCACTGTGACGAAACGGGCTACCGCTCCGGCGTGTTTGGAAGTGAATCGGGACCGGAACAAGGAGTGGCTAATGGGCCAAATCAGGTGCGTTACGCGGTGCGCCTGGCGCACAAATATGGCGCTGACATTATTAAAACCTGCGCTTCGGGTGGGGTCCTTTCTATGGCCGACGATGTTGACACGCCGCAGTTGACGCAAGAGGAACTGAATGCCCTGATCGACGAAGCGCACGCGCTAAAAAGAAAAGTCGCCGCCCATGCTCATGGAGCGGAAGCGGCCAAGCGCGCCATTCGCGCTGGCGTGGATTCCATCGAGCATGGGTCGTTCCTGGATGACGAAGCTCTGGACATGATGAAACAGCACGGCACCTACTACGTGCCGACCTTGATGGCCTTGCAAGGATTGTCGGAACAGATACAGTCGGGCATGTACATTCCTCCAGCCATCCGGTTAAAGGCCGAGCAGGCGATGACCTCTTTGCATAAAACATTTCAAAAAGCCCTGGCTAAGAATATTAAAATTGGACTAGGCACCGATGCGGCGGTCTATCCGCACGGGCGCAATGGCGAAGAGTTTCATCAGATGGTCGATCTGGGTATGAAGTCAATCGACGCGTTGCGAGCGGGCACATCGGTTGATGCCGAGTTGCTAGGACTGGCTGACAAAATAGGTTCCCTGGAAGCGGGTAAGTCAGCTGATATCGTTGCTGTTCCCGGCAATCCGCTGCAGGATGTACGGCAGACGGAGCATGTGTTTTTTGTAATGAAAGAAGGCGTGATTTATAAGAACGATCGGTCAGGAGCACATTGACGTAATCGCGTCTCGTATAGGTTTTATTACGAATACCTTCACAGACAAATCATGAACCTCGCATGACGGTTTCTTCCGGAGAGACTAGCGCTTCAAATTCACCAGTAAATGGTAAGCGAGTTTGGTCGTTTGCGTTGGTGGTTTCTCTAGCCACCGCGCTGGCAATTATTTCCCCGTTTTTTTGGATGGGCAACGCTTCCGGTCACGACTTCTCGTTTCACGTGGCGTCCTGGTTGGACGCGGCAGCTCAGTGGCGCGAAGGAATCCTGTTGCCACGATGGACCGAGGGAGCGAATCACGGATTCGGCGAACCACGATTTATTTTCTATCCCCCCGTTTCTTGGATGTTCGGCACCGCGCTCGGACTAGTGGTGCCCTGGATTTTCGTACCTGCAATGTTCATCGTTTTGACGCAGACCCTGGCGGGCATCTGCGCCTTTGCGCTGGGGCGGCGTTTATTTCCGCAACATGGCGCGCTGGTTTGCGCGGTTTGTTATGTGGCGAATCCCTACGCGCTACTCATCGTGTACATGCGCAGCGATTTTGCGGAGCAACTTGCACTGGCTTTTTTCCCGCTCCTGTTTTTGGCGGCGGCCGAGGTAGCAGGCCTGTTGGACTCGCCGGCTCCCTCAACCCGGCGTTCCATCGTTTTTCTGGCGCTGATGTTTGCTGCGGTATGGCTGACTAACGCTCCCGCTGGTGTGGTGGCCAGCTATAGCCTGGCCATGCTTTTTGGGTGGACTGCGCTTACACAAAAATCGTGGCGCCCGTTGCTTCACGGCGGCGCGGCACTAGCGTTGGGTTTTGGCGCGGCAAGTTTTTATCTCGTTCCTGCCGCGTACGAACAAAAGTGGGTGAACATTTCCCTGGCGCTGGCATCCGGCTTGCAACCCTCACAGAATTTCTTGTACACCGTGATTGCCGATGCAGAACATAACGCTTTCAATCGTATAGCGTCAAACACCGCCGTCCTCATGATAGTGTTGACCGGCGTATTTGCGGCGTTGAGTTTTTCACGAGGCCGGTCAACTGCACGGTCAATGACGAAGAGCCTCTGGAGCGCGTTGATTGCCCTTTCAGTGATGGCAGCATTTTTGATGACGCCCATAAGCAATATTTTGTGGATCGTACTTCCCAAGTTACGTTTCGTACAATTTCCATGGCGCTGGATGTCCATTCTCGCGATTCCGTTTGCGTGTTTCAGCTACGCCGCTGTAGTTCGAAAACGGATGCGTGGGTACGGGTCGGCATCGATGATTGCTGCAGTGCTGGCTATCCTGGCATGCACAGCCACCTACATGGTGCGCCACACCTGGTGGGACTACGAAGACGTTCCAGTGCTATTGGAGGCCCTGCAAAACGACGAAGGCTTTGAAGGCGTAGACGAATATGACCCGCTAGGGGATGACCATTCTGTGTTGCCAGAGAAATCAGAGAGAGTAACGGTTATGCCGGCGACGCCGGAAGCTCGATCCGAATCAGATGCCAAGATTGATTTGCAGCGCTGGACCGCTGAGAGAAAAGAAATGAGCATTACGACACGCGAACCGTCGGTCTTGAAGCTGCGGTTGTTGGACTATCCGGCGTGGCGTGTGAAGGTGAATGAAACCGCGGTGGTTCCGGAGCCAACGGGGGAAACAGCGCAGATCATGGTGCCGCTGGCGGCTGGACCGTCACATGTGGTGGTGCGCTTCATTCGAACGCCGGATCGAGCCATTGGAGCAGCCATCAGCGGCGCCAGCTTGTTGATCGCGCTGCTGCTTTTCATCCGGCACCCGACAGCGAGATCGAACCAAGACTAACGACGGTCCACAGTGGGATGCCGGACATCCTGGCCCTGCACTATGTAAATGACGTCTTCAGCGATATTGGTCGCGTGATCGCCAATGCGTTCGAGATTCTTAGCCACGAGGATCAGTTCAAAGGCCGGGAAGACCACGCTGGAGTCGCCCATCATGTAAGTCAGCAATTCGCGAAAAATCTGGTCGCGAAAATTATCGACCTGGTCGTCACTGGCCAAAACCTTCTGTGCCAGCTCCACGTCTCGGCGCACCACCGCATTAAGCGCATTGCGCACCATCTCTTCAACCAGCTCGCTCATACGCGGCAAATCGACGTACGGCTTTACGCGCGGGTGCCGCAAAATCCGCAACGAACCTTGCGCGATATTTACGCCTTGATCGCCGATACGTTCCAGATCGTTATTGATGCGGGACACGGCCAGCACGAAACGCAAATCAATAGCCATCAATTGGTGCAACGCGAGCAGCTGCACGACCCGGTCGTCCACTTCAATCTGTAATTCATTGATAGCGTCTTCTTCGGCGAGCACGCGATTCGCCAGCTGCTCATCGGAATCCAGCACCGAGTGCACCGCCTGGTGCACAGCGCGCTCCGCAAGGCTGCCCATCCAGAGCAGTCGCTCTTTCAGATCGTTCAAATCTCTTTCGAAATGGCGTTCCATGCGTCCTCTCGAGGGAATCTAAACTTTCATCGCGTGCTTTTGAATATTAGCCGAAGCGGCCGGTTATATACGCTTCCGTTCGCGGATCGCTGGGCGTAGTGAAGAGCTGCGGGGTCGGACTGAATTCAATTAGTTGGCCCGTAAGCAAAAATGCGGTGAAGTCACTGACCCGTGCGGCTTGTTGCATATTATGCGTGACAATGACGATAGTGCAGAGATCTTTTAGCTGCACCAGCAGCTCTTCAATTTTGGCGGTACTGATAGGGTCAAGCGCCGAACAAGGCTCGTCCAGCAACAAAACTTCAGGTTCGACCGCCAGTCCGCGCGCGATGCACAGACGTTGTTGCTGGCCACCAGAAAGCTCATACGCGGACTTATGCAGCTGATCCTTCACTTCCTCCCATAGGGCCGCGTGGCGAAGACTCTTCTCCACGGCGTCCGAGAGAGCTCCTTTGAAGCCATTGATGCGCAGCCCGTAAGCCACATTATCAAAAATAGATTTTGGAAACGGATTGGGCCGCTGAAACACCATGCCCACCCGGCGTCGAAGCGCAGTTACATCTTGCGCGAGGATATTCTGATTATCGATCAGAATGTCGCCTTCGAGCCTGGAGCTGTGCACCGTCTCGTGCATACGATTTAAAGTGCGAAGTAAAGTGGACTTGCCGCAGCCGGAAGGACCGATCAGCGAAGTCACTTTGTTCGAAGCGATATTTAAGTTGATGTCGAACAAGACCTGTTTGAGACCGTAATAAAAATTGACCTTCGAGACGGTCATGCGCATGACCAACGGCGCTTGTGGTTCGCGGCCCGTTGGAGCTGACACCGGTGGTGTAATTTTTACGGACACTGCCGACCTCACAGAAGCCATGATTAAGTCCTCGGAACCGAAATGCCTCGGGAGAGAATGACCCGCGCGACGATATTAGTAATCAGGATCAAGCCAAGCAGCACCAGGCCCGCAGCCCAAGCCTGCCGGTGCCAATCGTCATATGGCGAGATGGCGTAAGTAAAGATCATTACTGGCAGCGACGCCGTGGGCTGGTTCCAGCCGGGACTCCAGAAACGATTGCCTAACGCAGTGAAGAGCAAGGGGGCCGTTTCCCCTGCAACGCGCGCAAAGGCCAGCAAAACAGCAGTCAGTATTCCGCGATAGGCCGCGGGGACGACTACGGATGCAATCGTCTTCCACTGGCTTGCGCCCAGGGCCATGGCGCCTTCGCGCAATGCCCGCGGCACGGCACGCAGAA
>Ga0210384_10004466_pt1 | contig 15606 bp, 12 predicted proteins | sample IncBWH2MmetaG_FD_160574 | JGI IMG/M metagenome (GOLD analysis project Ga0210384, IMG submission 160574) | Forest soil microbial communities from Barre Woods Harvard Forest LTER site, Petersham, Massachusetts, United States - Inc-BW-H-2-M | ecosystem: Environmental > Terrestrial > Soil >...
TTCCGCCATGGCATTTGTCGCGAAAGCGGTTACGAGGACAGCTGTAGCGAGCCCACATCGAATGATCCTGTTCATGATGATTCCCCCTTTCCATTGTGGCTAATTCACTCGAAGGCGCCCGACCCTGGCGCTTGGGCGCTGCAAGTTCAAGCTTCTGCGAATACTCATTTGATGAAATACTTATATCCGGCTAAATCATTGATTTTTTGATGGCAAGGCGGTATCAGCTAACCTGCTAGTGCAGTTCTTCGACGAGCTTTTTTGCCGCAACGTACGGTTTTCTAGCGCGCCTGGCATGCAAGAACGGACTCCGCTCACCGGTATTGTTCACTTCGGCATATTTCAGCTTGACCTGGAAGTGCGCGAACTGCATAAGGCAGGCGTCAAAGTCAAGTTGCAGGACCAGCCGTTTCGAGTGCTTGCACTGCTGGTTGACCGCGCCGGTCAGATAGTCACGAGGGAAGAGTTTCGGCAGAAAGTTTGGCCGACCAATGTCTACGTCGGTTTTGATCAGGGCCTGAACAACGCGATCAAGAAAGTGCGGGATGCGCTGGGAGATTCAGCGGATAGTCCCCGATTCATCGAGACCGTCGAAAGGCACGGTTATCGCTTTGTTGCTCCAGTCAGCGCAGCGCCCCGGCGCCCTTCCGAACCTCAGCCCCATTCCGGCATACGCACCCTGCGGAATACTTTGATCGGCTTGACTACAGCCTCGTTGCTTGCAGCTTTGGCATACTGGGCGTGGTACGTCCGGACCATACGCGCCGCACCTTCCGAAAACGTGATCCTGGCAGTTCTGCCATTTGACAACCTGAGTCGCGATCCGGACCAGGAGTTCTTTAGCGATGGATTGACCGAGGAGATGATCGCTCAGCTAGGTAAGCTGAATCCAAAGCGGCTCACCGTCATCGCCCGTGGCTCAGTCGCAAAGTTCAAAGGTAGCAGCCTGGCTGTAAGCCAAATCGGCAGAGAACTGCACGCGGACTACCTCGTTCAAGGCAGCGTTCGACGCGCACCCGATCGGGTAAGAATCACCGTTCAGTTGATTCAGGTCCGAGACCAAACCGATCTGTGGGCTGAGAGCTATGATCGCGAACTGAAGGACGTGCTGGTGCTGCAAGATTCCGTGGCACGAACGATCGCCAGCCAAATCCACATTACTCTGACGCCAGGGCAGCAAACGCAGCTGGCGAGCCGCGCTAACCTGGATCCTAAGGCATATGAGGCTTATCTCAAGGGCCGCTACTACTGGAATAAGCGAACCGCCGACGGCCTGCAGAAGGCACTGATCTACTTCCAGGAGGCGATCAACCAGGACCCGGCCTACGGCGCCGCCTACTCAGGTTTGGCAGATTGCAACAGCGGACTCACGTGGCACGGCTTCAAGTCTCCGTCGGACGCACTTCCCAAAGCCAATGCAGCAGCACTCAAAGCCATTGAGATCGACCCACAGTCCGCGGAAGCCCATGCTTCTTTGGGTCTAGTTCTCAACCACAAGTGGGATTGGACCGGCGCGGCGGCGGAGTTTAAGCGTGCGCTGCAGTTGGATCCCCACTATGCGAATGCCCATCATTGGTATGGAGATAATTTGTCGATTACGGGGCGACACGACGAAGCGCTGCTCGAGGCGAAGCGGGCGCTGGAACTTGATCCGCTCAACCTCATGATCGGTACCTGGGTGGGACTACGCCACTACCTGGCTCGCCAATTTGACCTCGCAATTGAACAGGGTCGGAACACCGTGGAATTGGAGCCACATTTCGCAGCTGCTCACCTCCTGCTCGGCGAAAGCTACGTTCAAGTGGGGCTGCACGAGCAAGGCCTCGCCGAGCTGCAGACCGCGGCTAACCTGTCCGGAAACAGCCCTCTTTATCTGGCTCAGGTTGCGGTTGCTCACGCTTTGGCGGGGCGGAAGACCGAAGCGCTTCGGATTGTTGCTCAGCTACAAACGGATTCCAGCTCTCGGTACGTATCACCGTACGGGTTGGCGCAGATCTACGCCGCTCTGAACGACAAAGAGCAGACCTTCAAATGGCTTCAAACGGCCTATGATGATGGTGCGGTGTGGCTCTCATATCTCGCTGTCGATCCCGTATTTGACGGCTTTCGCTCGGATCTGCGCTTCCAGGATTTGTTGCGGCGCATCGGCCTGGTGCCGTGACGCATCGGAAATCAGGCACCTCGGGGTGTCGGCAATATCGTCCGCAGCCGGCCCACACAAGGTGCGCATTTATGAAGAGCCAATCGGGAGTTCATGGACCCTGGTCCGGGCGCATTCGGTCATTGCGCTTTGCAGAACGCGGATGATTTTGGGATCCTCCATCATCGCGACGTTGAAGCGCATGAAACTTCCGGCCGATTGCGAGACGCTGAATACATTGCCCGGCGCGAACAAGACGTCATCGGCAAGGGCGAGCCGGGCGACGGCGGCAGCATCGATGGCGTCAGGCAGCTTGCACCATAGAAACAACCCGGCCGCCGGCTCGATCCAGGGTATGACCCCGATGCCCTTCAGACGTTTGATCGTGCGATCCATCTTTTCTTGCAGGCGGACTCGCACCTGGTCCATGTGGCGACGAAAACCGCCGTCGGCGAGCGCGTGGTGCAAAAGCTTCGCGGCCAACGGGCTTCCCGACATGCCGGTGGCGATGCGCAGATCGCTCAGCCCGGCAATCCACTCGGGTTTCGCGATGATGTGGCCGCACCGGATCGCACTCGACACCGACTTGGAGAAGCTGCCGACCCGGATCACCCGGTCGAACCCGTCGAACGCCGCCAGACGCGGCGCCGATTCGGTCTCGAAGTCGGCGAAAATATCGTCCTCGACCACGATCAGATCGTGTGCATCCGCGAGCTTCATGATGCGGTGAGCGGTCGCTGCCGACAGGGTCGCACCGGTCGGATTGTGGATGGCTGAGTTCATCAGATAGAAGCGCGGACGATGTTCCGCGAGTGCCTGTGCAAAAGCGGTGATGTCGGGACCGCTCGAGGTATAGGGAATGCCGACGATCCTGGCTCGGTGAGCCCGCAGCAGCGCATGAAAGTTGAAATAGCTCGGGTCATCGACCAGCACGACATCGCCAGGCTCGATGAGGAAGCGGCAGACGAGATCGATCGCATGCGTTCCGGAATCTGTCAGAAGCACCTGATCAGGTGCCGCGTCGATGCCTTGGTCCGCAAGGCGTCGTGCCAGGAGGCGGCGCAGGGGTTCCGTACCCAAGGGTGGCGCATAGCCGGTGACCGATGTTTTTCTGACCCGCGCTATGGATCGCATTCCCTTGCGCAGTAGCTCTTCGGGCATCCAGTCATCCGGCAGCCAGCCACATCCCGGCTTGAGCGAGGCCGTCCCTGAAGTCAAGGATTGCCGCAGCATCCACAACGGATCGATCTCGCGGTCAAGGCGTGGCCCGACCTGCGCCAGGGACAGTGGCGCCAGCGGCGCCGCGATGTAGAAGCCCGATCCCGCACGAGAACGGATGACGCGCTCCGCGACGAGGCGATCATAGGCCTCGACGACCGTCGATTTAGAGAATCCCGTTGCTTCCGCCATGGCGCGCACTGACGTGAGTCGGGCGCCGGGGTTGAGCACGCGGCGTTCGATGCGCTCTCGGACCAGCGCCATGACTTGCTCGACGCGGGTCGCTTCGCCGGCCCTTCCAAACATGACTGTATTCCCTAAAGTACCAGTACAGTACGAAAGAATTGTACTGTACTGTATCTGGAGGATCGAAGCCCCGTCAACAAGAATGGCTCTTCACCGATAACGGCGGAGAGTCGAGATGAGCAAGTGGATCGCAGTTGCTTTCTTGTTGAGTGGGATTGTAATAACGGAAGGCCATGCAGCGACGACAGGATTGGAAACGGCCGAAATTCGGGTGCGATATGAACGCCGGGAGCTGACCTCTCCCGCCGCGGCACGCCGTCTATTGAGACGGATCGGCCATGCAGCCCTCGAATCATGCGGCGCCTCCCCGTTCAGCCTGGCTGAGTTCAAGACGGCGACTTTGGTGTCTCGATGCTGGAGAGACGCCGTCGATGATGCCGTGCGTCGCATCGATGACCCTCTGCTGACTGCAGCGGCACGCGAAGGTCGACGGTAGCGATCGTTGCATGAACCTGGAATTTGATCCAATTAATTTGCCGCTGCTCGAGGAGTCGCTGATGAACAGACCGTTCCAACTGGTCGATGTATTCAACACCGATGCGTTCACTGGAAATCCATTGGCTGTCGTGTTCGATGCGGATGATCTGACTACATCGGCCATGCAGACCATGACGCGTTGGCTGAACTTGTCGGAAACCGCGTTTCTACTGCGTCCGTCTTCGCCCAAAGCCGACTATCGGGTGCGCATTTTTACGCTCGATCGCGAAATGCCTTTTGCCGGACATCCGACCCTCGGTAGTTGTCATGCATGGCTATCCAACGGCGGCCAGTCTGCCGACGCCTCAGAGATCGTCCAGGAGTGCGGCGCCGGCCTGGTGGCGATTCGGCGCACCGCCGAGCTGCTTTCATTCGCAGCACCCCCGCTCATCCGCGGCGGATCGGTCGACGAATCCAAGCTGGTCGAAATTGCAGCATTTCTGCGAATCAGCCGCTCGCACATCGTTGATGCCCAGTGGGCGGACAACGGACCGGGGTGGATCGTGGTGCTACTCGCCTCGGCCGGTGAGGTACTGGCCCTTGAACCTGTCCGGGATCACCCCAGGCGTATCGATGTCGGGGTGGTCGGCCCACATCCCGCGGGCAACCCCATGGCATTCGAGCTGCGCGCGTTTTTCACAGATCATCAGGGCGGCGTAAGGGAGGACCCGGTAACAGGCAGTCTCAATGCCTCGACCGCGGAATGGCTGCTGTCCTCAGGCCGCGCATCGGCCCCTTACATTGCCGCCCAGGGAACTCGTGTCGGCCGCTCGGGCCGTGTTCACATCGATCAGGACAGCCGAGGCATATGGGTTGGGGGGCGCACGGCAACCCTGTTTTCTGGAATCTGCACGGCGTAAGCCCATGGGAACCAAAGCCTTATCGCATGCTATCTAGCTTCACCAGGTTCTGAGTCGCGAGCGGACCGCCGTATTGATAGGTCACTATGTCTCCAGTGTGAAATGGGATCCTTCGGCAGCTAATGACTGATGCATATGTATATCTGCCGCATTCTCATTATTTTTCCTGTGCACCGCCTGTGGCGCTGCGGTTGTCGATGCTGAGCGCACCAGCGCCAAACGCGACGATCTGGAGCAGTCCGCCGGCCATCATCACGTTCTTGAGGAAGTGGATCATTTGGTTCTGGTCGGCAAAATTGCTGTGGAATGAGACGGCGGTCGCAAGCGAAAACACGACGAGCGCGGCTGCAGCGACGCGGGCCTGGAAACCGGCGACGAGCAAAAGACCGCCACCCAATTCGACGATAACTGAAAGAGCAAGAGCCAAAGGCGGCAGCGGCAGACCCGCGGCACGAATCGCTTCGGTGGTCGGGCCGATGGCCGCTAGTTTGCTGAGGCCGCTCATGGCGAAAGGCAGACCGATCAACAGGCGGCCAGCGAACGGAGCGTAGCGGATAGCATTCATGGCAATTAGTCCTTTGTGAGGGTGAAATCAGGCGGCATCGGCAAGCGTGAATTCCGGATTCTTTTCGGCCGTGACGTTCAGATCGAGCTCACGATACCTGCGATGCCTCGCTAGCCATCATGTGGGAGCGCCTATGCCGGCGATGCCTGCTTTTTTTGGTACTCCTCTCGGAGAGGCTGCTTCATTAGTTTTCCGGTTGGCTCGCGAGGGAGATCCTGCCGAAAGTCGAATTGTCGGGGACATTTAATGGGCCCTAACCCGTTCCGGGCATAGTCGCGAAGCTCCTCGGCCAATTCCTTGCCGGCGGTACTCCAATCGGCCGGTTGGACCACGGCAACCAGTCTTTCCCCCATTTCTTCGTCTGGTGCACCAAAGACAGCGACGTCCGCGACCTTCGGATGGGTGATGAGGAAGTTTTCGATTTCTTGGGGATAGATGTTAACCCCTCCAGAAATGACCATGAAGTGCTTTCGATCGGTTAAAAATAGATGGCCGTCGCTGTCGAGGCGTCCAATATCGCCTAATGTGGCCCAACCGTGCTGATCATGAGCGTCTGCAGTCTTTTTGGGATCGTTGTGATATTCAAACGTGGGGCCGTCCGCGAAATAGACGTTGCCTATTTCTCCGGTTGGAACTTCTTGACCAGAATCATCGGTGATCTTAACCGTCCCGAGGACTGCTCGACCGACTGAGCCCGGCTTTTTCAACCACTCTTTAGCGGATAAAGCCGTAATGCCACACATTTCTGTTCCGGAATAGTACTCATGTACGATGGGGCCCCACCATTCGATCATCTCGCGCTTTATTGGTACCGGGCATGGCGCGGCTGCGTGGACGACAGCCTTGAGTGACGAGACGTTTGCAGCTTGCCTGACCTCAAGCGGTAATTTGAGAAGCCGGACGAAATGAGTAGGGACGAAAGTCGCGTGGGTCACCCGGTACTTCTCGATGAGCGTGAGCGACTCCTGCGCATCGAATTGATCCATCAAGATAACTGTTCCGCCGAGGCGCTGAATTGTCAGCGCCCATCGAAGCGGTGCGGCATGGTAAAGAGGCGAGGTTGAGAGATACACGCTGTCGGCATTCATTCCGTACAGCGTCTCACCCATCTGTGTGAGTGGCGTTGGGTCGTCAATGGAGCCGTCGGGGAGTGGCGGCTTGACGCCTTTCGGTCGACCCGTGGTGCCGGAGGAATACAGCATGTCGGTGCCCGGGTTTGGATTCGCGATCATGCCGGTGGGGAAAGGCGCTCTTGCGGTTCGCCAATTCAAAATGTCGTCTGACGCGAGGTCAGTAAAGAAGCCTCGGACGTGTGGCATATTCCGCAGAGCGGCTATCGTCAATGGGGCCAGTCGACTAGACGCGATGACGATTTGTGCGCCTGAATCCTCAATGATATAGCTGATGTCCGCTGCGCTGAGCTTGGTAGAAATCGTCGTGAGATACAGCCCGATCCGCTGAGCTGCCCACGCGATCTCGAATATGTCGAAGCTATTGTCGAGCAGGACCGCGATCACGTCACCGCGCGCGAGGCCAAGCGCGCGCAGTAGATATGCGCCTTGATTCGCTAGTTCGTCTAGCGCCCGATAAGTCAGGATGCTTCCGGACTTCGCGCCAACGCAAGCCGCCTTGTCAGAAAAACTCGCCATTGCTGGTAGGTGCTGCATGACCTTTCCTTGCTTGTGGTTCCTTCCGAAGGGTGTACCTCAACCCACGGACTCGTTTGCCCCGTCACGCGCATCTCATGCAATTCGCGGCTTGAGCGCAAGTCGAGAGCAAGGAATGTCAAAAGTGCCATCAACCCAGTGAAAGCGCCGGCTCGAGTTTGCTCTAAGCTTTACATCAAGAGATTGGCCGAGAAGGCCAACGTGTCGAGGCAACTTCCCGGGAGTGGCAGAAGTATGCGTACAGATAGCGAGCGAGTGTGGCTTTCGGCAATCATTTTGCTCGTTGCTGGAGGTGTAGCGAACGCGCAACAGGTGGCAACTGATGCCAGTCCAGGAGGAGCACTTGATGAGATCATCGTGACAGCGCAGCGCCGCGCCCAGTCCATCATGGATGTACCCTTGGCGATCACGGCCATAGGCGGCGATACTCTAGTCAAACAGGGAATCAACAATTCCGCCGATCTTGCCTCGGCCGTACCGAATCTTCAGATCAGCAGCCCCTATGGCAGTACCCAGCCCAATTTCTCATTGCGGGGCGTGAGCGTTGCCAACGAATACAATTCCAACCAGGCATCGCCAATCGGTGTCTATATCGACGACGTCTATATCGCCGCCCGTACGAGCCAAGGCATGGGCTTGTTCGACCTCGACCGCGTGGAAGTGCTGCGCGGGCCGCAGGGCACGTTGTTCGGACGCAATACAACGGGTGGAGCTATCAATTTCATCACTAAAAGCCCTTCACTTTCCGGCGCCAATGGCTATGTCGAGGCCGGGTACGGCAACTTCAATACCTTTACGGCGCAAGGCGCGATTGAAGAAACACTGATCGACGGCCAGTTGGGTCTCCGATTGGCGGCTAATTACGTAAAAGGCAACGGTCAGATCGAAAACATCTACCCGGGCGGCGAAGATCCTAATTCCCAAGACTCGCGGCAGGTTCGTCTATCCGTGCGGTTCAAACCCGGCAACGGCCCACTGGATGTAAAAATACGTGCCTACGCAGGCCGCGACAATCCAACTCAAGCCGCTGTTCACGGGATCGGAGCCTACCGACAGGGCTTAGATTTTTTCCAAGTCGATGAAAACAGGATTGGCGAAAATCAAACGTCAGCCTCCGGAGTCGCGGCCGCCGTGTCGCTTGAGTTGACGCCGGCTCTTACGTTGACGTCTATTTCCTCATTCGATGTCGGGCGGCAGGAACTACAGCAGGCGGCCGACGGATCGCCGCTGAATGTCTTGGATATCGATTGGCAATCCCACTTCAGGCAGTACAGCGAGGAGGCACGAGTCAACTATTCGGTGACCGGGCTGAACCTCGTCGGTGGCGTTTATTACGGATGGGACCAGACCAACACCGACAATACTTTCAATATCGGCAGTGCACTCGGTCCTGGAGTTGACGGCGGATTCTTCCAGAATTATCGGCAGGTGCGCCACTCATCGGCCGTATTCATTCAAGGTGACTTCAATATCACGTCGAAACTCGTGTTTACCTTGGGCGCAAGGTACACGGAAGATAAAGCTCGCTACGACGATGGGTACGCCAATTTATTCATCGGAGGCCTCAACGACCCCCATGTGCCCATCGCAAGCACCGTGCCATGCCCAGGCGCGCCGGGAACATGTGCCTATGATCCTAATGCGCGATTTGTCGTCAATGGCAAGAATGACGCGCCTACAGGTCGGGCCGCCCTGAGCTACACGTTCGACAACGGCTTGCTTACGTATGTCAGTTACAACCGCGGCTACCGTGCAGGGGCCTTCAACGGCGGCGGCTACACATCGTCATCCGGCATCACGTACATCAAGCCGGAGACGGTCAATGCCTACGAAACCGGCGTGAAAGGCCGCTTATTCGATAAGGCGCTCACGCTGGCGGCGGCGGGTTTCTACTACGACTATAACAATCAGCAGCTGCAAGACACTCGGCCAGGGCCAGTTTCATTTCTCGTCAATGCGCCTAAGTCCAAAATCTACGGTGTGGAAACCGAAGCCACCTGGCACGTTGTGCCGGACTTTACGCTACGTGGATCCTTCGGCTATCTCCATGCAACGTACACTGAGCTGTTACTGCAGAATACCAATCTCGCGGGCAACAAACTTCCCTTCGCGCCGACCTGGACCGCGCAAGCGGCATTCGATTGGATCTTCGCACACGTCGGCGGCGGCGCGGTGGCCCTATCTCCGCAAATCAATTACGTGAGCAAGCAGTACTTTTCCCCGTTCAATGGCGTCAATGCAGTTGGCTCCGCGCAGGAGAATTCAGAATTGTCCCAAGCCGCATTTACCAAAGTCGACGCATCGCTCGACTGGACGCGCGAGCATTGGTTGGTTCGCGCATGGAGCAACAACCTTTTCAACAAGGCGGTCTACGAATATGGCCTCGATCTGAGAGGCGCAGGATTTCCCTATAATTTTCTCGTGCCATCGACGCCACGCACATTCGGCGTCAGTGCGCGGTATTCCTTTTAACGATGTCGACATTATCGTCAAGCGTTGATATGAATCCCGATCTCAAGGATCCCGATCTCTATGTGGGGCGAGTGCCGCTCGAGGTCTTCGCGAAATTGCGAAATGAAGATCCGGTCTACTGGAATCCGGAGCGGGATGGTCCCGGTTTTTGGGCTTTGACTCGCCATGCAGACATTGTTCATGTCTCGACTCAACCCGCCCTCTTCTCTTCGGCTTACGAGAATGGCGGACATCGGATCTTCAATGAAAACGAGGTGGGATTGACTGGGGCGCGGGAGTCGGCGATCGGCATCCCATTCATCTCGCGCGATCCGCCGCTTCACATGCAGTACCGTAAAATCGTCATGCCGGCCTTGGCGCCGGGTCGGCTGGCGGGAATCGAGGAACGGGTGAAGGCCCGCTGCGCTCAGCTGATTGCAAAGATTCCGCTCAACTCGACGGTCGACGTGGTGCCGCTCTTGTCGGCCCCGCTACCGTTGTTGACGCTCGCCGAATTGCTCGATGTGCCGTCCGACATGTGGCTCAAGTTATATGACTGGACTAACGCATTTGTCGGCGAAGATGATCCGGATTTCCGTCGGTCGCCGGAGTCGATGACCGCAACGCTCGGTGAGTTCTTTGCGTTTGCGCGGGACCTGTTTGAGCGGCGACGCGCAACCCCCGGTGCTGATCTTGCCAGTGTCTTGGCCAACGCGACGATTAACGGAGCGGCCGTTTCTTTCAACGAGTTTGTTGCTAATCTGATTCTCGTTTTGGTGGGTGGCAACGAAACGACGCGGAATTCTTTGAGCCACAGCATGGTGGCGTTTGCAGACAATCCAGATCAATGGGAACTCGTACGGCGGGAACCGGCGCGGCTCCAAACGGCGGTTCGGGAGATGGTGCGGTTTGCGAGCCCGGTGATGCATATGCGTCGCACCGCGACGGCTGACACGGAGATCGGGGGGAAAAGGATAGCGAAAGGAGACAAGGTGGTTCTGTGGTATATCTCGGGGAATCGAGACAGTAGCGTTTTCGAGCATCCGGATACATTTGACATTACTCGGCGGAATATCCCTCAACTAGGGTTTGGATCGGGTCAACACGCGTGCGTCGGCTTTCGCCTTGCAGAGATGCAACTTAGAATAGCCTTTGGACTCATTGCGGAAAAGGTGGCCAGATTCGAAATCGCCGCGCCGCCGCGGCGATTTCGGTCCAACTTCATCAATGGGCTCAAGAACTTGGATATCAGGATGATTCCTCCCTGAAATCGGAGAGAGCTCATGAGCGCAGCAACGAAAGCATCGACCAACGAAGCCATTATCAGCGACATCCTCGGCCGAGCACCGGATGTGGAGCTGAGTTCTGAGGCCGATGGATGGCGGCTGTGCCGCTGGCGGCAATTCGTCGGAACGTACAAATTGCCTGCGTTGCCTCAGCCCATTTTCGTGGTTCACATTGCGGGCAAACCCCACGTCCGGACGTGGGAAAATGGTGCTTGGAGCGCAATCAGTTCGACTCCGGGCTGCGCGACACTGGTGCCCGCAGCGCGGGCGACGGGCTGGTTGGTGGACGGCGAACTGGATGTGGTGACCCTCAGCATTGCCGACGCATGCTTGAAATCCACCACCGTGTCGGAGCCATTTCGGCGCATGCGCTTCGCGTTCGCGGATCCCTTGGGCGTCGCATTGTCTCGGCAGGTGCTAGCCGAGCTCTATGCGCCGCAGGCCCCGGAACGCGACTTGTATGTCAGTGCGCTCGTGAACGCACTGAAAGCACACATCCTTCGCGGATCGAGCACGGCAGGATGCGACGACATTCCGACGGCCGGATTTTCGGCCTATCGCTTACACCACATCCTGAATGTGGTCTCGCAGCATCCGGAAGTCACTTACACCCTCGACGAGATGGCGGCCGATGCTGGGGTCACGCCTTCCCATTTTTGCCGTGTCTTTCGTAAGGCCACGGGTCAATCACCCCATCACTACGTGATGAAGATGAAACTTGATCGCGCGCAGCAGATGCTCGCCCAGTCGCAGATGCAACTGTCGAGTATCGCCGAGTGTCTGGGGTTCACGAGCCAGAGCCATTTCACGCGGGCTTTTCGCCAACACGCCGGAAAAACACCCACCGAGTATCGGCGTCAGCACAACGGCAGTGGTCGATGACGAGTTTGTGCGGCTTCGAAAATTTGGTGCTACCCGACACGACCCTATATGCGGGCACTGAGCCGCTCAAAATTACCGATGTCGAGCACGACGAAGATCCCTGCTCGGGCGCTGTGTTTGCGGACATCCCAATCGCTTCGATGGCGGACGTCGATGCCGTCGTTTCGGCAGCTAACGCCGCCTTCCATCACGCATCATGGCGCACTCTCGCCCCGCTACACCGCGAACGACTGCTGCATCGGTTCGCCGATGCCATTGAAGCAGACTTACCGCGCCTCGCGGCGCTCGAGGCGCTCGATACCGGCAAGCCGGTCGCCATCGCGGAGGCCGTCGATATTCCGGCGGCCGTTGCGTGGCTGCGGACGTATGCCGGATGGCCGAGCAAACTGAGCGGGCGAACCGGCGCGCTTGCCGCAACCGCAGGAGACTTCCACGTTTACACGCGACGGGAACCGGTAGGCGTGGTTGCAGCGATTACCCCATGGAATTTCCCGATCGTTCTATCGATGTGGAAGATCGCGCCCGCCCTGGCGGCCGGGTGCACCGTGATCCTCAAGCCTGCGGCCGAAACGCCCTTGACCGCATTGCGCCTCGCGGAGATCGCTCGGGAAATCGGCTTTCCCACCGGTGTGTTTCAAGTGATTACCGGTAACAGAACAACGGGGGCTGCACTCGCCTGTCATCCAGACGTTGCCAAGGTCGCATTTACCGGATCGACGGCGACCGGCCAAGCGATTTTACAGGCGAGTATTCCGGATCTTAAGCGCGTGACGCTTGAGCTCGGCGGCAAGTCGCCCTCGATTATCTGCCACGACGCCGACTTAGATCGAGCCGTGGGACAAGCGGCGATGGCATGCTTTTTCAATACCGGACAGGTTTGTTACGGCGGCACGAGACTCTATGTGCATCGCTCGATCTATGAGCGGGTTCTCGATGGCGTCAGTGCCATAGCGGCTGCGCAACGTATGGGCGCAAGCGCGGACAGGACGAGCCAACTCGGTCCGCTCATCAGCGTACGGCACTTCGACAAGGTGAGCGGATTCGTAGAGCGCGCGGTGGCATCCGGTCTGGAAACCGCCGGCGTCCCGATTGCGGTGCCTGAAAGAGGACACTATTTTGCTCCGACGATTTTTCGAGACGTCGGACCAGAGGCCGAAATTGCACGGGAGGAAGTGTTTGGCCCAGTGCTGACGACTGCCGCTTTCGATGATTTGGAGGAGGCGATCGCACTCGCAAACGCGAGTACCTATGGTCTTGCCGCTCATGTATGGACGCGAGATCTCTCAACCGCACACCACGCTGCCGCACGCCTCGATGCGGGTACGGTATTCATTAACTGTATCTTGCTCGCCGACCCCTCATTCCCGTTCGGTGGGATGAAGCGCTCAGGAATCGGTCGAGAGAACGGGCCCGAAGGATTGGAGCCGTACTTGGAGCCCAAGTCGGTCGTCATGGCCCTGTCATGACCAAAACTGACGCTTTCCCATCGCGACGGAGCGGTCAGCATGGAAATTAGAGCGGCGGTGGCACGGCGCGCGGATCGGCCATTTTCCATCGAGTCGGCGGAACTCGATGCGCCGCGCAACAATGAGGTGCTGGTAAAAATTCACGGAGTCGGCTTATGCCACACCGATCTGATTGCGCGCTCCCAGTTCATTCCGATTCCCTTACCCGCAGTGTTGGGCCACGAGGGCGCGGGAACGGTGGTGGCGGTTGGTTGCGATGTCATGAAAGTACGGGTCGGCGACCGGGTCGTGCTGGGCTTTTCGAGCTGCGGTGCCTGTGCACGCTGCGCTGAAGATTTGCCATCGTATTGTCGGCACTTTCCGGCATTGAATTACACCGGCGCTCGCTCGGATGGCTCATCGGGAATTCGTATCGCTGGGAAAACGATATCTGGCAATTTCTTCGGCCAATCCTCCTTCGCCACTCACGCGTTGGCGCATGAGCGCAATGTCGTCAAAGTGGACGATGCCGAGGTACCGATCGAGCTCTTGGGTCCACTGGGCTGTGGCTTCCAAACGGGTGCCGGCGGCGTCATGAGATCACTCGCTTGCCGGCCCGGGTCGTCGATTGCGATTTTTGGCGGTGGTCCGGTGGGCTTGGCCGCGGTCATGGGCGCGGTGATTCAACAATGCGCTGTCATCATTCTCATAGAGCCGATTGCCGCACGGCGGCAGATGGCGGAAGCATTGGGAGCAACCCATGTCGTCGACCCCACTGTCGAGTCCGTTGGCGAGACGATTCGCGCCATACGGAATGACGGTGTCGAATTTGCCTTCGAGACCAGTGGCCGTGAATCGGTCGTAGAAATAGCGCTCAATTCTCTCGGCAGCCACGGCCTGCTCGGCCTGGTGGGGGTGCCGCCGCGAGTCGACAGCAGCTTGAAGATCAATCTCGCGGCTCTCATCACCTATGGCCACCGAATCCACGGCATCATCGAGGGAGATAGCGATCTCGATCGGTTCATCCCAGAGCTGATCGAACATTACAAAGCGGGTCGCTTCCCCTTGGACAAACTCGTCACTACGTATCCGCTCGACCACATCAACGATGCGATAGCTGCACAACATCGGGGTGAATGCATCAAAGCCGTTTTAATTCCCTAAAGGCCCGTCTTACATCGTTATCGGGGATCAAATAGTCAATATGAAAGTGAGCGGTCTTGCGGCGATAGTAACCGGAGGGGCATCTGGTTTAGGCGGCGCTGTTGCGCAACTGTTGGCGGGCGCCGGCGCGAAAGTGACGATATTCGACCTCAACGAGCAACTCGGCGCGGCGAAAGCCGCGCAAATCAACGGTCATTTCATCGCCGTCGATGTCGTCGACGAGGTCGCCGTCGACAATGCCCTTCAGGAAGCGCAAGACGTGAACGGTACTGCAAGAGTTCTCGTCAACTGCGCGGGGATTGGACCTCCAGGCAAAGTGATTGACCGTAACGGCAATCCCATCCCGCTATCCACGTTTGCCCGCATCGTGAACATCAATCTCGTCGGCACATTCAACGTGCTCTCACAATTCGCCGCTCGCCTTCACGGTGTGGAATGCGGTGACGAAGAGAGAGGTGTCGTGATCAACACGGGGAGTGTCGCGGCGTACGACGGACAAATAGGCCAGGCGGCCTATGCGGCCTCGAAGGGTGGCATCGTCGCTATGACACTTCCGCTCGCCCGTGAGTTGGCGCGCTTCCGCATTCGGGTGATGACGATCGCGCCTGGGATCTTTCTCACGCCGCTCCTCGAGTCCCTATCTCAGGAAGTGCAGGACTCCCTGGGTAAGCAAGTGCCGTTTCCGAGTCGCCTAGGGCGGCCCGACGAGTTCGCGCTTCTGGTCGAATCAATCATCCGGAACCCGATGTTGAATGGAGAAACGATTCGGCTGGATGGTGCGATTCGCATGGCGCCGCGATGAGCGAAATGCATTCGGGCCGCGCAGCCGCCATCGCCGCCAGGGTCGAAGCCTTTGTGCGGCAAGTAGTAGTGCCCTATGAAACCGACCCGCGTCGCGATCATCATGGGGGGCCGCTCGATACTCTCGTGACAGAGCTCAAGGGGCTCGCTCGGAAGGCAGGCGTCTTGACCCCGCACATTTTGACGGATGGGTCCCATCTGACACAGCGGGAGACCGCCATCGTGCTGCGAATGACGGGCCTCTCGCCGTTGGGGCCCCTCGCGTGCAATACCGCGGCGCCCGATGAGGGTAACATGTATCTGTTGGGCAAAATCGGCAGCCCGGCCATTCAAAAGCGATTTCT
>Ga0210384_10004467_pt1 | contig 15606 bp, 13 predicted proteins | sample IncBWH2MmetaG_FD_160574 | JGI IMG/M metagenome (GOLD analysis project Ga0210384, IMG submission 160574) | Forest soil microbial communities from Barre Woods Harvard Forest LTER site, Petersham, Massachusetts, United States - Inc-BW-H-2-M | ecosystem: Environmental > Terrestrial > Soil >...
CATCATTATTAAAATCTGCCAGTTCCACACTACCAGGATTTTTGTTCGTTTTTATTGTCCTGATATTAAATCCCGAATTATTTTCATTTACAGAATTTGCGCAACCAGGAGTAATTAAACAAATTACAGTACTTAGAACAACAAAAACTTTTAGTAAAGTGGATTTCGAATTCATAGACTATATTTGGATTCATTATCTATAAATTGGTTTGCATTATAATATCTGGTCCCGGGTACTTTTATCTGTAAGCATCAATTCACGAAAAAGCGAATGGGATACCATTTTTTCCCTGTAGTGCGCCCAACGGTAAAATTTTCTTCAGGAAAAATCTTATGATTGAAAAAATACTTTCTTTTTATTCATCACTTCCTCAGCCAATTTAGTTCCGTCAACACGCGCTTTTATTTTTGCAAAAGCAATATCTCTGGCTGTTGAAGTATCATCAGCAAAAGGGGAAAAGCCACAATCGTCTGTAGTGCCCAACTGATCGACCGGAATTGTTTCTGCTGCTTCCAATATGATGTCGCGGATATCCTCTGCAGTTTCTACTTTTGGGTCAAGTACATTTGTAACACCCAGAAAAATGCGCTGACCTGGTTTGATGTTTTGATTTATAGCATTCAATACATGCTTTTTATTTTTTTCTCCTGCAAACTCCAGGTAAAAATTCCCGGCATTCAGTTGAAACAATAATGGCAACAGGTTAGTATAACTGATATCAGCACTATGGGTTGAATCGTGATCGCCACCCGGACAAGAATGAATGCCGATTTTTTTTCTTTCCTCTTCTGTAAACCGATTGAGTACGCGGTTATTTAAATCGATGAAAGATTGCAGCAATCCACCGCTTGGATCTAATTTTAAAGAGAGACGTGCCTCTGTAAAATCAATCTGGACATTATAAGCTCCACTATTCAGACTTCTTCTGATGTCGGCCTCAGCTTCATTCACAAGGTCATTGATAAATTCATCTCTGGAATATCCGTCTATCCCTTCCGCAGGATATAATAAACTGATCGCTGATGCGGAGATAACAGCCTGTTTAACCGGCAATTTTGTAAAATGTTTTGCTTTTTGAATGTAAGAATCCGCGTATACCTGGTAACGAAAAGGGCCCGCCGTAAGTTTCGGCAATTGCCTGGTATGGCCGTCAGCAAAAGGAATTACCACACCTTTAGAAGATAAATTTTGTATTCCCTGAATGGGGTAAGTGACGAAACTTGGTTTGGACTGTTCTCCGTCGGTAATCACAGGTGAGCCAGTTGCTTCAAAATTTTTGATGGTGCTTGCAATTGCTGCATCGTACAATTGTTGAAGATCTTTGTCGCTTAATTGGCCGGCTGCGTGGGCTTTGATCCCTAAGATCAGCTCAACCGGACGTGGGATACTTCCGATTGGTTCGGTTTGAATGCGCATAAATGATTGTTTAAAAATGAATGATTATACCCGTTGGGTATCAATAGGATAAATGAAATAAAAATCAGGCGGTTTTTTCAGATACCTCTAAGTTAATAATATTTAAAGAATTAAGAGTTGGTTTTTACGTCTGCTCGGGAACCTGTCAGCAGCGAATAACCATTTACTTATTATGAGTTTCAAGTCATTCTGAGCGAAGGCTGGATACCGGGTTGGAGATCGCTGCTTTAATTGCCTGGTAACTGACAGTAATAAAAGCAATGGTCAATGCAGTAATGGCTGCTATGACGATGATTCCCCAATCCATTTGAATTCGGTAAGCAAAATCCTGCAACCACCTGTTCATAAAGTACCAGGCAACCGGTACTGCAATCACAATAGATAACAATACCAGTTTTATAAAATGACTGGATAGAAGCAAAACGACCCGCTGAACACTTGCGCCTAATACTTTCCTGATACCTACTTCCTTTTTTCTCCGTTCAGCTGCATAAGTTGCAAGGCCAAATAAACCAAGGCATCCGACAAATATCGCGATAGAAGTAAATATCCAAAGAAGTGATCTTAATTTATCTTCCGATACATACATTTTTTCAAAGTTTTCATCAAGGAATTTATATTCTATCGGATATTCGGGTGTGAATTTATCCCAAACCTTTTTTACAGAATGAATCGTATTTCCGATTCCGGCTGTTTTCATTTTTACAGCAACTTTCCAATACGCAAACGGATAAATTTGCATTACAGTAGTTTCTACCTTATCATACAGACTTTTATAGTGAAAGTCTTTTACTACACCAATGATCTCGCCTCTTTTAACGGAATCACCATTTTTTAAGTCCCACATTTTCCATTCCAGTTTTTGGCCAACTGCTTTTTCAGGGGTCTCAAATCCTAACTCTTTTACGGCTGTTTCGTTAATGATAAATGCATGATCCGTATCAGTTTTCATTTCCGGAGAAAAATCTCTGCCCGTGACCAACTGCAGTCCCAGGGTTTTGATATAATCAAAATCGACCATCAATTGTGTAGCTGACTGCTTTTTGAGTTCACCATTGTGCGGCACAATAATTTCATCGCCGGCAACAGCATCACCGGGAAAACCATATCCAATCGAAACAGAAGAAATCCCCGGTGTGCGAAGCAATTCGGTTTTAAATAGTTCATAATTTTTAAACATATTATCACCCCTCATTGGAAAGAACATAATTTCTTCTTTATTAAAACCGAGATCTTTATTGTGCAGATAATCAACCTGTTTAAAAACAACGATTGCACTAATTATTAATAATACAGATAAGGCAAATTGTACTACAACCAGGCCATTTCGCAGCCAGGGTATTTTTCCCGGGCTTTGAACCTGGGATATGGAACTCTTTAAAACATTTATAGGTTTATAGCCCGACAAAACAAGCGCCGGATATAAACCTGCAAATACGCCTACAATCAGGGTTAACATGAGAATTAATAGTATTACAAGTGGTTGCAAAAACAAACCGGATGATATTTGTTTATTAGTAAATTGATTGAGCCATGGAAGAAAGATTAATGTGAGAATGATGGCAATGATCATGCTGATCGTTGCAAGGAGAAAGGTCTCTCCCAAAAATTGAAAGGTTAGTTGTGTCCGGTCCGCACCAATTGTTTTACGAACTCCAACTTCCTTCGCTCTCTGAAGGGATTTTGCAGTAGCAAGATTTACAAAATTGAAGCAGGCTATAACCAAAATAAAACAGGCAATTATGATCAGTGCATTTACATAAGTAATATTTCCCCGCTCCCCTGCTGTATCAAACTTAAATGATGAAGAATGTAAATGAATATCTTTCAAAGATTGAAAGAAGGGCATGTTTGTTCTATTTCCATCTTTGTTGAATGGCTGCGACTTTATTTTTACTGTCTTTTGAAATTTCGATTCCAATAGTGAGGGGTCCGCGCCTTTCTTTACTTTCACATAATTATAAAATTGTTGCCATCCCCAGCTATTCATCCGATCGGCCGGAATATTAGCCGCGGCCATAGGACGCAGATAATTAAATTGCAAATGAAACCACCGGTTTTTTTGGAATACTGCTTTTACCTGTAATAGTTCTTTATCCATTGTTATGGATTTTCCGACCGGATTTTCATTACCGAAAAACCTTTCTGCCATTTCCTGTGATATTACAATCGAGGAATGGTCATCCAGCGGCCTGGCGGAAATGGCATATTTAAAGGACAGCGGAAAAACATCAAAAAAAGTCGGGTCAGCATAAAAGCCATTTTCTTCATATAATTTGATTTTTCCGGCTTCAAATAGCTTTTTATAAGAGGGCTGCATCAACACCCTTGTCGTCCTTTCTACTTCCGGAAAATCCTGTTGTAAAGTTGTTGCAAAAACCGGTGGAGAAACCGCCAGGTCATTTGTCCCTTCATTGTTTGAATATTCGTTGTAAATACGGAAGACCCTGTTTCCTTCCGGAATGAATTTATCATATTGAAATTCATCCCAGACAAAAAAACCGATCAAAAGACAGGCAGTAAGGCCTAATGTTAGTCCTGCAATATTGATGAATGAAAAACCCTTATGCCTGTTGATATTTCTGAAAGCGACGGCCAGTATATTTCTGATCATGGGTTTAAACATCACCAAGAAAGTGCCAATTTGCTATTTTATTATTAATCAGTAATTTATTTGGCCATGACCACCTGAATTGTACGCTATCGATACAGGTGGTGTTCTGTAGTGATGTTATAATTTAGTAAGCAAAATGATTCCCGATATTCATACCCGTCATCCTGACGAATGCCTCTCCAGCTTTCACGCCCAGTTCACGTCCCCTGAATTCTTCCATAGCGGCATGTCCGCATTGATAGATGCCTGGCGGGTCCTGGCTTATATGACAATACAACGCCTTTCTTTTCTGTTCCTGGGTTTCTGAAATATCAACGTAATCTGTGGGTTTGAAAATCATGGTTTGTTCTCCTGTACATACTTCAAAAAAATAAAGGTCAAATTTATCTTTCGCCCTAATCCAGCATTGAATTGTAAGCAGACTTGCAATCTGATGATCCTTATGGGAATCGACTGGCCAGTGGGTAAAAACAATATCGGGTTTTTCTTCATTCAGCAGCCCCTGCAATTTGTGCACCCAGTCATTGTTCATGATGGTATCCCCGTCAATTTGTCCCGCGAAAACAGGTTTTGTGTGGAGAATTTTGCAGGCTTCAATCGATTCCCGGGTTCTTATGTCTGCTGCTTCCCCGTGGGACTTTCCTGGAATACCAGCCTCCCCGCGGGTAAGATAAATGATAGTAACATCATGTCCTGCTGCTGCAAATCTCGCTAATGTCCCACCACAACCACTTTCAGGATCGTCGGGATGACCACCTACACAAACAATCTTTATCAATTTGTCTGGATCTGTTTGTTGTGACAGGAGTGAAGGCATAGTCAGCATACCAATTCCTGCAGCTGCATTTTTTACAAATCCCCGGCGTGAAGAAGTATTTTTCATAATAAAATAGAAAATGTGATATTTTTCTGTCCTCTTTATTACAAAGTAATATCGTAATTAATCTTTGAAAAGGATACATCTCAAAAGGAAGAGTCTGTAATATACTTGCGCAACCGGTAAGCCGTAATATCGTATTAACATGTTGAAAGATGTTGCGAGGGATGGCCTTGGAATAAAAATATTGTTTTCTCATCTTTTTCGTAAATTCGGTAAGCTCCGGGAGGCTTCAGTGGTAATGAAAAAGTATATTACCTGTACGCTTATAAGTATCACCATTTCGTACATCATACATGCACAGGAGAACGTGCATCCCGATATCATCCAAATAAGTAAACCGTTCACAGATCTGAATCAGGGATCGTTTAAGGGGAAAAATTTATTATTCGAGGGCAACTGGGTTAAAGGGCGACTATTAACCTCAAATAATTCCATAGTAAGCAGCGATAGTTTTTTTTTCAATTTTGATAAAATAGAGCACAGGCTTTTAATTACCTCCGATTTTAAAAAGATGTTCGAAATCGACCGGAGAGAATTCAAGGCTGCGCTGTTTTATTCAAATGATTCGGCCTACGTTTACAAACATATTTATTTTATAAATGACAAAGATTTATTCCAGGTTCTTGTTTTTGATGAGAACAGGTATTCATTGTACAAAGTCATTCATACCAAATTAATAAAAGAATCGTTTACGATAAATATGATTTCTACGCCAGGTTCTTCTTATTTCAGAGAGAAATATGTGGATATGCCGGAATATTATATTTTTTTCCCGAACAGAGAGTACAGGTCAATTTTTACCCTTAAAAAGGGGCCCATTGAAAGAATATTCGAATTAAATCAGGATAGTGAAAAAGTGAATGAATACCTTAGAATGGGTAGTAGTAAGGTATACAACGAGGATGAACTGATACAATTGATATTGTATCTGAATAAAGAGTCCATTTGATTTTTGAAGACGGCGGTAGGATCACCCACCTATTAATTTAAGAAATACTTCTTTTTTCCTTCGGGATACATCAATGATATCACCATTTCGCATGGTAATCTGTCCTCCATCCCCGCGCACATATTTCGCTATAAAATTCAGGTTGACAAGATGTGAATGATGGATGCGGTAAAACCGGTAATCCTGAAGAAGCTCTTCAAAGTCTTTGAGCTGACGGGTAACCAGCATTTGATGACCGTTCATCAGAATGAGCTTTGAATAATTCGAGCTGGATTCAATTCGAATAATCTGTTTTATCTGGATGAATTCCAGTCCGTCGTTGGTAGGAATAGCAATATGGTCTTCCTGACTTTTTGGATTAGCCAGATTTTGTTTCAGAATATCTGCACGCTCCCGAGTCTTCTTTAAATTGAAATTTCCAAGGCGCTCAGTTGTTTGCTGAAGATCCTCGATGGCAACAGGTTTTACGAGGTAGTCAAATGCGCTGATCCGGATGGCATTTATGGCATAATGATTATATGCTGTGATAAATATTACCTCAAAATCAACTTCAGGGATCTGTTCAAGCATTTTAAATCCGCTCATGCGTGGCATTTCTATATCAAGAAATATAACATCGGGTTTATGCAGCTGTATCAGGCGGATGGCTTCTTCCGGGTTTTGAGTTTGGGCAACAACTTTGACGTTAGGGCAGTATTCCTTTATTTTGAACTGCAGATTTTGCAGGCTGTTTAATTCATCATCTACCAGGATGGCCTTAAGGATTTGCATGTGAAACACATTTGATAGCAAATTCAATTCTGGTACCTATAGGATTATTTTCGTCATCAAATAAATCGATGATATTTACATTTCCGGAAGATCCGTTTTCCCGGTTAAAGATATTAATCCGGTCCTGCGTAAGTTTCATACCCACGCTCTTATGAAAAGGCTTGTTTATCTGGTTATAAATCTTTGACTGGGCGCGCCCGATTCCATTATCTTCTATAATATAATGAATCATATTATTAACCAGTCTTACCTGCAAACATATTTTCAAATCTGTCCGTTCGCTGGGTCCGATTCCATGGTTGATGGCATTTTCGAGGAAGGGTTGAACAAGCAGGGCGGGTACCAGGTATTCGCCATGGAGTAATTGTGGATCTAGCTGACAGCAATAGCAGAATTTATTATTGAACCGCAGTTGTTCCAGATCGATATATAATTGTAGCGATTCTATGTCCTTACTAAGTTCGATCAGGTCGGTATTACTGCTATCCAGTATACTACGGATGAACCGGGCGAATTTATTCAGGTAGTCCGAAGCGAGTTTTTTCTCATTTTGCATGATAAAATTCTCGATGCTGTTCAGGCTGTTGAAAAAGAAATGGGGATTCATTTGTGCCTGTAATGCCTGCATTTCTGTTTCAGCAATTTTTTGTTTATACTGGGATTCATCCTTTAATTTTTTTGCCTGGAAGGATTTGTAAAGGAGGAATACAATAAAGATTCCAAGCATGAACCCGATCCCTGTCAGGAATAGCAGGATATCTTTAAATGCAATTTGTCTTTTCTGAGCAGCTGTAAGTTCCTTAAGCGAATTATTTTCAAGCTCTTTTTTCTTGATGGTCCATTCGGATTCGTTTACGATAACATTTCGGCGGTTATTTTCCGAGAAAAGTGAATCCCTGACTGTGCGGTACATTCTGTAAAAGAACATCGAGGAATCCTTATTTTTTAATTCATCATAAACGGAAGAAAGTTGTTCCGCGGCTTTAGCTCTTCCTTCCGCAAAATGGGTTTGTTCAGCCAGTTGTAGAGCCTTGGTGAGCAGGGAAGTTTTTTCTCTGGCCGGAATATGGTTCATGTACCTGGCCTCCGCGAGATATGCCTGGAATTCATTCCTTTTGTCGCCCGACTCCCTTGCTGAACTGACGGCTTTATTAAAGTAATAATTAGCTGAATCATTCCGGTTATGTATCGCATAGATTTTCCCGTAACCCACGTAAAACTGGGATAATACATAGTTCTCATTAGTTTGAATTGCATACGGCATGCCTGCGTCGAGGTTCATCTTTGCTTCGTCATAATTACCCTGCTCCAGATCACAACGATTCAATAATTCGTAATTGAGCGCAACGCCACGCCAGGCTTTGATCGCAGAATTAATTTCTATGGCCTGAAGGGCATATTGACGGCATTTGTCATAGTCTTTCAGCGAAGCAAAATTTTCTCCTATATTATTCAATGCGACGGCTTCCACCCGGCGTGCTCCGCAAGATTTTGCAAGGTCTACAGCTTTAAAGAAGGCTTTGGTGCTCGATTCAAAATTTCCAGCGGAAGAAAGAAGGATTCCAAGGTTAATACTGGCAAGTGCCCTGCCAAAGGTGAAATTTAGGGAGTCGCTCAGTTTCGAAACCCGTTCATAATAGGCAAAAGATTTATTGACGTCCGTTTCGCTAAGTAAATAGCTGATCCGGTGCATCATATGTATTCTTGTCGAATCGTTTTTCGGATGCATTTCAACCCATTTGACAAGGCTGTCAACATTGTATGCCTGAGCAAAAACGGGTCGTGTTGTTCCGAAAAAAAGAAAAAGGAAAAAAAGGGCACGGACTGGTCGGAGGTTAGGGGTAATAAAAATTCTTACGACAATTTTTTTAAAACAAATATTCGTGGGGTCGGCAATCATTAACAGGCTACATTTTTTCTAAGTTAAACATAATAAAAGCCAGTCATGCATTCCTGCAATTTCATAAGTAAGGTTTAATGGTAATGGCATTCAATTCCTGCGTCCTGAATACAATCGTAAATTAAACCATCACTTATATAAGAAATGCCATATTGTGTGGGTTGTATGATAAATCATGTAACTGGCCGGAAAAGGAGGAATATTCCCCGGTTTCATTTGAAGAGTTAGTAAAGTTCACCGTAACGGACCAGTTTCTGGCGGGAAACTCCAAGTCCGTCAATACCTAATTCAACAACGTCTCCGGGAGTAAGATAAAGAGGTGGATTCATTCCAAGTCCGACACCAGCCGGAGTTCCGGTTGAAATCAGGTCACCAGGAAGAAGCGTCATAAACTGGCTGATATAAGAAATCAGGAAGGGGATTTTAAAAATCAGGTTGGCAGTTGTTCCGCTTTGCATTGTTTTTCCGTTTAACTTCAGCCAGAGCCGGAGTTGATTAATATCCTGCATTTCGTCCGGAGTAGCAAGGAAAGGACCCAGCGGAGCAAAACTATCGCATCCTTTTCCTTTATCCCAGGTTCCACTTCTTTCCATCTGGAATTCTCTTTCGCTTACATCATTGTGCAAACAAAAACCCGCGATATAGTCCAGTGCCTCTGACTCCTGAACATAAGAAGCTTTCCTTGCCATTACGATGGCCAGTTCAACTTCCCAGTCCGTTTTCCTTGAATTCTTAGGAATGATGATCGGATCAAAGGGACCACTCAGGGCTGTGGTTGATTTCAGAAAGATAACAGGTTCCGTGGGTGGCTGGGCATTTGTTTCCTTTGCGTGATCCGCGTAATTCAGGCCAATACAGACAATTTTGGATGGCCTGGCTATAGGACTGGCAAGGTTTACCGGTTCTGCCAGTTTTATTAAATCCCCCTTATTTTTATCAAGAAATGCTCTTAAGCGTGATAGCCCGCCTGATTCAAAAAATTCTTCATCGTAGTCTTCTCCAAAGGCAGAAGCATCATAATAATGCTCATCCAGGATTATTCCAGGGAAGGTTTTGCCTCCTTTCTTCCACCTGATCAGTTTCATAAATAGTCAATGGTTAATGGTTAATTGTCAATGAAGTATGGTGAATATAGTTTGAACAACAATTTACCAAAATCCCATTAACAATTGACCATTAACCATTAACAATTACCCGTCCTTTTTATTATGCGTATATTTACCTGGAACCTAAACATATTAACAGTGGCACAAAAATCAAAAGCAGCAGTTCAGGCTGGTGAATCAAATCCTGGACAGGCAAAAGAAGCAGAGCCAAAAGTGCCCGCCAAACGGAAAACATCCTCAAGGATCTCTGTATCAAAAATATTTCCTGAGAAAGAAATCCCAATGGGTCAGATTGAAAAAACCAATGTGGATCACCATATGGCAAAAAAGTATTTAACACAATACCTGGACAGAATTCCAACACAGGCTGATATCGATAAAGCGACCATTATCAAAAAATCAGATTCCATCAGTTATCTGAAATATGGCGGGAAATTCCTGGGGACCATGACAAAGACAATTTATCAAACCCCGGAGCAAAAGAAAGCGGGCAAGGGCATTGGAGTAAAAATGGAATTCAAGCCGAAATAAAGGTTTCTTCGTTAAATAGTAACCCGATGCCAATCATAGCACTCGGCATTTTTTGACGGCTTAATGGGTTGATTATGAAATTCGGCCCAGACCTTAGTGAAGCTGGCACCGAAATAAAAAATAAAAGAAGAATAGAATACAAATAGCAGGAGCAGCATGTACGAGGTGGATGCTCCATAGACCGTTTGCATATTGCTATAGGATAATAACCATTTAAGTAATAATTTCCCAAAAGTGAATAACAGACCGGTAAAACAAGCACCGGCAATAACTGTTTTTAAGGAAGGTCTTCCATCCGGCAACAATTTGAACAGTAAGAAAAACCATGCGGAAACCAGAATAAGTGAAATTAGTTGTCTGATGACCGTTTTTACCAGGACTTGTGAACCAGGAGATAATTCATTCGAATTTTGTTGGATTAAATCCAAACCTCCTTCTGCAAGTAAAACAACCAAAAACATTATGCCTGCAATCATAATCACCAAAATTGCTTTCGCCCGGTTCAGCAGGCTGATTTTAATGCCTGCATTGCTTATCCTCCTGATATTCCATATCTGATTTAAGGAATCTTTTATCACTTTGAGAAGGGTGGTGGCTACAAATATCAAAAAAAGAAAACCCAGCACAGCCTCATACCAGTTTCTGAACAGGTTATGGACATTAAATAATGTTTTATGTAATTCTCCTGCTGTGTTCCTGCCTACGATTTCTGCGAGATTATGGAATATCTGCCTGGTAACAAACCTGGGGCTAAGAAAGAGCCCAAAAATCTGTATGAGTATTATCAGAACGGCAGGCAACGCAAAAGTGGTGAAAAATGCTGTAGCCCCCGCCATTCTCAATGGATCATTATTTCTGAATCCTTTAAAGGCTTTGCTAAGCAGGGCAAGTATATTAATTCGTTTTTTAAACACCATCGTTGACCTGTTCACTTAGAATCAGTGAATCGAAATAAAAAAGGGCCTTGCGGCCCCTCAAGATAGTCAAGTAAAGTCATTTTTTCCTTAATCGATTGGGAATACCAGGTTTCCAAATTAATCAGTGCTGGCAGTTTCAGTTGAAGCGGCCGTTTGTTCACCCCCGCAACGGCTTTTCCAATTCTGTTTAAAATCTTTCCTTTCTTCCGGAGATAAATTAAACCATTTATTTCTCATTTCTTCCATTTCTCGCCTGCGGTGGCCATGACCAGCCCAACCGGGCTTACCTGGAAATCCGCCAAATAAAATCCTGGATAAGGCAAAAAGTCCCAGTGCCTGCCAGAAATTTATTACTGATACATGCACCACGACAACCAGGATATTATTCCAAAGCGCCATAATGATGAAACTAAGCGGAACAAGGAAAGCAAAAACAAATAATAGAAAAAGAATAAATCGGGGAAATCTGGAGCGTCTCATTGTGTTTTATTTTAATAGTTTTTTAATGCCTTGTGCAGGTCTGTAAGTTTCATACGCAGATGAAGCACTGCGTATCGTTTTCTCGAAATCAAAGTATTTACCGGAATACCCGTTTCTTCAGATATTTGTTTGAACGAAATTCCTTCCATTTCATTCAGAACAAATGCCTGTTTTTGTTCTTCAGGTAATTCGTCCAATGATTCTTTCAGTGTTTCCTGGAATAGGTTTCTCAAATAAATGGTTTCCGGATTGGAAGAATCATCCATGATAAGATCCATCCAGTCACTCATTTCTCCGTCATCCGTTTCGGAAAAAAGGCCATCCAGCGCCAATGGCTTTTTTTTCCGTTTGCGGTCGATGATTTTATTCCTCGCAACAGTAAAAAGCCAGGCAGTGATCTGATCGATGGGTTCCTTATTGCCTAAAAGCTGGTAAAAGACATCCTGCAGAATGTCTTCCGCATCAGCCTCATTTGTTACCCGTTTGCGGATAAATCCCAACAAGCGTCTGCTATAGGCCTTCACAACGGCCGATATGGAATTTGAATTTGAGCCGGTCATCGGGAATTGTATCGTTTCTGCCTGCCACATAATATAAAGAGGTAGACGGACCAGCAGAATTTATATTTTAAAAACAAAGAAAATTTTCATTGAAGGTATTCAGAACCTTCCGGGAATATTACCGCCAGGGAGCAGATATTACCACTTTCCATATTTATTTGATCGCTTTCTAAAATAGAACGGTGTTCGAAATCAACCTGTTAAATGCTCGAATCGTAAATACCAACATTTGAAGCACATAAAAGTTAATATTAATCAAGTTTTATATATATTTTATGAGAAAATAAATTAATTTTGCACCCCGAAATAAAAAAGATTCCATTTATACGTCAAACTGACATTTTAATGGATTATCAGGGATTTTAACGAATTGATGTAAGCAGCGAACTGCGTGATTGAAAATTTATTATCTAAATGCAAGCAATGAATAAAAGACCCGACCCCGGTCCGGAGAATCCCCTCAATAAAATTCCTGTACTTAAAGGGATTAGTAAACTTTCCTTAAAGGACCGGCTTATCAAAGAAAGGGAACTTTCTGATTTAATTATAAATTGTCTGCCTGGAATTTTTTACCTGACGGATCAAAAGGGTAAATATCTTCGATGGAATAAGAATTTCGAAAAAGTTTCCGGATACAGTGGGGAAGAGATTGAAAAAATGCATCCCCTGGATTTTTTTGATAAACAGGATCATGAGCAAATGATAGCTGCCACGAGGAAGGTTTTTAAGGAAGGGTATAATGAAATTGAAATGGAAATAGTTGCTAGAAATGGCGCGAGATTGCTCTTCCATCTCAATGGCATTTCAGTTACTTATGAGGGAAAGCTTTGCCTTCTCGGAGCAGGAACGGATCTTTCGGCAAGAGAAAAAGCGCTGCATGAGATTAGGGAAAATGATAAGAAATACCGATCACTTTTTGAGCAGGCTTCGGATCCGATTCTTGTGACCGATTACGATGGAAATTTTACTGATGTAAATGGTAGTTTCTGTAAATTATTCGGATATACGAAAAAGGAGTTGCTCAAAATGAATATCAATTCCCTTGTTTGTCCGAAACAACTTATAGAAAAACCTATCAGGAATGATTTAGTGATGAAAGGAAAGCATTTTATGAGTGAGAGGATTATGATTCGTAAAAATGGGACCATTGTTGAAACGGAAGCAAATGTGAAGAAATTTGGTGAGGACAGTGTTATGGCAATTGTGAGGGATGTAACAGAGATCCGCAGACTTCAAAGAGAGATGGAAAAGGAAAGGCTTGAACTGCAGATACAGGAGCAGAGAAAAATAACACGTGCGGTAATCAAGGCCCAGGAAAGGGAACGCAATATAATTGGCAGGGAACTGCATGACAATGCGAATCAGCTCCTGGCGAGTGCAAGAATGGTATTGAGTACTGCGAGATTAACACCTGCCGGGAAAAAAGAATTTGTTGATAAATCCATACGGCTAATCGACGCTACCATTCTTGAAATACGCATCCTCGGCAGAAAGCACGTAACTCCTCTGAAAGGATTTGATTTGAAGGAACAGATTCAATCGCTGATCAAAATTATGGAAGAAGGCATAGGATTCAAGATAACTTTTGAATATGATTTGCCTGATCAAACAGAGCTTTTGGATGACTTAAAACTCAATATTTACAGAGTAATCCAGGAGCAACTGAATAATGTTTATAAACACGCTTCTGCTTCCCGTGTTCAAATAAAAATGTTTACCGCTGATGGTCAGATTCATGTACTGATCAATGACAACGGCATTGGATTCGAGGTCGGTATGAAGAAAAGCGGCGTTGGTATAGTCAATATTATCAACCGGGTGGAATCATTCAATGGTACTGTAGGTTTTGAAACCAAGCCTGGTATTGGCTGCAAATTGGAAATTCATATCCCGATGATTTTTAAGAAATGATTTTTAGTCTTTCATAAATCCCTGAGCCTGCAGTTCGGTCACCAGCATTTGAGTGTATTGCTTGCTGGCTTTAATGGCTGTCGGCGGATTCACTACTTTGGACTGCATGGATATCAGCATTTTTTCAGTAACGGCATTAAACAGGTTGCTTTCTATAAAATAAGTTTTATCCGTTGTGTAATATCCGGGTGAATAGAAAGAAGGGCTGTACGCATAGTATCCGCTATAATAATATCCATAACCAGCATAGGGGACAAATGCTCCTGATGAACTACTCTGTACATAGTGGGTTTTTGATTCCTGGTCAACCAGCGCAACAGTAAAAATACCGTCACAACCAAGGTCACGTATGGCTTTTAACAATACATCATTTTTTGGTAATTTATCCAAAGTAAGAATGGGCCCAAATGCATCAATACTCTTAACCGTTCTGATTCCTTTTGACTGAGCGGCATCCGCCAGGTCATTTTCCAGATTCACCTGAACATCATAATTCTGTGTCATAACGAAAATAAAAATCTTGTGCCTGCCAGGTTGAGGAACCGGCTTGTCTTCCTTATTTACCCAGGTCGCCATAATGCGCATGGACGAGTTGGAGCATGAACAGAATATGATGGCTAGTATAAACGTTGAAATGGAAATCTTTAATTTGGACATAAGGGTTAAATATAGATGATGGATCGATGTAACTTTTTTTACAAGTTACGCAATTTAGCGCCTTAAGCTTTAGCCTTTTAAATTTCGTTTTTCTTCATTTGGGAAACTGCATAATCACATGCACGTGCAGTAAGGGCCATATAAGTCAGCGAAGGATTCTGCGTTGAAGTCGAAGTCATGCAGGCACCGTCCGTGACGAAAACATTTTCACAAGCATGCATCTGGTTCCATTTATTCAGAATGGAAGTTTTCGGATCCTTTCCCATGCGTGCACCTCCCATTTCATGAATATCCAGTCCCGGAGCCTGATGACTGTCATCTGTTTTGATATTCGTAAATCCGGCTTTAGTGTACATCTCTGTTAACTGATCGGAGAAATCTTTGACCATCTTGTTATCATTCTCGTCATAATCCACTGAGAACTTAATGAGGGGCACTCCCCATTCATCTGTTTTATGCTTGTCGAGGCTTAAGAAATTCGATTCTTTAGGAATGGTTTCACCCATCATATGAGAACCCACACGCCAGGGACCAGGATCCTTCCTAGCCAGGTTATCTTTTAAAGTTGTACCAAATCCATCCGCTTTGGGAAAGCTAAACCTGCCTGAAAAAAATCCGGTGGCGTAACCGCGGAGAAAATCTGTCTCCTGTTTGTGAACATTCCGGAAACGAGGAATATATGCACTCGTAGGTCTTCCGCCTGCCGTAGTCCTATCCATAAATCCTTCGTATTCTGCCGAAATATGCCCCCTGTAGTTATGAAATGCAAAATATTTTCCAAGGATCCCTCCGTCATTACCAAGACCATTAGGGAAGCGATTCGATTTTGAATTTAAAAGTATGAGGTTGGTATTTATTGCTGCAGCATTCACAAAAATTATTCTGGCGTAATAATCTATCACTTCCTTACTAT
>Ga0210384_10004468_pt1 | contig 15604 bp, 15 predicted proteins | sample IncBWH2MmetaG_FD_160574 | JGI IMG/M metagenome (GOLD analysis project Ga0210384, IMG submission 160574) | Forest soil microbial communities from Barre Woods Harvard Forest LTER site, Petersham, Massachusetts, United States - Inc-BW-H-2-M | ecosystem: Environmental > Terrestrial > Soil >...
GCGCGGTGCCCGGCGTGGCGGCGAGCGAGGCCTTGCCGACGAACTTGTCGGTGACCCACGCGTCGACGTGGCCCGCCTCCAGCGCCGCGCGCGCCGAGTTGTCCTGCGGGAAGTTCTTCACGTCCTTGACCGGCAGCTTCTTCGCCGCGTCGTAGTAGGTGGTGCCGGTCTGCACCGCGACGACCTTGCCGGTGAGGTCCTTGCCCGACTTGATGGCGCCGTCCCTGGAGATGATCACGCCGCCGGTGCAGTAGTGCGGGTCGGCGAAGGTGACGGCCCTGGCGCGTTCCTCGGTCACGCCGTGGGAGGCGATCACCAGGTCCCAGCGATCCTGCTGCAGGCCGATCAGCAGGCCGTCGAAGCCCATCATCTTCCAGTCCACCTTCAGGCCCATCTTCGCGGCCACCGCATTGGCGACGTCGATCTCGAAGCCGGTGAGCTTGCCGTTGTCCACGAAATTGAACGGCGCGAACTTGCCCTCGGTGGCGATGACGATGGTGCCGCTCTTGCGGATGTCCTGGATGGCGCGCGCCTGCGCGGCCCCGGCGGCCAGCAGGCCGGCGGCGGCCACGAGCGCGACGCGGCGCGACAACATGAGGAGCGGGTGGAAGCGTGCGGTCATTGGGAAAATCCTTCGTCGCGGAAACGTTTCGAATTCGGGGGAATGCGGGTCAGAGGCCGAGGAAATAGCGCTTGAGGCCGGCGAGGATCATCTCCACGGCCACGGCGGTCAAGACCAAGCCCATGAGCTTCTCGATGGCGGCCACCATCTGCGAGCCCAGCGCGCGTCGGATGCGGTCGGCCGCCAGCAGCACCACGCCGCTGACGCCCAGCGCCGCGGTGAGCGCGCCTATCCAGGTGACCAGGTGGTCGGGCTGGCGCGAGGCCAGCAGCAGCACGGTGGCCATCGCCGACGGCCCCGCCAGCAGCGGCACCGCCAGCGGGAAGATGAACGGCTCGCGCTGGCTCACGTCGGCGCCGTAGATCTCGCCGCCGCCGAAGATCATGCGGATCGCGATGATCACCAGAATCACGCCGCCGGCCACTTCCAGCGAGCGTTCCGACAGCCGCATCAGCGTCAGGAAGCCCTGCCCCGACACCATGAACAGCACCAGCACGGCGAACGCGATCAGCACCTCGCGCAGCGCCACGAACGTGCGGCGCTCGGGCTTCACGGCGCCCAGGATCGAGATGAACACGGGCAGGCTGCCGAACGGATCCAGCACCAGCAGGAGCAGGATGAACGCGGAGAGAAAGGTGTGATCCATGGGGGCGCAATTGTCTTTGAACGGGAGCGGATCCAAGTGGCGCCTGCACCACAGGGGTTACGCAAGAAGCGGGCCGTTTGTTGGAACGATGCAAAGACAGCGCGGTTGTCACAAAACGGTCGACTGTAGCCGCCGGCGGGTGAAATAAGTGTTCCAAACATTGCGTGACTAACCCTAAGATACGCACGTTTATTTCGTTGAATACAGTATGAGCACAGCTTCAACCCCTCTGGATGCCATAGACAGAAAGATTCTTGAGAGCCTGCAGGCGTCGGGCCGGATGTCCAACGTGGAGCTGGCGGCCGCCATCCACCTGTCGGCGCCGCAATGCTTCCGCCGCGTGCGCTCGCTGGAGGAGCGTGGCGTGATCCGCGGCTACCACGCCAGCGTGGAGGCGGCGTCGCTGGGCCTGGACGTCATCGCCTACGTGAGCCTCAACATCGTGGGCAACGCGTTCGGCCAGGTGCGCGAGATCGAGTCCCAGCTGCGCGACTTCCCGCAGGTGCTGGAGTGCCACATCGTGTCGGGCGACTGCGACTACCTGCTCAAGGTGGTGGCGCGCGACCTGAAGACGCTGTCGCACTTCCTCACCGACCGGCTGATGCAGGTGCCCGGCGTGGCCAACGTGCGCTCGATGATCTGCCTGGAGGAGATCAAGCCCGCCGGCCCCCTGCCCTGCGGCGCTTGAGTCCGAATAAGGACGAGTGTATTATTCACCCATGCCCAAGCCCTCCCACCGCGAAAAGCTGCTGCACGTCGGCATGCAGGTCGTCCACGAACGCGGGTTCGCGGGCGCCAGCGTGCGCGACATCGTGCAGGCCGCGGGCGTGCCGCAGGGCTCGTTCACGAACCACTTCACCTCCAAGGAGGCGTTCGGCCTCGAGGTGATCGACCTGTACTTCGCCAATGCGTTGAACAGCATGCGCGAGACGCTGCGCAACGACGACCTGCCGCCGCTGCAGCGCCTGCGGCTGTACATCGACAACGGCAAGAACCGGCTCAACAAGGACAGCATGAAGAACGGCTGCCTGTTCGGCAACTTCACCGCGGAGGCCAGCGACTGCAGCGAGCCGATCCGGCTGCGCCTGGTGGAGGTGTTCGCCGAGGTGCAGGCGGCGGTGGCGTACTGCCTGCGCGCGGCCGTGAAGGCGGGCGAGCTCTCGCCGGCCACCGATTGCGACGAGATCGCCGCGTTCGTCGTGGCGTCGCTGCAGGGTGCCAACCTGCTGGCCAAGGCGCAGCGCAGCCCGGTGCCGGTGGAGCGCTTCAAGGAAGTGCTGTTCGGCAGCGTGCTCAAGCGCATCGGCTGAGGCCGGGCGCCCGCGTTTCAAGACGCTGGCAAAAAGAATGCGTACAAGCGTATTTTTCTGTTGACTCGTAAAATACGGTCGTACATACTGGCATCGACGAACGCGCAGCACCGAAAGGAACGTCCATGACCGTCCCCGCTGTCCTCACCATCAGCGCTCGCGCCGACGGCGGCAACACCGCGTTCTGAATTTCATTTTCTTCAATACGGTCATCCATACACAAATAACCTCCGCCCCTCACACAAGGAATCCCATCATGTCCAGCACCTCTTCTCCCGTCGTCCTCGTCACCGGCGCCCTGTCCGGCATCGGGCGCGCCGCCGCCCTCGCGTTCGCGCGCGCCGGCACGCGACTCGCCGTCTCGGGCCGCAACCAGGAGGCGGGCGATGCGCTGGCCGCCGAACTGCGCGCGCTGGGCGCCGAGGCGATCTTCCTGCGCGCGGACGTCCGCCACGAGGCCGAGGTGCGCAAGCTCGTCGACCAGACCGTCGAACGCTTCGGGCGCCTCGACGCTGCAGTCAACAACGCGGGCACCGAGGGCCAGCCCGGCCCGGTGGTGGACCAGACCGCCGAGACCTACGCCGCCACCTTCGACACCAACGTGCTGGGCGTGCTGCTGAGCATGAAGCACGAACTGCGCGTGATGACGCCGCAAGGCGCGGGCAGCATCGTCAACGTGTCGTCGGCCTACGGCAAGATCGGCGCGGCCGGGGCCTCGGTGTACGTCGCCAGCAAGCACGCTGTCGAAGGCCTGACGAAGTCGGCCGCGCTGGAGGTGGCCACCACCGGCGTGCGCGTCAACGCCGTCGCCCCGGGCCCGATCCAGACCGGCATGCTCGACCGCTTCACCGGCGGTGCCGAGGGCAAGGCCTGGCTCACCGACCAGGTGCCGGCCAAGCGCCTGGGCCATGTCGACGAGATCGCCGCGGCCATCGTGTTCGCCGCGATCGGCAACGCCACGTACATGACGGGCCAGTCGATCTCGGTCGACGGCGGCGTCACGGCCTGAGCCGGGCGATGACCGCGCGACGCACGCTGGGCCGGCGGGCCAGCTTCCACGTGGCCGCCGCCGTGGTCGCCCACACGCTGTGGACGAGCGCCGCGCCCGCCCTCACCTACCCGCTGTACGCGGCGCGCTGGCACCTGACCCCCACCGTGACGACGGGCATGTTCGCCGTCTACCCGGTGGCCGTGGTGCTGACGCTGCTGCTGTTCGGCAACCTGTCCGACCGCCTGGGGCGGCGCGCCGTGATCCTGGCGGGCGTCGCGTCGTCGCTGGCGGGCGTGGGCCTGTTCGCGGTGGCGCCCGGCGTGGCCTGGCTCTACGCGGGCCGCGCGTTCATGGGCATCGGCGTCGGGCTGTCGGCCAGCCCGGGCACGGCGGCGCTGGTGGAGTTCAGCGCGCCGGGCCAGCAGGCGCGCGCCAACGTGGTGGCCACCGCGGCGACGGCGTTCGGGCTGGGCATGGCCACGCTGGCGGGCGGCGCGCTGATCCAGTACGCGCCGTGGCCGCTGCGCCTCAACTTCATCGTGCTGTTCGGCGTGCTCGCGGCGGTGTTCGCATTCGCCTGGTTCCTGCCGCGACCCACCGCGGAGCAGCGCGCGAACGCCACGCCGTGGCGCCCCGGCGCGCTGGCCGTCCCGCGCGCCATCGCGCGCGTGTTCGCCACCGCCACGGCGGCCGTCACCGCCGGCTACGTGCTGGGTGCGTTGATGCTGTCGCTGGGCGGCCAGATCGCGCGCGACCTCATCGGCTCGAGCAACGCGCTGGTCAACGGCGCGGTGCTGGCGCTGTTCGCCATCGTCACGGGCGTGACGGCGGTCTTCGCGCGCCGGCTGCCCGGACCGCGCGCGGTGCAATCGGGCGGCGTCGTGGCCGCGGCCGCCCTCGCGTTGCTGCTGCTCGCGGCCTCCGAGCACGCGCTGCTGCCGTTCCTGGCGGCGTCGGCGCTGGCGGGCGCGGGCTACAGCCTGCTGTTCCTGGGCGGCCTCACGCTGGTCAACGCGCACGCGCCCGCCGCGCATCGCGCCGGCACGCTGTCGACGATCTACCTCGTCGGGTATCTGGCGATGGGCGCGACGGCGCTGTCGCTGGGCGTCGTCGCCACGCACTGGGGACTGCGCCTGGCCCTCGAGATCGGGGCGTCCGGCATCGGCGCGGCGGCTTTGGCGGCGGCCGGACTGGCGCTGCCGGGCCTCACGCCGGCGCTTCCTGGTCGGCAGGTGCCAGGCCAAACTTGAGCGAGTGAACCAGGGGCGGATCGCCCCTCATCCGCCCATCGGAAATCGGGGCGGCCGGCACATTGGAACTTCCAGAAAAGGAAGTGTCCGATGCATCGCCGATCCACTCTTTCCAGGCCCTTGCGGCTCGCCTGCGCGCTGGTTCTCGCGGGCCTTTTCCACCCGTTTGCGAATGCGGCGCCCAAGGCCCTGGCCGACGCCGAGCTGAGCGCCGTGCGCGGCGCCGACGGCTCGATCACCGCGGGCATCCAGGGCGCGCCGTCGAGCGCGCAGAACGGCTTGTCCGGCGGCCTCGCGTCGGCGTTCACGAGCAGCACCGGCTCCACGCTGCTGACGCCCACGCAATTCGCGGCGGCGCTCGAGAGCGCGGGCCTGTCGCCGGACTCGATGCCCGACTACCACGGCGAGGCCGTGGCGCAGACCGTCGTCGACGCGAAGCCGGTCACGTTCTCGTTCACGTTCTCCGACGTGCTGCGCAGCACCACGGGCCTGCGGTACGACGGCGGCGGTGCCTCGTTCGGCACGTTCACCATGAACAACTTCGACGCCCGCGGCACGACCTTGTGGGTGTGGCAGCACCACTAGCCGCGCGGATGGTGCTTCGCGTGCAGCTGGCGCAGCCGCTCGCGCGCCACGTGCGTGTAGATCGTCGTCGTGGAGATGTCCGCGTGCCCCAGCAGCAGCTGCACGGCGCGCAGGTCGGCGCCGTGGTTGAGCAGGTGCGTGGCGAACGCATGGCGCAGCGTGTGCGGCGAGATCGGGTTGCGGATGCCCGCGGCCAGCGCGTATTTCTTGACCAGGTTCCAGAACATCTGGCGTGACATCGCGGCCGCGCGCACGGTCACGAAGAGCGCGTCGCTGCGGCGCGCCTGCAGCAACTCGGCGCGGCCGTCGCGCAGCCACGCCTCCAGCCAGCGCCGCGCCTCGTCGCCGAACGGCACCAGGCGTTCCTTGGAGCCCTTGCCCATCACGCGCACCACGCCGTCGGGCAGGCTCAGGTCGACCAGCTTCAGCGCCACGAGCTCGCTCACGCGCAGGCCGCTCGCGTACATCAGCTCCAGCATCGCGCGATCGCGCAGGCCCAGCGGCGACTCGACCTGCGGCGCGGCCAGCAGCGCGTCGACCTGCGCCTCGGTGAGCGTCCTGGGCACGCGCACGGCCTGGCGCGCGGGACGCAGGCGCAAGGTCGGATCCTCGGTGACGAGGCGCTCGCGCAGGCCCCATCGGTAGAAGCGCCGGAACACGGCCAGGCGCCGGTTCGCGCTGGTGGCCTTGCTCGCCGCGTGGCGCGCCAGCATGTAGCCCTGCACGTCGAGCGCGCGCGACTGCGCCAGGTCGCGGGCCTCGGTGTCGGCCAGCCAGGCGGCGAACAGCGTGAGGTCGCGCCGGTACGCCGCCAGCGAATTCTTCGCGAGGCCGTCCTCCAGCCACAGGCCGTCGAGGAAGCGGTCGATCACGCCCTGGCTGCGCTGCATCGCGGCCGACAGGGGCGCCGTGGCCTTGGGGGACTTGGCGGCTGCAACCAAATCAGCTCGCCGCGCCCAGCATGCCGGCCTTCATCTTCGCGTCGACCGGCCGGTCGCCGACGAAGATCCGCAGCAGCGCGGCGTAGAGATCGGCGCCCGGCACCGGCGCGCCGAAGGGCTTGCCGTTGACGGTCATCGTCAGGCCCGTGGCCGGCACGTAGTCGAGGTTGACCACATCGCCCTTCTTCACGTTGCCCACGCTGCGCAGCGTGCGGTCGAACGCGGCGATGCGATCCTGCATCGCGGCCACCTGGTCGGCCGGCGTGCGCTTGGCGATGCCGCCGGTGAAGGCCTTGGCGAACTCGTCGGACGGGCCATCCATCAGCATGCGCACCTGCACGCGCTTGGCGCCGGCCTGCGCGAACACCGCTGGGCCGGTGGCGGCCTTCGCGGGCAGGTACAGCCCGGCCAGGTAGACCTTGTAGATGAACGCGGCGCGCAGCCCCACGCCGTTGAGCTGCAGCGGCGTGCCGGCCACGGTGGCGCCAGCGGGAAAGGTCTGGTTCTCCAGCGTGACAGCCTCGGCGGCGTGGGCGCTCGGCAGGAACGCGAGCGCGGCCAGCGCGATGAGGGCCATGCCCAGCAGGCCCTCGGCCAGGGCGCGGACGCCGGCCATCAGGCGGCGGATCGGGCGGTGCACGGTGGCGTGAAGCATGCGAAGTCTCCTTGATCGACTCATTCGCTCAACGCGCCAGCGCCGGGCACGGACGACAGGGCCCACTCGATGTGCTCGGCCAGCAACGGGCTCGCGTGCGCGAGACGCGCGCGCAACGCGGCCTCGATCGGCTCGCGCGGCTCGCCCGCATGCAGCGCGTTGCCCAGCGCCACGGCGATGTTGCGCTGCCAGCGCCCATGGCCGATGCGGCGGATCGGCGAACCTTCGGTGCGGCGCAGGAACTCCTCCTCGCTCCACGCCCACAACGACAGCAACGACGGATCGGCAAGATCTTCCCGCTCCGCAAAGTCCGGTAAAGGGCTGCGGCGCGCGAACTTGTTCCACGGACACACCACCTGGCAATCGTCGCAGCCGTAGATGCGGTTGCCGATCGCACGCCGGAACTCCAGCGGGATCGGCTCGTCGCTCTCGATGGTGAGGTAGGAGATGCAGCGCCGTGCGTCGAGCCGCTCGGGCGCGACGATGGCCTGCGTGGGGCACACGTCCATGCAGGCCGTGCAGCGGCCGCAGTGCGGCTCGGCGGCGGCGGTCAGCGGCAGGGGGATGTCGACGAAGATCTCGCCGAGGAAGAACATCGAGCCGGCGTCGCGCGCGAGCGCCAGCGTGTGCTTGCCGCGCCAGCCCAGGCCCGAGCGCGTGGCGAGCTCCACCTCCAGCACCGGCGCCGAGTCGGTGAAGCAGCGGTGGCCCAGCGGGCCGATGTCCTCGGCAAGGCGGTCGGCCAGCTTCTGCAGCCGGTTGCGCAACACCTTGTGGTAGTCGCGGCCGCGGGCATACATCGACACCACCGCCTGGCCCGGCCGCGCGAGACGCGCGGTCTCGTTCGCCTGCCAGTCGTCTCCGCGCGACTCGGGCAGGTAGTCCATGCGCGCCGTGATCACGCGCAGCGCGCCGGGATGCAGCTCGGCGGGCCGCGCGCGCTTCATGCCGTGCGCGGCCATGTAGTCCATGCTGCCGTGGAAGCCGGCCTCGAGCCAGGCGCGCAGGCCGTCCTCGGCATCGCCGAGATCGACCTCGGCCACGCCGATCTGTGAGAATCCGAGCTCGCGCGCCCATCCCTCGAGGCGTTGCAGGAGTGCAAGTCCCTGGGGGTCGTCCCCGACGTCATGACGCAGCTGAAGCATCCACCGATTCTAGGAACATCGCAGGCCACCTGGTCCGACGAGGCCGACTGCGCGTCCTCCGCGCGCGGCCTCGCGGGCGCGCCGGCGCTGCGCGACGCGTTCGTCGAGCTGGAGGGCCCGCTGGGCGCCGGCAAGACCACGTTCGTGCGCCACCTGCTGCACGCGATGGGCGTGGAGGGCCGCATCAAGAGCCCCACCTACGCGGTCGTCGAGACCTACGAGCTCCACCATGCGGCCATCTCGCACTTCGACTTCTACCGCTTCGACGACCCGCAGGAATGGGAGGACGCCGGCCTGCGCGACCTGTTCGGCGCGGCCGGCCTGAAGCTGGTGGAATGGGCCGAGAAGGCCGAGCCCCTGCTGCCCGTGCCCGACCTGCGCGTGACCATCACGCCACACGACGGCACGATTCGGGGCGTCCGATTCGATGCAATGACCCCCATCGGCCTGCAATTGCTCGACAATCTTCGTTCATGAAGCGAAGAGATCTGCTGCGCGGCGGCAGCCTCGTGCTGTGCCTGGGGGCGTCCGACCTCGTGTTCGGAGCCACCATCGTCGCCGTCCGCATCTGGCCCGCGGACGACTACACCCGCGTCACCATCGAGTCCGACCAGCCGCTGGCGGCGCGCAACTTCGTCGCCGACAACCCGTACCGCCTCGTCGTCGACATCGACAACCTCGAGCTGAGCCCCGCCCTGCGCGAGATGGTGGGCAAGGTGCGCTCCGACGACCCGTACATCGCCGGCGTGCGCGTGGGCCAGAACCAGCCGCGCGTGGTGCGCCTGGTGCTGGACCTGAAGCAGGCCGTGGCGCCGCAGCAGTTCATGCTGGCGCCGGTCGCGGCCTACCAGCACCGGCTCGTGTTCGACCTCTACCCGGTCAAGGAACAGGATCCGCTGCTCGCGCTGCTGCGCGGCAAGGAGCAGGCCGAGCAGGCGGCCGCGCAGTCGGTGCAGGACGCGCTCGGCGAGTTCATCGGCAAGATCCCCGCCGGCGCCAGCTCGCCCACCGTGGCCGGCGCGGACGTTCCCCCGACGCCGCGCGTGGCCGACGCCGGCAACGCGGCGCTGCGCGGCGCCGACACCTCCACCATGGAGACGCAGGCGCCGTTCGCCGCGCGCCCGCTCACACCCGAGGAAAAGCGTAAGGTCGATCGCCTGCTGGTGATCGCCATCGATCCCGGCCACGGCGGCGAGGATCCGGGCGCGATCGGCCCCACCGGCCTGAAGGAGAAGGACGTGGTGCTGGCGGTGGCGCTGCAACTGCGCGAGCGCCTCAACGCCAAGCCCGGCGTGCGCGTGCTGCTCACGCGCGACTCCGACTTCTTCGTGCCGCTGGGCGAACGCGTGAAGAAGGCCGAGCGCGTGCAGGCCGACCTGTTCGTGTCCATCCACGCCGACGCGTTCTTCACGCCCGAGGCGCGCGGCGCATCGGTGTTCGCGCTGAGCCAGGGCGGCGCGTCGAGTGCGGCGGCGCGCTGGATGGCCAACCGCGAGAACGCGTCCGACGCCGTGGGCGGCGTCAGCGTGAAGGTGAAGGACGCCCAGGTGATGCGCGCGATGCTCGACATGAGCACCACCGCGCAGATCAAGGACAGCATCCGCGTGGGCGGCGAGGTGCTCGCGCGCATGGGCAAGATCGGCAGGCTGCATCGCGGCGAGGTCGAGCAGGCCAGCTTCGCGGTGCTCAAGGCGCCGGCCATCCCGTCCATCCTCGTGGAGACGGCGTTCATCTCGAACCCGCAGGAAGAGGACAAGCTGCGCGACCCCGACTACCGGCACCAGCTGGTGGAGGCGCTGTTCACCGGCATCGACCGCTACTTCGCCAAGAACCCGCCGATCGCGCGGCATCGCGACCTGTAGCGCGGGCTCAGGCGGGCGGCGTCTTCTTCTTGCGCAGGATCCCCACCAGCGCCAGCACGCCCGGGATGATGATCATGGCCAGGAAGATCCACGGCAGGTGGCCCTTGACCCAGGGCAGGTTGCCGATCGCGTAGCCCAGCAGCGTGACGCTGCCGATCCACAGCGCGGCGCCGCTGATGTCGAACAGCGCGAAGCGGCGCCGGGTCATCAGCGTGACACCCGCCACGAACGGCGCGAAGGTGCGCACGAAGGGCATGAAGCGGCCGGCGATCAGCGCGACGCCGCCGTACTTCTCGAAGAAGGCGTGCGACTTGTCGAAGCCCTCCTTGTTGAACCAGCGCGAGTTCTCCCAATGGAACACGCGCGGGCCGAACCAGCGGCCGATGCTGTAGTTGGTCTGGTTGCCGACCACCGCCGCGGCGAACATCACGCCGAGCGCCATCGAGATGTCGAGCAGGCCGGTGGCCGCGGTGGCCCCGACGACGAACAGCAGCGAGTCGCCGGGCAGGAAGGGCATCACGACGACGCCGGTCTCGATGAAGATGACAGCGAAGAGCACCGCGTAGACCCACGGGCCGTTGCTGGCCACGAACGCCGCCAGGTACTGGTCGGCGTGGAGAAGATGCTGAAACAGGGGGATCAGGGAGTCCATGGGCGGCGATTATCGGTCGGGGTTCCTACAATACGGGGATGAGTCTCCAGAATGCGCCGACCGAGCGCCGCACGATCCGTGAACTACCCGACGAACTGGTGAGCCAGATCGCCGCGGGCGAGGTCGTCGAACGACCGGCGTCCGTGGTGCGCGAACTGGTCGACAACGCGCTCGACGCCGGCTCCACGCAGATCGGCGTGCGCCTGGTGGCCGGTGGCGTGCGCGCCATCCTGATCGAGGACGACGGCGGCGGCATCGAGGCCGCCGAGCTGCCGCTGGCCCTCAAGCGCCATGCCACCAGCAAGATCCGCTCGCTCGACGACCTGGAGCAGGTTTCCACCATGGGCTTCCGCGGCGAGGCGCTGGCGGCCATCGCGTCGGTGTCCGAGCTGGCGCTGGTGAGCCGCACGCCCACGGCCGGCCACGCGCAGCGCCTCGACGCGCGCTCGGGCGAGCTGTCGCCGGCCGCGCGCGCGCAGGGCACCACGGTCGAGGTGCGCGAGCTGTTCTTCAGCACGCCGGCGCGCCGCAAGTTCCTGAAGTCCGACTCCACCGAGCTGGCCCATTGCATCGAGGCCGTGCGCCGCCACGCGCTGGTGCGTCCCGCGGTGGGCTTCGCCGTGTGGCACGAAGGTCGGCTGGTGGAGCAGTGGCGCGCCAGCAGTCCCGCCGACGAGGCGCAGCGCATCCGCGACGTGCTGGGCGACGACTTCGTCGACAACAGCCGCCCGCTGCGGGCCGAGATCGGCCCCATCGCCATCCACGGCCGCGTGGGCTTGCCCGCGGCGGCGCGCACCCGCAGCGACCACCAGTACGTCTACGTCAACGGCCGCTACGTGCGCGACCGCCTGATCGCGCACGCGCTGCGCGCCGCCTACGAGGACGTGCTGCACGGCCAGAAGCAGCCGGCCTACGTGCTGTTCATCGCCATCGATCCGGCGCGCGTGGACGTCAACGTGCACCCCACCAAGATCGAGGTGCGCTTCCGCGACTCGGGCGCCATCCACCAGGCCGTCAAGCGCGCCGTGGAAGACGTGCTCGCGCCGTCCGGCGCCACGGCTCCCGCGGGCCCGGCCGGTACCGGCGTGCCGGGCGCTTCGTTCGGGACTCCGGGCGGATTCGCCACCGCGGCCGCGGCCGCCGTCGAGCGCCTGAACGGCGGCGCCGCCACGCCCGGCTGGAACGCGGCCGCCCTCGCGCCCGCGCGCCCGTGGGCGCTCGCCAGCGACACGCGCGACCCGCTCGCGGGGGCGACCACGGCCTCGCTGTTCGCGCGCGCCTTCGGTGATTCGGGCGCGCCGGCGCCGGAAGGCGTCCTCGACGCCGGCGGCACCGCCGTCCTCGAGGCCCGCCAGCCCGCGCCCGCCTGGGTGCGCCCGCAGGCCGGCGACGAGGCGCAGGCCGCCGTCGCCAGGGCCGACGCGAGCGACTGGCCGCTGGGACGCGCCATCGCCCAGATCCAGGGCGTGTACGTGCTGGCCGAGAACGCGCAGGGCCTGGTGGTGGTGGACATGCACGCCGCCCACGAACGCATCGTCTACGAGCGCCTGAAGGCCGGCGCCGCCACGCACGACATGCCCACGCAGGCGCTGCTGATCCCCGCCACCTTCGCCGCCACGCCTGCCGAGCACGCGCTGGCGGAGGCGCACGCCGAGACCCTGCGCGCGCTGGGCCTCGACGTCTCGCCCATGGGGCCCGCCACGCTGGCCGTGCGCAGCCTGCCCGCCGCGCTGCTGCAGGCCGACCCGGTCGACCTGGTGCGCTCGGTGCTGGCCGACCTGGCCGAGGTCGACGCCAGCAGCCTGGTGCAGCGCGCCCGCGACGACGTCCTCGCGTCCATGGCCTGCCACGGCGCCGTGCGCGCCAACCGCCGCCTGACGCTGGAGGAGATGAACGGCCTGCTGCGCCAGATGGAGGCCACCGAGCGCTCCGACCAGTGCAACCATGGCCGTCCCACCTGGCGCCAGGTGACGATGAAGGAACTCGACGCGCTGTTCCTGCGCGGACGCTGATTCCGGACTACCCTGTTCCCATTGATTCCCTTTGCGGCCGACCCCGACATGACCGATTCCTCCTCCCCGCCGCCGCCTTCCGACAAGCCGCCCTCGACGCCCCGCCGCATCCCGCGCAACGAGGCGACGCCGCCCGACAGCGAAGGACGCGACCCGCGCAAGGTCGGCCAGCGCGTGATGGAGCAGCGCCCGCACGAGCGCAAGCCCACCGAACACGCCGCCGCGCGCGGCAAGCGCCCCGACCTGCGCGACCTGCCGCCGCCGCGCCGCGACACGCCCAGCAACGTCTGGCGTGCCGACCCGCCGCCCGCGCCTCCGCGCGATCGCCGCGACGGCCCGCGCCGCGCCCACGGCGATGCGCCGCGCGCGGATCGCCCGGGCGAGCGCCGCACCAGCCCCGGCCCGTGGCAGGACCGCGGCGCGCGTCCCGACTTCAGCGATTCGCGTCCCATGCGCCACGACGATCGCCGCGCCGCCGGCGCCCCGCCCAGCGAGGAGCGCCGGCGCGACGGTGGCTTCGAGCCGCAGCGCGGTCCGCAGCGCCAGGGCCAGGATCGCGGCGGCGCGCCGTTCAACGAGCGTCCGCCCATCGGCGAGCGCGGCCGCGCCCCGTACGGCGAGCGCGGCCCGTCCTACCCGCAGGGCCCCAACGAGCGGCCGCGCGGCCTCGAGGGCGACCGTCCGCGCCAGGCCCGCGACGATCGCCGCCCGCCGGGCCCGAACGAGCGCCCGCCGCCGCGCCGCCGCGAGGACTTCGAGCGGCCGCCGGCCGCGCAGGTGCCGCCGCCGCAACGCCCGGCGTTCGACCCGGACGCGCCCCGGCGCGACGACCAGCGGCTGTCCAAGGTGCTGGCCGAGCGCGGCATCGCCTCGCGCCGCGAGGCCGACGACTGGATCGCTGCGGGCTGGGTGAAGGTGGACGGCGAGATGGCCGTGCTGGGCGCCCGCGTGTTCCCGCACCAGGTGATCGAGGTCGACGAGGAGGCCAAGACCCAGCAGGCCCACCGCGTCACCATCCTGCTGCACAAGCCCATCGGCTATGTCAGCGGGCAGGCCGAGGACGGCTACGAGCCGGCCTCCGTGCTGGTGACGCAGGCCAACCACTGGCCGGAGGATCCGTCGCGCGAGCGCTGGCACCCGGGCCACGCCCGCGGCATCGCGCCGGCTGGCCGGCTCGACATCGACTCCACCGGCCTGCTGGTGCTGACCCAGGACGGCCGCGTCGCGCGCCACCTGATCGGCGAGGACTCCGACGTCGAGAAGGAGTACCTGGTGCGCGTCGAGTACCCCACCGGCGGCCAGTTCCCCGACAACGACCTGCAGCGCCTGCGCCATGGCCTGTGGCTCGACGGCCGCGAGCTGCGCCCGGCCAAGGTGAGCTGGGCCAACGAGGACCAGTTGCGCTTCGTGCTGCGCGAGGGCCGCAAGCGCCAGATCCGGCGCATGTGCGAGGCCGTGGGCCTGGTCGTCACGGGCCTGAAGCGCGTGCGCATCGGCAGCGTGGTGCTGGGCAAGCTGCCGCAAGGCCAGTGGCGCTACCTGCGCGAGGACGAGCGCTTCTGACATGGTTGGCGACGCGCGCGCGGCCAGCCTGAAATGGCTGGGCCTGGCCGGCCCCACCGCGTCCGGCAAGACCGCGCTGGCGCTCGCGCTGGCGCGGCGCTGGCCGGTGGAGATCGTCAGCGTCGACTCGGCGCTGGTCTACCGCGGCATGGACATCGGCACGGCCAAGCCCAGCGCCGCCGAACAGGCCGCGGCGCCGCACCACCTGCTGGACATCATCTCGCCGGCGCAGTCGTACTCCGCGGCGCAGTTCGTGGCGGACGCGCGCCGGCTGGTCGCCGAGATCCGCGCCCGCGGCCGCTGGCCGCTCCTGGTGGGCGGCACCATGATGTACTTCAAGGCGCTGGTGGACGGCATCGACGAGATGCCCGCCGCCGACCCCGGCATCCGCGCCGCCATCGACGCCGAGGCCACCGCCGCGGGCTGGCCCGCGATGCACGCGCGGCTCGCCCTGGTCGACCCGGCCACGGCCGCCCGGCTGGCGCCCAACGACTCGCAACGCATCCAGCGCGCGCTGGAGGTGTTCCGCGCCGGCGGCACGCCGTTGTCCGAGCTGCACCGGCGCGCGCTGCGTGACGCGCCCGCGCGCGACGGCGTGCTGGTCGCGCTGGAGCCCGCGTCGCGCGCCTGGCTGCACGAGCGCATCGCGCGGCGCTTCGACGCGATGCTGGCGGGCGGTTTCCTCGACGAGGTGCGCCGGCTGCGCGCCGATCCGGCGCTGAACCTCGATCTGCCGGCTATGCGCTGCGTCGGCTATCGGCAGGCGTGGGAGGCGCTGGACGCGAGCGACCCGCCAGCTCTCGCCCACCTGCGCGAGCGCGGCGTCGCGGCCACGCGCCAGCTGGCCAAGCGCCAGGTCACGTGGCTGCGCGGCATGGCCGATCGACAGGGGGTGGAGGCCGACGCGGCCGACGTCGAGGAGCGCCTGGTGGCACTCGTGCAGACGCTGATCGGCGCGCCGGGCACCGCGCCGGATTGAACATCGGCGAGCCGGGTTTGCGCCGGAGGCGGTCGAGCGTCGACTCGCCGACGCATGAAACTTGGAATCCGCCAAGGCGCGTACTTCGCTTTGCGGGGCGCGCTGGGTCAGGCACGACTCACCGGGGGAGCTTGTTTTGTTCGTGTCCCCCGTCGGCCTGCGGCCTCCTCCTCCTTTACCTCACAAAACAAGCTCCCCCGCCTCGCCGTGCCGGGCACGGTGCGCCGGCAGACAACATTCCCGGGGGAAGAGTCCGTGAATTTTTTGAGGGTGTTTGGCATCGTCGGGCCATCGAGGCCGCGACGATGCCCGCGGCCGGCGTTTCCACGCGCCATCGGTCTTGACGCGAACCTCGCGTCGCGACGCCGGCGCTCCTTCTCGTGACCGACGA
>Ga0210384_10004471_pt1 | contig 15598 bp, 16 predicted proteins | sample IncBWH2MmetaG_FD_160574 | JGI IMG/M metagenome (GOLD analysis project Ga0210384, IMG submission 160574) | Forest soil microbial communities from Barre Woods Harvard Forest LTER site, Petersham, Massachusetts, United States - Inc-BW-H-2-M | ecosystem: Environmental > Terrestrial > Soil >...
GAGTTCTTCAAAGGATTGCCCTGGCCTACTGCATTGCCTCCCTGTTGATTTATTATTTCAAACCAGGCACTGTTATCAGTATATCGATTTCAATCCTGCTTTTGTATTGGGCCTTTATGTTGATTGGAGGCGATTCGCCCGATCCTTTATCAATGACAGGTAACCTGGGTTATAAAATTGATATGTGGTTGATGGGACCAAATCATATGTATCATGGAGAAGGAGTTGCTTTTGATCCGGAGGGCTGGTTATCCACCCTGCCCTCAGTGGTAAATGTAACGTTTGGTTATATTGTCGGGAAGTATATCCAGGAGAAAGGGAAAAGTTTTGAAGGACTTGCCAAACTCTTGCTTGCAGGATTTACATTGATCGTGATTGGTTATTTCTGGGACCTTTCTTTCCCTATTAACAAAAAATTATGGACCAGCTCTTTTGTGGTTTATACCGTTGGGCTTGACTGCGTTATTCTTGCTGCTATTATTTACGTAGTGGACTTTCTCGGAAGAACAGGGTGGACTCAATTTTTTACTGTTTTTGGAAAAAACCCACTTTTTATCTATCTCTTATCAGAAATCGGCGTTACAATATTATATATTATTCAGGTCGGGCCTAGTGTGAGTTTATATAACTGGCTTTATCAGCATGTTTACAGAAATGCAGGACTCTACCTGGGTTCATTGCTATTTGCCATTTCCTGGATGTTATTCTGCTGGTTGATCGGCTTTTTCCTGGATAAAAAGAAGATTTACGTCAGGGTCTGAAGTGATTTAGAAATCTGATTCGCCATCCGGCGGATGGGAATTCTCCCTCCTGTTCCATACTTCGAAACGTCTCCCTTCGTTATACGGAGAAAATAGCATACCTTTGCGCGTCCAAAAACAGTGCACCAGGACGGCTTAAAGTAAAGATTATTATGGAGATAAGGAACATTGCGATCATAGCACACGTAGACCACGGAAAAACCACACTGGTTGATAAGATATTACACGCCACGAAAGTTTTTCGTGATAATCAGGAAACTGGTGAACTGATCATGGATAGCAATGATCTTGAAAAAGAAAGAGGTATCACCATTTTCAGTAAGAATGCAGCCGTTGTTTATAAAGATGTAAAAATAAATGTAATCGATACACCCGGTCATGCCGACTTCGGCGGTGAAGTGGAACGTGTACTCAAGATGGCAGATGGCGTATTATTACTGGTGGATGCTTTCGAAGGTCCTATGCCACAAACAAGATTTGTATTGCAGAAGGCTTTGCATCTGGACCTCCGGCCCATTGTGATCATAAATAAGGTTGATAAGCCCAACTGCAGACCGGATGAAGTGCATGAAGCAATTTTCGAATTGTTTTTCAATCTCGATGCAACAGAAGCCCAGCTTGATTTTCCGACTTATTATGGATCAGGAAAAAATGGCTGGTTTAACGACTCACTGACACCTACTACCGATATCATTCCGTTACTCGATGGTATTATTAAATATGTTCCTGCACCGGTAAAAAATGAAGGCCCGCTGCAAATGCAGATCACTTCACTAGATTATTCTTCTTTCCTGGGTAGGATTGCAGTAGGTAAAGTTGCCCGCGGAGTAATCAGGGAAGGTCAGTCTATCGCGCTGATGCAGGCAGACGGAACGATCAAAAAATCCAAGGTTAAAGAACTCTATGTTTTTGAATCCCTTGGAAAGAAAAAAGCAACAGAAGTATTTTGTGGCGACATCTGCGCTGTTGTAGGATTGGAGGATTTTAATATTGGCGATACCATAGCGGATCAGGATAATCCGGAAGCATTGCCTCTCATCAGTGTAGATGAACCTACGATGAGTATGATGTTTTCCATTAATAATTCTCCTTTCTTCGGAAAGGATGGAAAGTTTGTGACATCACGCCATTTGAGGGATCGCCTGATGAAAGAAACAGAAAAAAATCTTGCACTACGTGTAGAAGATACAGGAAGTGCCGATAGTTTTCTCGTGTTTGGTCGCGGTATTCTCCACCTGGGGATCCTGATTGAAACCATGAGAAGGGAAGGGTATGAACTTACAGTTGGTCAGCCCCAGGTAATTGTGAAAGAAATCAATGGAAAGAAATCAGAACCTTTCGAAGTTCTCGTAGTAGATGTTCCCAATGAATATAGTGGTAAAGTAATCGACATGGTTACCCAAAGAAAAGGCGAATTACATGTGATGGAAACCAAGGGTGATATGCAACACCTTGAATTTGAAATTCCTTCCCGCGGTCTGATAGGTCTGCGTTCTAATATGCTGACCAATACTGCAGGAGAAGCAGTCATGGCACACAGGTTCCTTGAATATAAACCCTGGAAAGGTCCGATACCCGGCAGAAGCAATGGTGTACTTATTGCAAAAAATCAGGCAGCTACAACCGGATATTCGATCGACAAATTACAGGATCGCGGATCATTTTTTGTAGATCCGGGAGAAGAAGTTTATGTGGGTCAGATTATTGCAGAACATATCAAACCGGGTGACCTGATTGTAAATGCAACAGAAGGCAAGAAACTCACCAATATGCGCGCTAGCGGCAGCGATGATTCTGTGCGTATCATTCCTAAGATCCAAATGACCCTCGAAGAATGTATGGAATATATCCAGCAGGATGAGTGTATTGAGGTTACACCTAAGAATGTCCGGCTTCGCAAAACTATTCTGGATGAAGATACACGTAAGAAGTACCAGAAAATGCTGAAGACGGAGGAAGTGAGCTAAAAGCTTTAAGCTTTCGGTCTGCAAATCGTAGCTTTGTTGTAAATCAGGGTTTATGAAAAGAAAGCTTGGTTTTTTGGCAGTCTCCCTCATCGTATTTCTCTGTTTGGGTTCGTTAAAAACACATGCCCAATGCTCGATTTGCACACGTACAGTTCAACAGATGGGAGAAAGACCTGGAAAAGGTTTTAATGGAGGTATCATATATCTGGCATTCACGCCGCTTGCCATTGGAGTAATTCTGGGTTACCGCTGGTGGAAACAGAATCGGGATTTTGAATGATTTATTTTCTTTTGGACAAATAGTCAAAAACGAATCCATACATATTAAAATTCTCAGATCGCGCTTCTTTTTTTATTTTATCAAAGAGTTCAGTTTTATCAATCTCACTCATCCTGTCGGCTAAAATTAAACGATAAGCTTTTTCTGCAAGGTTGAGGTATTGTTTCTGATCAGATGATATCGTTCGGTTTTCAATGGCCTGTAAAAGCCGGTCAACACCCACACCTTCGGTTGCAATGGTTTCAATGATATCAATTTGTTTTGATCCCAGGTGAAGAGCTGACTGCAAATTTTTAATGAATAGTTTCGTGTCCGGATTATCTGCTTTATTTACTACAAATAAGTCTGCAACTTCCAACACGCCTGACTTCAGGGCCTGGATCTCATCCCCAAATCCGGCCATTAAGATCATTACAGTAAAGTCTGCGATACTGGCGATTTCCAGTTCGCTTTGCCCGACTCCTACGGTTTCAATCAGAATATAATCATAGGGCGCCGACTTCAGCAGGTCAGTAATCTCAAAAATTCTTGGATGAAGTCCGCCTAAAGAGCCCCTTGATGACAAAGATCGAATATATACAGAGGGATTATCAGCCCAATGATTCATCCTGATCCTGTCACCCAGAAAAGCCCCATGATGAAAAGGTGATGAGGGATCTATACACAGAACAGCTATCTTCTTTTGCTGATTTAAAAATGCACCGATCAATACATTTACAAGGGTACTTTTACCAACGCCAGGAGGTCCTGTGATTCCTATAACAGGAGTATTGGAGAAAGGTAATTTTTTTAATAATTCAACAGATCCTGGCGCCTGGTTTTCTATTAAAGAAATGCATCGGGCCAATGATTTAATATTACCCTCCTGTATTTCCGGTAGAAAGTTTTGCAACATAGAGTGAAATGATGGATAAGTTCTAAATGATCATTTTTAATTTTTTCGAAGCATTCTGCGGCGTATTTTTGAATTATTCATGCCTTCACAAAACAGATACAGTCCCAAAGAATGGGAAATAGTTCCATGTCCTTTTTGTGGATCCTCAGAATATTCAATTTACGAAAGATTTGGAAGTGAATTGCAGTTCACTTATGTATTATGCAGCAATTGTACATTGGTATATCAGTCACCCCGCCCTAAATATGATCAGGATTTTATCGATTCTGCGTATGCCTCTTATTATCAGTTCAGCGAAAGCATCAAATTGGTAGATAATACACAGATACTTCACTCTTCGGTCAATATGTTTAAGGAAGAAGTCGAAAATCTGCTGAAATACGATAGTATCAGAAGCAATGTACTGGATATTGGAAGTGCAATGGGCACGTTCTTATTTGCAGCAAAACCATATTATAAAAAAGCAGTTGGATTGGATGTTTCAGCAGAAATGGCCAGTTTCGCGACAAAGAATGTGGGGGTTACCATTTACCTGAAACAGTTCAATGAGTTTAATTTTGGAGAAAAGTTTTCATTGATTCACATGAGTCACGTAATCGAACACATCCCCAATCCGGTTGAGTGGCTGCACAAAGCAGGGTCAATGCTTGAAGAAGGAGGTGTATTGGTAATCAATGTTCCGAATAAATTTTCATTGAGTTTCAGGCTTCAGCACTTATTTTATAAGACCAGGCTAAAAAAACAATTTTCTTCTACCTGGAATGATCCGACCAGGGTTCCGGATCATCTGTATGAACCGAATGTAAAAAGCATGCTCAGATTGTTGAAGGCAAATCATTTTGAAGTGCTGGATTATTTTAGTTATAGCCGGAGAGATCCGGTGTCCAAACATTCCATTTTTTCAAAACTATTCAACCGTTTTTTGCATAAGGGAAGCAATCTTTCCTTTATCGTAAAACCACAAAAGCAATGATTGGAATCGTGGCAATGGGCGTTTTGAAAAAGTTATGTATTCAAATGATTTTATAATTTCTGAAATCGAATAACCTTTTACCGGTTTTCTTTTCGTACCAATACAATAGTTTCTCTTTAAGAGAAAACTTTTTTTTCGAAATATCCAGGTCAATATTCCAATTTTTTTCTTCGATTCTTTTTTTCATTACGACAGGGTGTTCGCTGTCAAAATGCTTTAATGAATCAAATGCACTAAAGTCAAAAATTTCACCCGATCTCCTTTCAACATTCGTGGGATCATTGATTGTATCCAGCCAAAATTCCTGAGTTTTTTTCAACTTCTCTTTCATTTTTCTTGGGTTTTTTACCCAGCCATAATGATAAACCATTGCTTCTACCGGTTTAACATTGATTTTTTTTAATCCCCGTCTGAATCCCTGCGCATCCCTGTAAGCATGAATTCCTTTGTCATTTCGGATAATACGTACTTCTTTGTGGTACCATTTCCGACTATCCGCAACGTAATCATAAGTGCCATAAAAATGTAAATAGTTAAAAAGTAAACCTTCCACCCGCTTGTCATCTTTATATAATAAAGAGGTTTTGCGAATGACATCATGATATTTTTCATGAATTATTTCATCAGCCTGAATATAAAAAGCCCAGTCACTATCCGGTGAAATAAGCTGAAATGCTTTGTCTGTTTCGACTGCTAACACCGCTCCGCCTTTTTTGAGATTTTCATCCCAAACGGAATAGTGGATTCTGATTTTATCCGATTGGATAGAACGAATTAATTCTTCCGTATTATCTTCACTATTGCCTAATAATACAATCATCTCGTCCACTACAGGTAGTATAGATGTGATCGCCTCTACGACGGGATAATCGTATAATACTGCGTTTCGTACAATAGTAAATCCGGATATTTTCATAATATTTAAAATTTTATTTCTTTCCCGAATGGTAGATTGTTATTCACAAAGAAAAGATAAAAAATATGATTCTATAAAGAGTGAGAAAGGGTATTGATTAAAAATGGTTGGTTACAGCCTTGACATTATTATCATTATATATTTAAATTGCAGGTTCTTTTTGTATTGATGACAAATTTCATTCCTATATTTCCGTTAAATGTGGTTCTTTATCCGGGAGAAACACTCAACCTGCATATTTTTGAACCCCGATATAAAGAATTGGTTAAAGAATGTCATATTAGTAATAAACCTTTTGGAGTACCTGCAGTAATCAATGGCCATGTGGTTGAATTTGGGACCCTCGTTACAATCGTGGAAATTGTAAAGGAGTACGAAAATGGAGAGATGGATATAATTACTAAAGGGACAATTGTCTTTCGTATCCTGGAGATCATCAAAAAAATTCCAGACAAACTCTATAGCGGCGCTATTGTAAACTATCCTGAAAATTCTGAAATTTATCCAAGAAAAGACCTGATGCAGGCAGTTGTTAAAGCAATACGTGAACTTCACCGGATATTGAATATCAGCAAGGACTTTTATAAACCGGATGAAGAATTAATTGCCTATGACCTGGCTCATCATGCCGGATTATCACTGGAAGAGGAATATGAGCTACTTGGATTATTCCGGGAAGAACAGAGACAGGAATACTTAAAAAGACATTTAGGAAAAGTATTGCCGGTTGTGGCGGAGATGGAAGTTTTAAAAGAAAGGATTATTCTGAATGGTCATTTTAAAAATTTATCTTCCTTCCGATTTGAATAGGACTCCATTCAAACAACCGAATAGATAGTAAATCATGCCTTCTACCCTCTGTTTAGATTTTGGGAATACGAGGTTGAAATGGGCTGTTTTTTCCAATGGGGAAATCCGGCATAACGGAGTATTTCAGGGGGATGGATTGGAAGATCTGCGTAGATGCCTGGAGACATTCAATCCCGACCGGAGTATACTTTCTTCCGTCGTGAATCACCCTAAGGGAGTGGAAGAAATATTAAAAAACAAAACACAATTTCATAAGCTGGATCATCATTCACGGGTGCCGGTTACTACGCCTGTAGGTAAGCCTGAAACAATCGGAGCAGACAGGCTGGCACTTGTGGTGGCTGCTGCTCATTATTTCCCTGATAAAAATAACCTGGTCATCGGCCTGGGTTCTGCCATAACTTACAATTATATCAACCGGTTTCATCAATTCATCGGGGGCAGTATTTCACCTGGTATGGAAATGCGTTTCAAATCCCTGGAGCTTTTTACTGCAAAACTTCCGTTGGTGAAACCCCACTGGAATTTTCCTTTGGCTGGATATGATACGAAAACCAATATACAATCGGGTGTACAATTTGGAATGGCAAAAGAAATTGACGGAGTGATAGAATCTTATGAAGAAAGATACGAAAACCTGCACGTGCTGATGACGGGCGGGGATACGAATTATTTCAAACCTTTTCTCAGGAAAAAGATCACAGAGGATCCGGATCTTATCTTCAAAGGACTTTATGTAATCAGTGAATACAATTTATCAATTTGAAATCTCTCCGGATATACAGGGCATGGGTATTTTGTTTTATCGCTTGCGGACTCTTTTCCGCATGTGAGAATAATATGAAGACACTTCCCAATTTCCGCCAGAAACAGATCAGTGTCGATGAAGGAAAACAAATCACTGCTTTTCTAAGTGAAAGTTCCAAAGTAAAGGCCAAACTTACTGCACCGTATATGCGTAGAAATGAAATGGATTCACCCTATGTTGAATTTCCGAATACCCTGCACGTTGACTTTTACAATGATTCGCTTGCAATAGAAAGTATCATGAATGCGCATTATGGGAAATGGCGTGAGCAGGATGGGAAAGTTTATTTACGGGATAGTGTGGTTGTTATGAATATCCTGAAAGGAGATACTCTTTATTGTAAAGAACTCTGGTGGGATCAGAAAGCAGAAAAATTTTATACGGATAAGCCGGTTCAGATCCATAAAGCCGGAGGAACCATTTTGTACGGGACAGGTCTCGAAGCGCCTCAGGATTTCAGCGGTTATACCATCTACCAGATTACAGGTCCATTTGCTTTCCCGGAGAATGGAATGCCGAAAAATTAAAAAGCCCTGGAAAACTCCAGGGCCTCGAATGTGTTTGTACTTAACCTAACCGTTACCAAGTTGGTCATCAATAGGGTACAAATTTTAACACTTCATCGGATTTGGTCTTCTCGTGGAATTTGGATTTTAACAGTCTGCGATCGGGCCCGATAAATGGTTTGGTCGGTTTCATAGTTAGCTTTTCGAAGGAATTGGATATTTAACCATTTTACCGGACGTCTATCACTATGACGATGTAAACATACAAATCACATATACCGGAACAAGCGGGATAGCGCTCGATCTCCTATTTACAGCTTATACTAGGAAAACTAGTAAAACTACTATTTAAGCATAAAGCCCAAAGCCTAAAGCCTAACGCTTTTCATTGATTCATAGTCAGTTACTTAAAGTTACATTCGGTAAAAAAACATCTTATAAACTTTGAATTTACCAAATAAGCATTTACCCTTAGGGTAATTGACTTAAAGTTTTAGGTTTTAGACTTTGAACTTTATGCCTTCAGCCTTATGCTTTAAGCTTTGGGCTTTAAGCTTTCTTCCGGTCGCATTTGTGGGAAGAACAGTACGTCCTGAATGGATGACTGATTGGTGAGCAGCATGGTAAGTCTGTCAATTCCTATCCCGATGCCAGCAGTGGGCGGCATTCCGTATTCAAGGGCCCTTAAGAAGTCGTTGTCTATAAACATGGCTTCCTCATCACCTCTTTCCATGAGTGCTACCTGTTCCTCAAATCTCCCCCTCTGATCCAATGGATCATTCAATTCGGAATAGGCATTCGCGATCTCTTTTCCATTAATTATGAGTTCAAATCTTTCCACAAGTCCGTTTTTGGACCGGTGTTTTTTGGTAAGAGGACTCATTTCTATTGGGTAATCGATGATGAATGTTGGTTGTATATAGCGGTGTTCACCGGTTGTACCAAATAATGCATCGATAAGTTTCCCTTTTCCCATACTATTGTCTGCTGGAATATGAAGTTGCCTGCACAAATCTCGTAATCCTTCCTCATCCATTTCGGATACATCGGCTCCTGTAGCTTCACGGATCGCATCATAAATACTAATTCTTTTATAAGGTGCTTTGAAATCAATTTCTTTATCCCCGGCTGGTATTACCGTGGTTCCGTTTACCGTCAGTGCAGCTGCCTCCAGCATGGATTCTGTTGTTTCCATCATCCAGAAATAATCCTTATAAGCAACATAAAATTCCAGTATAGTAAATTCGGGGTTATGCGTTCTATCCATGCCTTCATTCCTGAAATTTCGGCTGAACTCATATACCCAGTCGAATCCGCCTACAATCAGACGTTTCAGGTATAATTCATTGGCAACACGCAGGTAAAGAGGGATATCCAATGCATTATGATGTGTTATAAAAGGCCGTGCAGCGGCGCCTCCGGGTATAGTTTGCAGGACAGGCGTATCAACCTCCAGCGCTCCGGCCTTATTCAGGAAATCGCGCAGGCTGTTGATCATTTTGGTTCTTTTTATAAAAACTTCTTTCACATGGGGATTTACGATAAGATCCGCATAGCGTTGCCGATAGCGAAACTCCGGATCCGTAACGGCATCAAAGGTTTCACCTTCTTTTTCCTTTACCACAGGTATGGGACGAAGGGCTTTCGATAACAGAATTAAGTCCTTTACATGAACAGAAATTTCGCCAGTTTTTGTAATGAAAACATAACCCTTCACTCCGATAATATCCCCCAGATCTACCAGGTGTTTCCATAGTTTATCATACAATGATTTGTCTTCACCAGGAGCTATATCATCCCGCTTGATATATAATTGGATACGGCCACTGCTGTCCTGTATTACTGTAAAAGAGGCTTTACCCATATCCCGAATGCTCATGATCCGGCCTGCCAGGCATACTGAATCAAACTCGGCCTTTTTTTCTTCTGTATAGTTAGATTTTATAAAAGCAGCATAGGTATTTACAGGATACGCGGCAGCAGGGTAAGCGTTAATACCCATTTCGCCCAATGATTTCAGCTTTTCGCGGCGGATGAGTTCCTGTTCTGATAAAGGAGAATGAGACATATGGGTCGCTTCTAAATTTCCGCAAATGTACGTTTTAAGCTTAAAGCTTAAAGCAAGTATGGGAGTATGGGAGTATGGGAGTGTGGATATGATATCTGTGAACAAAAATCGGCCAACCGCCAACGGCCAACTGTCATCGTAATAAGGGCTGGTTTTTACCGTGTTTTGACCTATTTTTGGCGGATAAATCCCGGGAAATGAAGTTTGAAAAGATTCACAATAAGGGACAGGCACAGCTTTTCCGCAACAGTTACATGGAAATGCTTACTAAAACCCATCCATTGGTGATCTGGGGGATCTATCTGCCGGTAATCATTTATTTTATATACCTCAGTCATTTCCAGCTTGATTTCAGTTACATCAGTATATTTTTCACTTTTGCAGCGGGGACATTTTTCTGGACCTTCTTTGAATACCTGATGCATCGCTTTGCTTTTCACGCGGTAGCGGAAAGTGAAGCAGCGCAAAAGTTCATTTATGTATTGCATGGTAACCACCATCATTTTCCAAGGGATAAAGAACGTCTTTTTATGCCGCCAGTTCCAAGCATTATCATTGCTTCAACCCTTTTTGGGATAATGTATCTGGCAATGAAAGAATTCGCTTTCACATTTTTTTCCGGATTCATATTGGGCTACCTCCTTTATGGAAGTATGCACTACGCAATTCATGCATGGAACCCACCATTCAAATGGATGAAACCCCTCTGGAGGAACCATCATCTTCATCATTACAAAGATGATCACAAAGGATTTGGAGTAAGTACTACATTTTGGGACCGCGTTTTTGGTACCATGTTCGACCTGAAAAAGGAAAAGGAAGACAAGGAAAAAGTGCGTGAACTGATGTATTAATATTTTTCCATCACACCGAGTCCGAATAGGGCAAAGTCATATTTAACAGGATCTTTTTTATCCATATCCCGTAGCGCCCATGTTAATTCCATTGCCGTTTCCCAATCAGTCTGCTTCCTGTTGATCAGACCAAAGCCTCTGGCAACGCGTGACACGTGCAGGTCCACCGGACAAATCAGGTCTGCAGCAGATATTTTTTTCCAGATTCCAAAATCTACGCCGCGATTATCCTTACGCACCATCCAGCGCAGATACATATTCAGTCGCTTGCAGGCAGAATTTTTTTCAGGAGTGGCGATATGTTTTTGCGTTCTGTATGGTGCATTTTCAAGTGAAAAAAACCTGTTATAAAAAACAGACAATGCTTTTTTAATGAATTCATTTTCGGAGGAAATATTTTCATCAGATTTTTTCTTTTTTATTTTTTCAGTATGTATTATTACAGCTGACGGTTTTTTTATTCTTTCTTCACTTAATGGCTCCGTGAGAAAAGCAGTTTCCAGAGTATCCGATATCCGGTAATGGGTTTGTAAAAAATGGATGAAATATAAAAGATCAGTAGCGTTGAAAGTACGGTGTTTGAATTTCAGAAAGCGTTTCAGATCAGTAGTATGATGGTTCATGATGAAATTAAACGGATCATCATCCATTGCAAGCATAAGTTCATTGGATTTCTGAATAATGGTTGTCCGGTTACCCCAGGCGAAGATGGATGAAAAAAGTCCTGCTATTTCTATATCCTGCTTTTTACTGAAACGGTGAGGAACTGAAACCGGATCCGTCGCAATAAAAGAAGGATCATTGTATTCAAGCACTTTCTTTTCAAGAAAATCCTGTAGTTTTTTTTTGTTCGGGAACGCTTTCATATAATTTAACCTATCGCCTGTTCCAAGTCTTCAATGAGGTCACCGGCGTCTTCGATGCCTACGCTGAGCCTAATAAGGCAATCACGAAGTCCGTTTTTTATTCTCTCTTCTTTAGGTATAGAAGCATGTGTCATGCTGGCCGGTTGACTGATCAGGGATTCTACGCCACCCAGACTTTCTGCAAGAGAAAATAAACGTGTGGCTGATAAGACTCTTTTGGTTTCTTCAGCAGAATCATTTTTCAATTCGAAACTCAGCATGCCGCCGAATCCGCGCATTTGTTTACTGGCAACTGCGAATCCGGGATGATCTTCAAACCCGCACCAGTATACTTTCTCAACTTTTTGATTTTTTCGCATCCAGCGGGCGATTTTCTCTCCGTTTTCACAATGTCTTCGCATGCGCAATTCAAGGGTTTTTATTCCTCTTAAAACCAGGTAGCAATCCTGAGGACCCGGAACGGCACCACAGGATTTCTGAATGAAATATAATTGTTCACGTAATGCAGGATCATTCATCATTAAACATCCATGTATCACATCGCTATGGCCGCCCAGATATTTAGTTGCAGAATGAATGACGATATCGGCACCAAGGTCAAGTGGATTCTGGAGATAAGGAGATGCGAAAGTATTGTCAACGCATAGGAGGAGTTTTTTTTCTTTGGCGATGGAAGCGACAGCATACAGATCCACGATATTCATCAACGGATTGGTGGGTGTTTCTGTCCAGATAAGTTTTGTTTTTTCATTGATGAAAGCGCGGATATTTTCGGAGTTCTGCATATTCACGTAGTGAAAATGGATACCCGTTTTTTCAAAAATTTTGGAGAAGAGACGAAAGGTTCCGCCATACATATCATTGGCAGCAATCACTTCGTCCCCGGGAAGCAGAAGACGGATCACCGCGTCCGAAGCCGCTACGCCGCTGCTGAAAGAAAGTGCGAATCGGGCGTTTTCAATGGAAGCCAGTGCAGTTTCCAATGCTTTTCTTGTTGGATTTTGAGAGCGGGCATATTCATAACCTTTATTATTGCCGGGTGCTGCCTGTACAAAAGTGGAAGTCTGGTAAATAGGAGGAATTATAGCGCCCGTACTGGGGTCGGGTTCCATACCTGCATGAATAACGCGCGTTGCAAATTTCATAGTTGTTTTTTTCGAATTGATGGCCGGAATTACCAATTAATGGGTAAGTGTACTTCTTTATTGTCCCACCCGATCATCAGGTTGGTTTTATTTTTTTCCTTTCCCTCAAAACAGATCGTGAATACCTCAATGATATCAGGTCTCGTATTTACTTTAACATCGGTACGGAGTACATCTTTTTTTAAATCGTATCCAAAAGCACCCCAGGTATCGGTTTCCTTGTTTAACACGATGGTCCATTTATCAGTTGATGGCATCGCATACATCGTATATCTTCCTTTAGCCAGTTTGTTACCATCGATTTTTACGTCCCGGAAAAATTCTATTTCTGTGGCTTCATTAGCACCCATCCGCCAGATCATATCATAAGGTACCAGGTCACCAAAAATGTTTCGGTTATTTTTTTGAGGTCGTCCATAAATGACGCGTGCAATTAATGGTGCATCAGATTTATGCTGAATTTTGAGTACGGGGTAGTCTACCGGATAATAACACATATCCATCGGCGATTTATCCAGTGGTGGAAGGGTTGACTGGGCAGCGCAGAACCTTGAAGCAGACAATAAAATGACTGCAAACAGAAAGGATTTCAACTTATTCATGGGAGGCAAAATTAAACAGGAAAAGTTTATCAATTGGCACGAAGGTAGAGCAGTTCGTTAAATGCAAAGGTTTTTACATGGGGAAAGAAAGATTCATACGCTATTTTTAACTCTTCATAGTATTTAATAAAGGCTTCAAAAACAGGCTCCGGATCGTCAATATATTTTGCCCGCCGGCACAGGCCCTCGAAACTATTAAGTATTCCCTGGGTGGTCCGGTAGTGTAAAAGCCAGTTTTGCGTTCGCATGTAAAAGAAGAACTTTTGAAATTTTTCGGGGAACCATCTTTCATATGATTCTAGTTGTAAATAAGTTTTTTGTGTGAAATCAAACAGTGCACCTTCCTCAAATTCATAGGGATCATTGGCAAGAAAATGATCGTAAACAATATCTACAAAACTACCTGCGTATAAACCCGCCGGTATTCTCAGGAATTGTTTGGCGTGACGTGTTGCCGGGTGAGTGTCGGTATACTCATCAATTGCACGATGAAGAGTAATGCCCATTTGTATTCGGCCAGGATAATCGAATTTTTTTTTGCCCTTAATAAAATCGCTTATCATATTTCCTGCAAGTATATCCGGATCCCCGAATGAAAGATAAGCATGTGCGAGGTAGTTCATTCATACTAAAATACACAAATTAGGCTTATGGCCTTAGGTTAAAGGCTCAAGGCTTTTTTTCTGAGATTTATAAAGTTTCCTTAGTCGGGAATAATTATAATAATAAAAAATTAACAATAAATATGGACTTAAGCCAAATGCCTTAAGCTTTGCACCTTAAGCCTTATCCCTTAAGCTTAAAAAGTTTAATTTCGCCTTCCACATAATAAAATCATGAATAAAGGACCGGTTTCGAATTATATCGCGCATCATTACAGGCATTTTAATGCAGCGGCACTTATAGACGCGGCAAAGGGCTATGAATCACATTTATTAGCAGGAGGAAAAATGATGGTTACCCTGGCAGGCGCAATGAGTACGGCTGAGCTTGGCGTATCACTGGCTGAAATGATCCGTCAGGATAAAGTGCATATTATTTCCTGTACGGGCGCAAATCTGGAGGAAGATATCATGAACCTGGTAGCACATTCACATTATAAAAGAGTGCCTAATTACCGTGATCTTACTCCGGAACAGGAATGGGAACTGCTGGAACAGGGTCTGAATCGCGTTACTGATACCTGTATCCCTGAAGAAGAAGCATTCCGAAAAATCCAGAAGCATATCGTCCATTTATGGAAGGATGCAGATGTCAAAGTTGAACGTTATTTTCCACATGAATACATGTATAAACTTCTTCTGAGCAAAGTGATGCAGGATGGATATGAAATTGATGTAAAAGACAGCTGGATGATAGCTGCAGCTGAAAAAAATTTACCCATAATAGTTGGTGGATGGGAAGATTCTACGATGGGGAATATTTTTGCATCTTATATCGTGAAGGGTGAATTGAAAGCAAGTACCATGAAGAGTGGTATAGAATATATGGTTTGGCTGTCGGATTGGTACAGGAAAAATTCTGGAGGAAAGGGTATTGGGTTTTTCCAGATAGGCGGTGGTATTGCAGGTGATTTCCCCATTTGTGTAGTTCCGATGATGTACCAGGATCTTGAATGGCACGACGTTCCTTTCTGGAGTTATTTCTGTCAGATATCCGATTCTACTACTTCATATGGTTCTTATTCAGGCGCGGTACCAAATGAAAAAATTACCTGGGGTAAACTGGATATCCATACACCGAAATATATTGTGGAAAGCGATGCGACTATTGTAGTACCACTCATATTTGCCTGGATACTTGGCTGGTAAAAAGAGTTGGATTTTATTTTATTTTTTTTGAAAAAAGATGAGTGACGATTGACTTCTCTGCTAAAACGTAAGAGATAACTGTCTAAATTTCATATTTGCTTTGAGCCTAATCGCTTTGCCAAGGCTTCGGCGGTCGAAGGGCTTTAAGCTTTAAGCTTAATAAATGCAAAAGCTCGGAAATTATGTAACAGGGCATTGGATCGAAGGCATAGGTGATATGCAGATACTCTCTGATGCCGTAACGGGCACACCTCTTTATATGGCCGGCACCAGGGGTCTGGATTTTCATGAAATTCTCGATTATGCGAGGAAGGAGGGAAATCCTGCTTTAAGAGA
>Ga0210384_10004472_pt1 | contig 15592 bp, 16 predicted proteins | sample IncBWH2MmetaG_FD_160574 | JGI IMG/M metagenome (GOLD analysis project Ga0210384, IMG submission 160574) | Forest soil microbial communities from Barre Woods Harvard Forest LTER site, Petersham, Massachusetts, United States - Inc-BW-H-2-M | ecosystem: Environmental > Terrestrial > Soil >...
TTTTCAAGGGTGGTTGGCGAGAACGTCGATATCGTCGGGCGATCAGGCGGCGCTCTGGTCCTGAATCAGCTCGACCTTGTAACCGTCCGGGTCTTCAATGAAGGCGATGATGGAGGTCCCGAATTTTACCGGACCTGGTTCGCGCCTGATCTTGACGCCGGCCGCGCGCAACTCCTCGCAAAGACCGAAGATATCGGCCACGCCGATCACAAGATTGCCGAACGCCGTTCCGTGCTCGTAAGAGGCTACGCCGTAATTATAGGTCAGCTCGATACCTGAACCCTTGTCGCCTTCTCCGTAACCCAGGAATACCAGCGTGTATTTTCCTTCGGGCACGTCACGACGCCTTGTCTCTTGCATCCCCAATCGCGTGTAGAAAGCGACGCTGCGATCGAGCTCGCCGACACGGATCATCGTGTAGAGAATCTTGTTCATGGATCACCATTTTGAAGTTGGATCGAGCGACAGGCGCGTGTCAGGTCAGCGCAGAGGCGACCCATTGAGCCCACTTCAGTGCGGCGTGATCATCGCCACGCCGTGCCACGATCTGAATGCCGAGTGGCAATCCCTGCGGTCCCTCGCCCGCCGGAACCGTTACGCACGGCACGTGCAATGCAGTCCAAAGCGAGTTGAAGGACGAGTCGCCGGTCGAAGCCAAACCTTCGGGCGCTTCGCCGGTCGCCGCGGGCGTAATGAGGATGTCGAGGTCTCCGAGCGTTTCCTGAAAGCGATGACGCAGTTGTGCAAGCGTCGTCGCGGCCCTTGAATATTGCTCCCACGTCACGGACAGCCCCGCATCCAGCTGCTCGCGCAGCGCCGGACTGATCTGGTCGCGCGCATGTGCGAGCTCCCAGCCGAGCCCATGTGCCGCTTCGCGGTTGAGCACGTGCGGAAACGCTTCCAGCGCGGCGGCGAAATCGGATCGAAGCTCATGCTCGACGACGATGGCCCCCGCGCGCGCCAAAGCTGCCGTCACATCGGTCAGCAAGCGCTCCGTCTCCGGCAGCGCCTTGTTCCACGTAGGGGAACGACAAACGCCGATGCGTGGAGCGTGCTCCGGCCTCAATTCTGGATCGCCGAGTTTCTGTCCGGATACGGCGCCGACAAACAGGGCGCAGTCGGCGACGCTTCGGGCGATGACGCCGATTGTATCGACGTTTTCCGCGACGAGCTTGGTGCCGCCGCGATTGATCAGTCCAAAACTCGGCTTGTATCCGACCACGCCGCAATAGGCCGCCGGTTTGATGAGGCTACCCATCGCTTGAGTGCCGTAGGCAAGCGGAAAGAACCTGTCTGCGACTCCTGCAGCAGAACCGCTGCTCGAACCGCCTGGCGTATGTTTGAGTGTCTGCGGATGAACCGTCGGTCCCGGCGTTCGGATCGCGAACTCGGCAGTAACGGTTTTGCCGATGATGATGGCGCCCGCGGAGCGCGCCAGACTGACCGCGGCCGCATCAGCGCGCGGACGCCATCCCTTCCAGATCGGCGAACCATGCTCAGTCGGCATTTCGGCGGTATCGAAGACATCCTTCACGCCGATCGGCAGGCCATGCAGCGGTCCCGGAACAGGCTTTGCGGCGCGCGCCTGCCCGGGATCGATGAAGGCGAAAGCCTGAACGTCACGCTCGCGCTCGCTGATGCGCGCCAGACAAGCCTCCAGCAGATCCGCCGGTTTCAGTTTGCCGGATTGAATGAGACGAGACGCCTGGGTGGCAGTCAGATGAGCAGGATCCATGACGTCAGCTTCCGGTGCATTGAAGACGCCCACGAAGCTAGGACTTGCTTTCACGTAAGAAAAATTAATACTTGTCATGGGACTCTTTAGAGAAATTGAACAATGGCTCGCATCAACCTGGACCTCGACGTGTTGCGGACGCTGGTGACGGCGCAGGAGCTGGGCGGCTTTAATCGAGCCGCCGATCAGATCGGCCGCACGCAGTCCGCGGTCAGTCAGCAGGTGCGCCGTCTTGAGGAGCAACTGGGCCAGGCCCTCTATCGCAAGAACGGTCGCGGCCTCGCCTTGACGGAGGCTGGCGACGTGATGCTCGCTTACGCGCGGAAAATTCTCGAACTCAACGACGATGCCGTGGCCGCAATTCGCGGTGTGGCCGTCGAGGGGACGCTACGGTTCGGGTTGCCGAGCGATCTCGCGGAAACCTATCTGTCGACGACCTTGGGCCGCTTCAAGCGTGCGCACCCCGCCGTCCTGATCGAGGCCGTCGTCGAGCGAAATGCCGTATTGCTCGATCAACTCGACAAGGGACATCTCGACCTCGTGCTTGCCTTCGGCGGCGAGGCACGAAATGACGCCCTTCGCCTGGCGGCGCTCCCCATGAAGTGGATCGGGCCTGCCTCCGGTCAAATCTCGTTCTCAGCGAATGAGCCCTTGCCGCTTGTTATGTACGGGCCGCCCTGCTTCTTCCGTCAAGCCGGCATAGATGCACTGGGCAGAGCCAACATCCCCTGGCGCACATCATTCACGAGCCCAAGCCTTCACGGGCTTTGGGCGGCCGTGGATGCAGGACTTGGAGTAACGCTGCGAACGGCGTTGGGACTACCTCCATCCCTTGCCGTTCTGGACGAGGATGCCGGGTTGCCGCCCGCGCCGACGATCGCGCTCTGCGTGCACGATGCTCGACGAGAACTCACTCCAGCGGCAAGCCGGCTGAAGAACATTCTGATTGACTCGTTGACGGCTACTCTTGCCGGTATTTCCCAAGCCGAGATTGCCAGTCATGAGCGCGTGCTTGGTGAAACCCCGGCCGTTATCTTGCAACACAACCAAGTCCGATGAATCAGGGGCTCGGAAAGCTCCCGCTCTGCAGTGCTACGGCGGCCTCGTATGCATCCACCTCATGGGCGCTGCGTGACGGTGAATGAAGCACGACGCCTGAGCGCCCGGACCACGCCGCTCTTTGATGTCCGATTGTTCTTCGGACGCCTTTCTTCTGCGCGACCGTGCACCCGCGCGCGCCCCTAATCACGACGCCCGAACGCTGATGCGGTCGAACTGGGCCTTCTGCTCGTCGTTCAGCGAGCCGTAGAATTTCGACAGCGCAGCCTGCGTCGTGTCCAGCGCCTTCAGCATCACCTGGAGCCGATCCTCCATCGCCGAGAGGCGGCCGGGCGGCGTCAGGCTCTGATCGGGCTGACATTTCGCCTGCAGCATCTTCGCGGAATCCAGCGTTGCCTCGTCCAGCGATCTCAGTCCCATCTGTTGATCGGAATTGAGATGCAGCGTGCGCTCGATCCTGTCGATCGGCAGGCCGCTCTTGGTGCGTAAATCGCCCTGGCAGAGATCATTGAGATCGGCGCCGCGCTGCGGATGTCCCGCCTGCTCGCCCTGATCGACGGCGATGAAACGCTCGCGCTGCTCATCGTTCAAGGATTGATAGAACTTGTCGAGCGCGGGGCGCACCACTTCGACCGCCTTCAGCATCGCATCGACGCGCGAGCGCATGGCGGCGAGCCGGCCGGTCGGCGTGCTCGGCAGCTCGCCCGGACAGGCCTGCTGCATGATGTCGACGGCCTTCACCGACGCTGCCTGCAGCACGTTTAACAGATCCTGCTGATTCTGATTGGGCTGGACCTGGTCGGCGATCTTCTGGATCGAGAAGTCCGTCAGTCCCTTGGCCTGCCCGGAGCAGATCCGCTCGGAGTTCGCCGACGGCGCCGTCGAACCGGTGGTCTGGCTGGCCCGGCTGGCGGCGCGGTCATAGATGCTTTCCGATCCCGCTGATCCCGCATAGGCGTAGGTGTCTTCAGACGCATAATATTCCGGCGCGTAGCCACCATAGATGCCGGCGAAGACATCGTCATAAGCGTAGGGCCAGAACGTGTCATAGGCGTAGGGCGAGAAGGTGTAGTCGACGAAGTCGTTATAGGCATAGGGCCAGAACAGCGGACCGACAAATCCGACCACGAAGCCTAGATGGTGATGGTGGTGATCGCGACGATCATACAGGGCCGACTGGGTGAAGTGGCCTCGGAACGTCGATTGCGACAGCGCTCCTGCGTCCCCCCTCCTTGACGCCTGCGGACCTGCGAACACCGAATTTCGAATGATCGGCGCCCTGCGCTGCTCGGGCTGGCGTTGCTCAAGGCGTGACAGGTCTCCTTTATCCCCCTTGATGCCAACCCTCTGGTTTTCTCTGGACCCGGCGGGACCTTGGCCAACGGGACCTTGGCCAACGGTTTCATGACCGTTCGGGCCAGGCCGTTGCCCCGCGACGGTCGCGGCCGGCGCATTCGTCTTTCCGTGCTCGAGGGCGTGCGCCTCGGCCGGCGAAGCGCCCTTTGCGCCGTGTTCGAGTTGGCGCGCGCCGCGCTCGGCGCTGAAACGTTGCCCACGTGCTGTTGCCATTGTTCCGCCATGCGGCCCACCTCGCCCCTCTGCGATGTGGGGAGTTTCATGATGAGGTGCGCTGCGAGCGATGGCGCGAGGCGCCTCGCGCGGGGCGGCAAAGCGTGGCCCACCATGCGGTACGGCCATGTTGTGCGCAGGTGCAGCGATATGGGGCGCGGCCATGTGCGGCGCTGGCGCTGCCATGTGCGGTGCGGCCATGCGCGGTGCGGCTGGCGCCGCCATGTGCGGCATCGCAGGCGCCCCATGTGGCATCGCCGGTGCAGCATGCGGCGCTGCGGCAGCAGGAGCGCCACCTCGCCCGCCTCCACCATGGGGAGGATCGGCCAGCGCAACGCCGGTTGAAAGGGCAAGCACGGAAACCGCAGCCATTGCTGCGCGGTGCAGATGCGACGACATCACCAGACTCCATAATAATAAAGCATTTAAAATGAAATGCGCCGGCGTTCGTCGCGTTCCGGTACCGCTTGCAAGAATTCGCCGCGGCGACGCCAAGCTGAACGGTCCTTCATCTTCCCGCTCACGGATTCGTCATTAACCGCCTGTTAGGGCCTCCCAAAACCCCCGGGAATAAACCCCGCCCTCTCCCGATCACGTCGTCGGTACCCAATCACGGGTCCTTGGAGAGAGCGCGATGAGCGACCACGATCACAACGACGAAGAACGCGGCTTAAGCCGACGCAAGGTGCTGGAATGCATGACCTGGGCCGGCACCGGCGTACTCTGGACGGTCACAGGCGGCGTGCCCCACTCGCTTGGCCTGGTGGAAGCCGCCAACGCCGCCGAGACCAGCGGCATGACCTTCATGCAGATTTCCGACAGCCATGTCGGCTTCGACAAGCCGGCCAATCCGAATGCGCTCGGCACGCTGGAAGAGGCGATCAACAAGGTGAAGGCGATGCCGAAGAAGCCTTCCTTCATGATCCACACCGGCGACATCTCGCATCTGTCGAAGGCTTCCGAATTCGACGATGCCGACCGCATCATCTCCCAGGCCAAGCTTGACGTGCACTACGTGCCCGGCGAGCACGATTTCCTTGACGAGGAGATCAAGTTCTACAAGGAGCGCTACGGCAAGGGCACCAAGGGCGCCGGCTACTATTCCTTCGACGCCAACGGCGTGCACTTCGTCGGCCTCGTCAACGTCGTCGACCTGAAGGCCGGCGGTCTCGGCAATCTCGGCGCCGAGCAGCTCGCCTGGCTCGCCGACGATCTGAAGGGCAAGTCGAAGTCGACGCCCGTTGTTCTGTTCGCGCACATCCCGCTCTGGACCGTGTATCCGGAATGGGGTTGGGGCACCGAGGACGGCGCGCGTGCGCTCGAGCTGGTCAAGGGCTTCGGCTCGGTGACCGTGCTCAACGGCCACATCCACCAGGTCATGCAGAAGGTCGAAGGCAGCGTCACCTTCCACACCGCCCGCTCGACCGCATTCCCGCAGCCGGCGCCCGGCACCGCCCCCTCGCCCGGACCGATGAAGGTCGAGGACGCCAAGCTTCGCAGCGTGCTCGGCATCGCCAGCATCGACTTCAAGCAGGGCCAGGACAAGCTCGCCATCATCGACGCGCCGCTGGCCGGCTAAGGGAATATCGCACATGATCAGAACTGTCTTCCGCAGCCTCATTCTGGCTGCGGCCCTGCTGCTTCCCCTCGGCGTGCGTGCCCATGCTGAGGAGATCAAGGTGACCATCGACAATTTCACCTTCTCTCCGCCGGAGCTGAAGGTGAAGGTCGGCGACACCGTGACCTGGACCAATCACGACGACATTCCGCACACCGTGGTTTCGGCGGGAAAATTCCGCTCCAAGACCATGGATACGGACAACACCTTCACGTTCACCTTCACCTCCGCGGGTGATTACAAGTACTTTTGTTCACTGCACCCGCATATGACCGGAATGATCACGGTTGAGTAACGGCCAAATCCAAGGCATCACCATCGTGCCCGGCCAGCGGCTTGCCGCCGGCCGGGCATATGCACCTTCTGCGAAGGTCGGACAGGCAAAGGTCGGGCAAGCAGCGATGCCGGTGAATACCGAAGACGAGGCGGAACGGGCGCAGCGCTTTCGCGAGGCGGCGTTGCCGCATCTGGACGACGTCTACACGCTGGCGCGCTATCTCTTGCGCGACGCAACCGATGCCGATGATGCGGTGCAGGAATGCTACCTGCGCGCGCTGAAGCATTTCGATACCTATCGCGGTCCGGCGATGAAGCCGTGGCTGTTCGCGATCCTGCGCAACGTCTGTCGCGCGGAATATGCCAGGCGCGCTTCGGCGCCCGCCACCGTGATCGACGATGCGGGCGAAGGCGCCGAACAGACGCCGATGTGGCACGAGGAGCAGCAGACGCCCGAGGCGGAATTGCTGCGCGAACGCGACGCATCGGTGATCCGCCGGCTGGTCGATACGCTGGCCGAGCCCTTCAAGGAGACGTTTGTATTGCGCGAAATCAATAATCTTTCTTACCGCGAGATTGCGGATACGGTCGGTGCGCCGGTCGGCACGGTGATGTCCCGTCTCGCGCGCGCCCGCGCCATGCTCCGTTCGGCATGGCTTGCGGAACAGGAGCAAGCGAAATGACCTGCGACGAGGCAAAGATCCTTCTTCACGCGCTGATCGATGGCGAGCTCGATGCCGGCCATGCGCGCGAGGTCGAAGCGCATATCGCGACCTGTCCGTCCTGCGCCGCGGAGCTTGCCGCCTACCGCCAGATGCGCGAGGCGATGGGCAAGGCCGACCTGCGTTTCACCGCGCCCGCAAGCCTGCGCCAGCGTATCGACGCCGCGTTGCCCAAAGCCGCGCCCAAGCCCTCCAACGTGACGCCGCTGGCAAGCCGCCGCTCGGTGCTGCGCGGGTTTGCGATGGGCTCCGCCCTGTCGGCGCTGGCCGCCACGCTCGTGGTCGGCATCATCGTGCGCAATGACGACCAACAGCTGATCGAATCCGAGATCGTCTCCGCGCATCTGCGCTCGCTGCAGCCGAACCACCTGATCGACGTGGTCTCGACCGACCAGCACACGGTCAAGCCGTGGTTCAACGGCAAGCTCGACGTCTCGCCGCCGGTGATCGACCTCACCGCACAGGGCTTTACCCTGATCGGCGGCCGGCTCGACTATGTCGATGCCCGCGCCATCGGCGCCGTCGTCTACAAGCGCCGCGCCCATGTGATCAACCTGTTCGTGGCACAGACCTCGAGCACCGCGCGCAAGCCGGCGAAGATCGAGACCATCCAGGGCTTCAACATCCGCCGCTGGAGCGACCGCGGCCTGAACTACTGGGCCGTCAGCGACATCGGCGCCGACGAGCTCGCCGAATTCGGCGATAAGTTCGAGGCGGCGGTGCAAGCGAGCAAGGAAGGTTGAGGTCGCTCGCGCCTCGTCATTGCGAGGAGCGACAGCGACGAAGCAATCCACGCTTCGGCAAGCGGCAAGCTGGATTGCTTCGCTTTGCTCGCAATGACGGTTGTTGCAACAGCTCGCCCGGAATTGAAAAACCGAAGGCGGCTTGAGCGTTGCCCTACGCCGACTTCCTCACTGCGTTGTCCACCAGCGTCTTGCCGAGCGACCAGATCGCGCCGGGGACCTTGTGGCTGCCGGCGATGACGGTGTCGAACGCGGTCTCGATCCAGCGGCAATCTTCCTCGGTGATGGTGAGCGAAGGCAGCAGCTTGATGGTGTGGCTGCCGTGGCCGGCGACCTGCGTGAGGATCTTGTGATCCTTGAACAGTGGCACGGTGATGAGCTGGCAGAACAGGCCCTTGTTCGCGGTCTCCAGCACGTTCCAGGAGGCCTTCAGCCGCAGCGATTTCGGCGGGCCGAACTCGACGCCGATCATCAGGCCCTTGCCGCGCACCTCTTTCATCAGCTCGTAGCCCGGCACCATGCGCGTCAGCGCCAGGCGAAGCTCGGCGCCGCGCTTGGCGGCCTGCTCGACCAGCTTCTCGGATTCGATGACTTCGAGCGTCGCGATGCCCGCCGCCATGGCGAGGTCGTTCTTGGCAAAGGTCGAGCCGTGCACGACGGCGCGGTCCATCTGGTTGAAGATCTTGTCGAAGATGTTTTTCCGCGTCAGCAACGCGCCGACCGGCACGTGGCCGCCGGAAAGCGCCTTCGCCAGCAGCACCATGTCGGGCTCGACATTCCAGTGCTCGATGGCAAGGAAGCGGCCGGTGCGGCCGATGCCGGTCTGGATCTCGTCAGCGATGAACAGCGTGCCGTATTTCTTGCAGAGCGCGGCCGCGCCGGGCAGGAATTCGTCGGTGGGCATGTTGACGCCCTTGCCCTGGATCGGCTCGACGATGAAGGCGGCAACCTCGCGCGAGGACAGCGCCTGCTCCAGTGCTGCCAAATCGTTGAACGGGATCGCCGTGCATCCCGGCAGCAGCGGCTCGAAGCCGGAGCGGAAATTCGAATCATCGGTCAGCGACAGCGCGCCGTAGGACAGGCCGTGGAAGGAATGCACGCAGTGGACGATGCCCGGCCGCCCGGTCGCGCCGCGCGCGAACTTGATCGCAGCTTCCACCGTCTCTGCGCCCGAATTGGCGAAGAACACCTTGTCCAGATATGGTACATATTTGAGCAGGCGTTCGGCGAGCACGCCAGCCAATGTCGAGACATCGAGCTGCACGAGATTCGGCAGATCGGCATCGAGCACGCTCTTAAGCGCCTCGCGCAGTGCCGGATGATTGCGGCCGATCGCAAAAACGCCAAATCCGCTCAATAGGTCAAGGTAGCGCACATTGTCGCGATCGTATAGGTATTGGCCTTGCCCCTTCTGGAAACCGACGTCGTAACCGATCGTTTTGAGCACGCGTACCAGCTGCTCGTTCAGGTGACGCGCATGCATGGAGCTGCGCTGCGTCTGGCGCTGCGCAAACAACTCGGAAACGTCTAGATTGGAACTTGGCATTGGCTACATACTTCGGTTGATGGCGACGTCGTCAACTGAAAACGCGCAATGCGGCGTTTTGCCCTTAATCGCACCATCAACGCAAGCACAGGTTTGAACCATGTTGCACTGCCCACGAAACATCGTGAAATCTGCGTTTTTTTTGTCCGTATTCTTACTGGGAACTGACATCAACACCGCCCTCGCTGCCGACCCGACCGGCGACTGGCGTGTCGCCGACGGCGTCGCCAACATCCGTGTCGCACAATGCAATGGCAGCATGTGGGGTGTCGTGGCCTGGGAAAAAGAGCCCGGCGGCCGCGATACCAACAATCCCGATCCGGCCAAGCAGAGCCGGCCGACACTCGCCATGCCGATCCTGCTCGACATGAAGAAGAAGCCCGGCGCCGATTCCTGGGAAGGCCAAGTCTACAACGCCAAGGATGGCCAGACCTACGCTTCCACCATCACGCCGCACGGCACGGATCAGCTCGAAATCCAGGGCTGCGTGCTCGGCTTCCTCTGCGGCGGCGAGACCTGGACGCGGGTCGGCCCGCCGATCCCCTCAAGCCCCTCCAACAGCATGGCCAAAGGCGCGCCCGCGACGAAGGGCGCGCCGCCGAAGACGGTCGGGGCCGCCAATCCTCCCGCGCCCAATCCTTCCGCACCGAAGACCGCCGGATCGCCCAAGGGCCATGCGCCGACGGCGGATACCGTCGGCGACATCTGCCTACTCGGAGATATCGCGCGGTTTGCCCATTAGCGCAGGCTGGAACAGCAGCACGGCAGCGAGCGTGGTGACAAGCGAGAGCGCGAGCAGCTTGCCCATGCTCGACGTGCCGGGATGCGAGGATAGCCACAGGCTGCCAAACGCGGTCGCCGTCGTCAGCGCGCTGAAAAAGATCGCGCGTGTGAGCGAGGATTGCAGCAGGTTCGTCCTGCCCGAACGCCACGCCACGATATAATAGATCTTGAAGGCGACGCCGATGCCGAGCAAGAGCGGCAGCGCGACGATGTTGGCGAAGTTGAGCGGCAGCTTGATCAGCACGCAGATTTCCATCGTCACGGCGCCGGCTACAAGCAGCGGCACCAGCGTCATCAGCACGTCGGTGACCCGGCGCAGCGTGATCCACAGGATGATGCTGATCACGAGCAGCGAGTAGATGCCGGCATGGATGAACGCCTCCACCACGGTGTCGCCTGACTTGAGGATCGACACCGGTCCGCCGATCGCGGTCGGCTCGGCCGCCAGCACGGCGCTGGCGAACCTGCGCAGATTGTCGTTGTCGTTGGGATCGCCCTTGGGCAAGGCCTCGACCCGCAACAGGCCGTCCTTGGCCTTCCAGGCGCGCACGATATCGTCGGGCAGCGTCTGCAAGCTGACGGGCTGGGCCTGCAGCGCGTTCTTCAACTGATCGAGCACGATCTTCAAGGGATCGACGAAGATCGCCTGCGCCTTGTTGCGCGTGGCCTCATTGGAATTGGCGAGCTTCTCCAGCGCATCCGCGAGGCGCCGTGCGGTGACCGCGCCCGGCGACTGACCGTCACCGGCGTTGCGGCGCAGGCTGTCGACCGTGCTCTTGAGCGCATCGACATTTTCCTGATCCGACGGGGCTGCGTCGATCGAATCCGGATTGAGCGCAGGCCCCAGCACCTTCGCGCCCTGCGCGATCAGCTTCAGCTTGGCCGGCTGATCATCCGGCACGAAGCTCTCGAGCCACTGCACGCGCAGCACTTCCGGCAGTTTCTCGAGCTTGTCGGCGATCCTCCTGGCGTCCGCGTCCGAATTGGTCATGACGTCGACGGCGTTGGCGCCGGTGTTGGGATCCTTGCGCAGGTCGAGGAAGGTCGCGATCGATTCCGCCTTCGGGTTGCGCAGGTTCATCGGGTTGAAGTCGAACCGCATGAAATAGAGCAGCGGCAGGCCCGCGATCGCAATCGCGAGCGTGCAGGTGACAATGGCGACGCGATGGTTCTCGAGGAAGCGATCGACGGGAGCGAGGAAGGCGTAGCCGACCGGCTCCAATTCGCCGGGCGGATTGATCAGCCTCAGGATCGCCGGCAGCACCGTGATCGAGGACAGGAACGCAATGATCATGCCCGCGCCCGCGATCTCGCCAAGCTCGGAAATGCCCCTGTAGTCGGTCGGCAGGAAGCAGAGGAAGCCGGCCGTGATCGCCATCGCGGCGAGCGAGAGCGGCACGGCGACACGCTTCGCCGCCTCGCCCAGCGCTTCGACCAGATTGTCGTTCTTGAAGCGCTCGGATCGCTAGCGGACGCTGAACTGGATGCCGAAGTCGACACCGAGACCGACGAACAGCACCGCGAATGCGACCGACAGCAGGTTCAGCGAGCCGACCAGCCAGAGGCCGACCGCGGTCGTGATCGACAGGCCGACAAACAAATTGAGGAACACCGCGAAGATGATCTTGCCCGAATGCAGCGCGAGCCAGAGGATGATCAGCACCACCACGACGGTGCCGATGCCGTTGGTGATCGCGCCGTCTTGAACCGTGGCGTACTCTTCGTTGGCGATCGGGATCGGCCCGGTCAGCCGCACCCGCGCTTGATATTTGCCTGGGAAGTCGAGATCGCTGGCTGCCTTGCGGATCGCATCGGTGGCGTCCTTGCCGGGCTCCAGCGCGCTATAGTCGATGACTGGCTTGAACTCGATGAAGGCGCGCTTGTCGGAATCTTCCAGCGGCTTGTCGCTGACCAGCTGGCGCCAGGAGAAGTTGGCCGTGCCCTTGTTGAGGACGTCCTCGACCGTCTGTGAAATCTGGTTGAACGGCCGCGTCGTGTCGTCGAGCTTGACCTCGCCGCGCTTGACCCCGGCAAGCCCGGTTTCGAGCGCGCCGGTGAGGCCCCGGATCGAGGGGTCGCCAGCCATGATCTCGATCAGCGGCGCGGCCTTCTCGAACTGGCCGGCCACCTCCGCGACCTCCTTGGTCGGCAGGAACAACAGCCCGTTCTTCTCGAAAAATTCGCCGGAGCCGAGCGGCTGCATGGAGACGAAGTTCGTCTTGTCGTCCCTCAGCTTCGCCTCGAGCGCGAGCGCCGCGGCGCTGGTCAGCTCAGGGGTCGGTGCCTCGACAACAGCCAGAATGGTGCTGTCGCGGTCAAACGCCTTGTCGAACTGCACGTCGCGCTGGCGCCAGTCCATCTTGTCCGAGATCAGCGTGTTGATGTCGGTGTTGATGGCGAAATGCTGGGAGGTGTAGTAGCCGGCCCCGACTGCGAGCAGCAGCCCGAGCAGCAGCGTGAACACGGCAAAGCGGACCGAGGTTCTGACGATCGAGACGACAAGACTTGTCAGCACATCTATTCTTTCTAATGTTAGCGGGCTTGCGGAAACGCGGCGTTGTTGAGCTGAGTTCCCCTCTCCCGGCTAACCTTGCTGCGGAAGAGTTTTTCCAAGGGAGCACAAACACATAGCGCGGGACTAGCCGGTTCCGCGTCGCGGCTGTATAGCCGGGAAACTAAGGTCGTAAAGTGACGAACGAGTGAGGGCACGGACTTCATCTTAGGCTTCAACTTGGGCTTCATCTTCCTGGACTTGCAGGTTAGTATCCAAGTACCATCCAAGGTTCATGCACGGGCGCACGACGGGGTTCCAGGGGGCTTTCGGGAACTCCACGGTCAGGCTGCCTTTTTCCAGCCGGTGAATTTTTGACAGAAAGCCCTGTGCCCCCATGCCGTTCCGTGCTGGGGGTCACAAACGGGGATGGTGCGGTTATTGCAAATATCGGCGTGCCGGGCGGCATTTTTGGGGACTGAAAGCGAGGAAAATTGAGTAACGGACGTCCCATTGAGGTGTTTTTGGCCCAACCGCGCGGTTTTTGTGCCGGCGTGGTGCGGGCGATCGAGATCGTCGAGCGCGCGCTCCAGAAGTACGGTCCGCCGGTCTATGTGCGCCATGAGATCGTGCATAACAAATACGTGGTCGAGAGCCTGAAGAACAAGGGCGCGATCTTTGTCGAGGATCTCTCCGAGGTGCCGCCCAAGGCGGTCACGGTATTTTCCGCCCATGGCGTGGCGCGGACGGTGCAGGAGGAAGCGGCCTTGCGGGGCCTGCCGGTGCTCAACGCCACCTGCCCCCTGGTCACCAAAGTCCACAATCAGGGCAAACGCTACATGTCGAAGGGCCGTTCCCTGATCCTGATCGGCCATGCCGGCCACCCGGAGGTCGAGGGTACCATGGGCCAGGTTCCGGGCCCCGTGCTGCTGGTCCAGGACGAGGCCGATGTCGCCGCCCTCACCCTGCCCGCGGACACCCCGGTGGCCTATATCACCCAGACCACCCTGAGCGTGGATGACACACGGGACATAATTGCGGCTCTTCACGCGCGTTTTACAGATATTCAAGGCCCGGACACCCGGGATATCTGCTATGCGACACAGAACCGTCAATCCGCGGTAAGGGACCTGAGCAAGCTCGTGGACGTTATATTGGTGGTGGGCGCTGCCAATAGTTCCAACTCCAACCGGCTCCGCGAAATCGGCACTGAGGCCGGGGTCGCGAGCTATCTCATCGCTGATGGCAGCGAGCTCAATCCGGCCTGGCTGAAGGACGCCAAGGCCGTAGGGATCACTGCAGGCGCTTCGGCGCCTGAGGTACTGGTGGATGACGTCATCGAGGCGCTCAGGCGTATCGGACCGGTGTCGGTCTCGGTGCTGCCGGGCCGGGAAGAAAATATCGAGTTCAGATTGCCTGCGCAGCTTGCGGCAGTCTGAGGTGCAGTTCTTCGGGGACCAAAAAGAAAGTACGTAATGGCTATACCCTTCTTCAAGGAAATGCGGATCGGCGGCTATCTGCTCAAGCAGAAGCTCTCGGGCCGCAAGCGCTATCCGTTGGTGCTGATGCTGGAACCGTTGTTCCGTTGCAACCTCGCCTGTGTCGGCTGTGGCAAGATCGACTATCCGGATGCCATCCTCAATCGCCGCATGACGGCCCAGGAGTGCTGGGACGCCGCCGACGAATGCGGTGCGCCGATGGTGGCGATCCCGGGCGGCGAGCCGCTGATCCACAAGGAGATCGGCGAGATCGTGCGCGGCCTCGTCGCGCGCAAGAAGTTCGTCTCGCTCTGCACCAACGCGCTGCTGCTCGAGAAGAAGCTCGACCTGTTCGAGCCCTCGCCATATTTGTTCTTCTCGGTGCATCTGGACGGCTTGAAGGACCACCACGACAAGGCGGTGTCGCAGAAGGGCGTGTTCGACCGCGCCGTGTCCGCGATCAAGGCGGCGAAGGCGCGCGGCTTCACGGTCAACGTCAACGCCACCATCTTCGACGGCCATCCGGCCGAGGAGATCGCGAAGTTCCTCGACTTCACCACCGAGCTCGGCGTCGGCGTGTCGATGTCACCGGGCTACGCCTATGAGCGCGCGCCCGACCAGGAGCACTTCCTCAACCGCACCAAGACCAAGAAGCTGTTCCGCGACGTCTTTGCGTTGGGCAAGGGCAAGAAGTGGAATTTCATGCATTCCGGCCTGTTCCTCGACTTCCTCGCGGGCAACCAGGAATATGAATGCACGCCGTGGGGCATGCCTGCGCGCAACATCTTTGGCTGGCAGAAGCCCTGCTATCTGCTCGGCGAAGGCTATGCGAAGACCTTCAAGGAGCTGATGGACACCACCGACTGGGATTCCTACGGCACCGGCAAGTACGAGAAGTGCGCCGACTGCATGGCGCATTGCGGCTACGAGCCGACGGCGGCAACCGCGGCGCTGAGCAATCCGTTCAAGGCGATGTGGGTGGCGTTGCGCGGCATCAAGACCACAGGTCCCATGGCGCCCGAGATCGATCTCACCAAGCAGCGCCCGGCGCAGTACATCTTCTCAGAGCAGGTTCAGAAGAAGCTCTCAGAAATTCGCCGCGACGAGACCCTCGCCGCCGAGCAGAAAGCTTCGACAGCCGCGTAGGCTCTTCAGCGCGCGGTTGAAGTCGAGACCGGTCGAGACCAGGGCGCGCAGCGCCCTGGGATTGCGCGCAATGCCGCGAAGGACCTTGCGCACATCGATATCGCCATTCGGCTTGATCGCGGCCCGTGCCAGTGCGGGCAAGGCCCGGCTGGCGGGGTCGCTGATGACGCGAAGCGCGGCAAAGGGAAGCTCATGCTCCGCGGCATAGGCAGCGGCGATATGGCTTTCCATGTCGACGGCGGCAGCACCCGTCACCGAGCGCAAGGCGGCCTTGCAGGCCTGCGCCACCACGACTTCCTCGACACCGGCGAGCCCGCCCCTGACGACGCGGCGGCGGCCGAGCGCGATGCCGGCGATCTGTTCTTCGGTAAGGGATAGCCCGGCCAGCCAGCGCGCATCGCCGGACATGACCTCGGTCGCCACCAC
>Ga0210384_10004473_pt1 | contig 15588 bp, 13 predicted proteins | sample IncBWH2MmetaG_FD_160574 | JGI IMG/M metagenome (GOLD analysis project Ga0210384, IMG submission 160574) | Forest soil microbial communities from Barre Woods Harvard Forest LTER site, Petersham, Massachusetts, United States - Inc-BW-H-2-M | ecosystem: Environmental > Terrestrial > Soil >...
ATCGCCGCGCAGGTGCAGCAAGTCCAGCTCATCAATGAGTCCCTGTTTTTTTAGCAGGTCGATGGTGCGATACACAGTGACAAGGTGCACCCCGGAATCGATTTTTTGGGCGCACGCCAGGATCTGATCGACGTCAAGGTGCTGCTCGGCGGTGTCCATGACCTGCAAGATGACACGACGTTGCTTGGTCATGCGCAGCCCGCGCTGGGCTAAAATCTGCTGAAGTTTTCCGGCGGTTTCCGCGGTGTTGAGGCGTTCCCCGGTGGAGACGCGGCGGGACGGCGATGCTGCCATGCTAGGCCTCCGGAGAACGGTACAGCGGATTTACGAAGCTCTGGACCAGCATTCGTATCAGCTCCATTGTACCCAATCGTTGCGCACCACAGCAAAGTCGGAGCACCTACAGCTTTCCTTCCGCTATTCATCGGGACCCTGGGGATACCTGGCGCGGCCCAACTATTCGTTGCGCAACGCGACCACAGGGTCAACGCGGGCCGCACGCTGCGCAGGAATGATGCAGGCCGCAACGGCGATGAGCAGCAGAGCAGCGGACGTGACTGCATAGACGACGGGGGACAAGGGGTTGGCTCCATACAACAGGGTTTGCAACAGGCGTCCAAGAACGACCGCCAGGCCTAGGCCAGCCGCGAGCCCGAGCAACCCGAGCCGCAACCCCTGGGCGAGAATCAAGCGAGTGACTTCCGATGGACAGGCGCCTACGGCCATACGGATGCCGATCTCACGGGTGCGTTGCTCAACCGAATAGGCAAGCACCCCGTAAACGCCGATGCACGCCAGCAGTAGAGCCAGCGCCGCGAAAACGCCGAGCAGTATCATCGGTCGCTTGCGGTCGGCGACGTTGGACTCGATGAGTTCGTCCATGCTGCGCAGTCGCGCAACTGGTTGCTGAGAATCTACGGACCAGACTGAAGCCCGCAAGATGTTGGCGGCGGTCAGGGGGTCCTGCCTCGTGCGAATCACAAGAAATTCGGCACCAGGCTTCTTTACCTGTTCAGTGGAAAGATAAATGGCTGCCTTCATGTTCAACAGCAATCCACGTTCACTGAGATTGGCCACTACGCCCACAACCGTGCGCCAAGAGTCCGTCGTCCCGTCGTCGGTGCGCAGATGTTTTCCAACCGCGCTCTGTCCAGGCCAATGACGTTTGGCAAGGAACTCATTCACCACGACCACCGGTTGAGAAGCTTCAGAGTCGCTTTCCTTCAGATAACGGCCTTCGACCAGCGTGGCGCCTATGGTCTGCAGATAGCCGGGCGTGACTTCGCGATAAAGCGCGTCGTTCATTTGCCCGGGAAGGAGTGGTGGTTCCCCTTCGATCAAATATGCTTCGGTGTCGCCCTCGGATGTGAACGGAGCATCAGAGGTAAACGCGGCACTCACCACTCCGGGCTTGCCCTGGAGGCTTTGCAGCACAGCGCGATAGAAATTCCGGACTTTAGGGTCGGTGGCGTACTTCGACCGGGGCAAAGGAACATCCGCGGTCAGTATGTGGTCGGAACGAAAACCCAAATCAACCTTTCGCAAATTCCACATCGTTTGCATCATTAGCCCGGCGCCAACCAACAACGCTAGCGCCAGCGCGAACTGCACCACTACCAGCCCGTCGAGAAGGCTCCGACCTTGGCGCGATTCTCCGGAGCGGCCGCCCTCTTTCAAAGCATCGTGAATGGATAGGTGAGTAACTTTCAGAGCGGGTACTAAGCCAAAAAATATTCCGGAAAGGATGGAGATGCCCAGGGTAAAAAGAAGCACGGTGGGATTGAGCGACAAGGTTGTGCCGGCCATTTGCTCGGGAACAAATTGACTGAGGATACGCCAGCAAGCTAGTCCAAGGCACAATCCAAGTGCGCCACCAGCCACCGAGAGCAGCAAGCTCTCGGCAAGCAGCTGCCCGACAATTTCCTTCCTCCCCGCGCCAAGAGCGATGCGCACGGCAATCTCCCGCCGCCTTCCCGAAGCGCGTGCCAATAACAGATTTGCGAGATTGGAGCAGGCAATTAGTAGCACAAAAACGGAGGCAATTTGCAGAACCCACAGGCCGGCACGGGCGTCGCCAGCGAACTCCTGTTGCAGCGGTATCACCACTGCGCCGATGTTGGTGTTGCTGTTCGGGTACTCCTTGGCGAGCCGTGCAGCGATGACGCTCAGGTCACGTTGTGCGCTGTTCACATCGATGCCTGTCTTGAGGCGTGCCACTACCGTCAGGAAATGCGAATCGCGTCGGGTCAACTCTTCGGGCGTAAAGTAACCAGCTTCCCAGTAGTCCATGTCTCGAGAAGGAAAGAAGAAATCGCGGGGCATGACTCCGAGAACGGCGGTGCTTTTGCCGTTCATCAGGATATTGTGACCAACCAAATGCGGGTCGCGTCCGAAACGTCGCTGCCACAATTTGTAGCTGATCACCACTGCGGCGCTCTTGGAGGAATCTTCCGCTTCCGTCCATGGCCGACCTAGAAATGGTTGAACTTTTAGAACATCGAAAAAATTGGGTGTAACCGCGCCGCCGGTCAGCTGTTCCGGCGCCTGATCCCCTGTCAGGCTGGCGGTGCGATACCGGAACGCCGCCATGTCGGTAAAAACCTGATTTTGCGTGCGCCAATCTTTGTAGTTCGCGGGAGCCGGGGTGTTATGCGCAAAACCGAGGAAGGAGGCGTCTTCCCAAACCATTACCAGGCGATGTGGCTCACCGTAAGGCAAAGGCCGCAATAAGAGAGCTTCTACGGCGGTGAAGATAGCCGTGTTAGCGCCGATTCCGAGCGCCAGCGCGGCTACAGCAATGAAGAAAAAACCGGGACTATTTTTGAACTGTCGTAGGGCGTGGCGAACCAGGTTGGCGAGATTCATGTCCAAGTAAACGCAAGTTCGGATGGCAATGTTCCAACAGAATCGGTACCTAACACGATCATCTTCTCACTAGCGCGCCTCCTGACCATTGCTTTGTATCTGCAGAACTCGCCCAACTCATAACCGCGCGCTTACCGGACATGAATTTCAAGTTTCCGATTACTCACTGGTCGGGATTTAGGTTTGATTTTTCACAAAAACGTTGCTTGTAGTCCTGTTGCAAAGAATAGGCGCAAAGGAACATATTGGATAGTAGTTCACTGCCCTTCACTCGGAGATCTCGGGATAATTTTTTTTGATCGCGATCGAGCAAATCACGCAGCTCAACACTTCCCTCTTCAAAGCTGTTCGCCTTAGTGCTCTGCGGGATGCCCCTCACGCATTCGGCTCGACGTATGCAAAGGAGTCTCAGTTCACCGAATCTGATTGGATTGCCCGTGTGGAAAGGTGGAATGGTGATCGCGGGGTTGGGTTTCTTGCGAGGGATGGAGATACCGCCTGCGGCATCGCAGGGTCATTTCTCGACGAGAAAGATCCGGCCTGCGCCCACCTCGTCTCCATGTGGACGGCCCCGACACATCGTCAGCTTGGTATCGGCCGTCTGTTGGTGAACAACATTTTCAACTGGGCGCGAGGCCGAGGAGCTCGTATCTTGCAACTGATGGTCACCAGCAATAACGAACCTGCGATTCGTTTCTACGAACGACTGGGGTTCGCTCGAACGGGGCGAACTGAGCCTTATCCAAATGATCCAACCGTGATCGAGTACGAGATGGCACAGCCGATTCCGTGAGTGATGGTCCTCGCGATCGGACGATGGGTATTCATCACAGCAATGACTCCCGAACGGTCGGTTTCTCGGAGTCAATCGCCAAAGACGTCCAACGTTGCCGCGGAGAAAGCGTATGTTTTCTGCGTTCTGGTTAGGATAGCGTGTTCAGCAAAACAAGAGGCGGCTGAACTTTAGGAATGGATGGGCAGCATGCGCATTACGTCGTTGTAGACGGCGTAAGCCATGATCGCCAGCAAGAAGACGAAGCCAACCTGCACAAAGCGCTCCTTGAAGGCCATGCTTAGGTCGCGGCGCATGATCCCTTCAATGGCCAGTAGTAGAATGTTGCCGCCGTCCAAGATGGGGATGGGCAAGAGGTTGAGGATTCCAAGATTAACGCTGATCAACACCATCAGCGACAGCACTGCTAGCGCGCCCTTGCGCACTGCTTCTCCGGCGGCGCGAGAAATGCCCACGACACCCTGAAGCTGCTTTACGGAAACGCGGCCGCTGAATAATTTGGCGACTACTCCCACGGTTTCTGAGATGCGTTCGCCGGTCATGACCACCGCGTCGTGGAATCCTTCGCGGAGCCCTTCGCGGCGGTAAGAAGTCTGGTCGCGGACAGCCACGCCCACCTGATAAATTCTTTCGCCGGATTCGGTCACACCTTGCGCAGGAGTTACCTGCGTGTGAACGGCTTGACCATTGCGCAGCAAATCCAGCTGCACGGGCTTCCCGTCCGAACCGCGAACGCGATCGACGAATTGTCCCCAATACTGAATTTTCTGGCCATCCACAGATTGGATGGTGTCGCTTTCCTTCAATCCGGCGTGGTCGGCCGGGCTGCCCGGAGCTACTTCGTCAAGCACAGGGAGCAGCGGCGGATAGCCAAGGAGACGGTCGGAGCTCGCGGAATCGGGCAGCGTGGTTTGCACCGTGCGACGTACGCCAGCGTTTTCTACTTGCGCCGACAGGGCGCTACCAGGTACCTGTTCCTTGATTGCTTTGGCGGCTTGCTCCCAGGTTGGGTTCTTGACGCCGTTCAGGCTAAGAATTTTGTCGCCGGGATGAAACGGGCTGGTTTGCGCGTCGAATTTTGAGCTCAACGCCACAACCTGCACGGGCTGGTCGAGGTAAGCGGAATGGGGCACGCCGAATACAATGAACAGAACGGCCAGCGCCAGGATCGGGAAGATCAGATTAACCGCTGGCCCCGCAAAAGAAATAAGCGCACGCTGCCAACGCGGCTTGCTCATTAATTCATCGGAAGATCCGGTGGGCGGTTTGTCGCCGGCGTCCACATCGGACATGTCCTGACCAGCCATGCGCACGTAGCCGCCAAATGGCAAAGCGCTAATGCGCCAATCCGTATCGCCGCTTTTCCATCCAAATAGGCGCGGACCAAAGCCGATCGAGAACACGTCGACGCGAACTTTGAAGAGCCGAGCCACGATGAAATGGCCCCACTCGTGAATCATGATCATTAAACCGAGAACCAGCGCGACGCCTAGCAACAAATTCATGCGACTTTCTCTCCCGACTTTTTGGTCCCTACAGTCTTTATTATTCTACGACGAAGGATTTTATAGTCGTAATTAAATTCGAGCTAAGATGCCACCGCGGTAACTGACAACCGGGCCACTTCTTCGCTGGCCATCCGACGGGCCTCCGCGTCTGCGGCTAACACATCTGACATGTTTTCAAATTTCACGCGCGGCGTGCGCGCCAACACGCTTTCGATCACTCCGGCGATACCAGGGAATGAAAGCCGGCGCTCCAGAAAAGCAGCCACGGCAACTTCGTCGGCGGCATTCAAAGCGCAAGGTAACGCGCCGCCTTTTTTCATGGCTTCCCGCGCTAGCTTCAAACATGGGAAACGCCGGGTGCTGGCAGAGGCGAAATCCAAACGCTTCAATTTCTTCCAGTCCAGCGCTATCTGGTTAGATGCGAGTCTTTCAGGATAGGTTAACGCGTACTGAATAGGCATTCGCATGTCGGTGGGACCCAGTTGGGCCAGAACGCTGCCATCAATAAATTCGACGAAGGAGTGCACCGTGGATTGCGGGTGGATGACTACATCGATCTGATCGGGGCGCATACCAAATAGCCAGCGGGCTTCGATAATCTCGAAGCCTTTATTCATCATGGTGGCGGAATCGATGGTGATGCGGTTACCCATCCGCCAGTTTGGATGGGCCAAGGCTTGCTCGGGCGTGATGGAATCGAAAGTGGAAAGCGGCGTCCTGCGGAACGGGCCACCTGATGCGGTGAGGACCAGACGGCGAACTTCCGTGGATTTACCGCCGCGAAGGCATTGGTGCACTGCGTTGTGTTCGCTATCGATGGGGAGGAGTTCGCGGCCTGCTTTTTTAGCGGCGGCCATGACCAGTTCGCCGGCAGCCACCAGAACTTCTTTGTTGGAAAGCGCCACGGTTTTGCCGAGTTTTACAGCTTCATAAGTGGCTTCCAGGCCGACTATGCCAACGGCCGCGGAAACAACAATCTCGGCACGCGCAAGCGTGGCGATCACCAGCATGCCTTCGCGCCCGTGATGAATGCTCGGAAGCGGCGCGACCTTTAGGGCGCGCAGTCGTTCGGCGAGCTCATCGGCTTTTTTTCCGTCGGCAACGGAAACAACATTGGGACGGTGCCGCTCAATTTGTTTGACCAGTTCGTCAAGGTTCGAGCCGGCGGCTAGCCCACACACGACGAATTGATCTGCAAGTGATTCCGCCACCACGGAGAGACACTGGCGGCCGATGGATCCGGTTGAACCGAGGATAGCTAAATGATTCACGCAGTCACTTTCTGGTAATGGCCTAATTTCACGGTGGCTCATTTCAAAACTAAGGCCGTAGGATGCTTGGGCTGATAGAGGCCGACGTCACCCCCACCGGGAAGTCGCATTTTTCGCGATTGAACCCCATCGTCCTTGCTGAACCCCAGAGTAGCTGACAGCCTTCCTCGCGGGTGAATCCATCTCGGACTGCAGATGTCGCACATGAAATACAGTTCGTGGGCACCATTCGCATCGGATGCGTGGAACGCGGCTTCTCCGGGGGGTGGGCGAAGATCAGCCCGCCGTGACCCGCATCCACGGATTTGAAGCCGAGAACGTCGCGAAAAAATGCACGGTCTGCTTCGGCGTCTTTACTGTAGACAATCACGTGAGCCCCAAAAATCATTTGTCCTTCCCAAAGAAAACCACGGAACAGTTCGCGGGCTGCATGCTCGGCGGAATCTCGAAAACCTCACTGGGATCAAACTAGAACCTTGCCCTCTTTCTGCATTGCGGGTTTCGCACGACCCACTGTATTGCGCTTCGCGGGAATGTACGCCTAGACGCTGGGCGGGTACAGCAAAACAAAATAGTACCAGACTACGGGGATGGCCAAAATAAGGGCGTCGATGCGATCGAGCATACCGCCGTGACCGGGCAAAAGCGCTCCAGAGTCTTTGACTCCTGCGCTGCGTTTGTAGGCCGATTCGAGCAAGTCGCCGATCTGGCCTGCGATGTTACCCAGGGCAGCGGCGCCTAGCAAAATCACGATTGGCACTGAAAGCCATCGCATAAAAGCGAAAGCCACGATAATAGAACTTGCGAAACCGGCGATCGAACCTTCCCAGGTTTTCTTGGGGCTCAGATGCGGCGCAAAGGGATGCTTGCCGAGAGCGCGCCCGGCGAAGTACGCGGCTGAATCACTGGCCCAGATCAGCACTAGCACGAAAAGCAGGAGACGCGGCCCTTCCCTGCCGAGTGCATGCAGGCGAATCGCGTACGTAAGCGGGAAGGCCACGAGCAACAAGCCGCTCGAGCTGATGCCGGCGGAAGGCAGCGCCTCGACGATGGGCCGTTTTGTAACTAGCGTGATGACTGCAATTCCGAGCACGAAGAGACAAATAGCGTCTTCCGCGCGAGGAAAAAAACGATGCAGAAACCAGACTAGCCGTGTGGGGTAAATGATGCCGCCGAATTCACCCCAGCGGATCGCGGCATTCAGCCATTGCAAATACAAAATAATGAGCGCGCAAGTGGCGGTCCAGAAACGATGTGCGCGATGACCCATGGCGTCGCCCAGCGTGAAATATTCAAAGAGGGCGAGGAGCATCACCAGCGCCAACACCAGCGCCACAACAATGGTCGAACCCCAGAGCACGAGGCCAACTACCACGGGGATTAGCGCCGCGGCGGTAGCCACTCTTTTCCAAGTCATGAAAGACAAGTCCCCTGTGCAAGCGCCGCAACATTACATCACATTGCGTGGCCGAAATATTGGCCGATGGATTTCGGGCGAAAAAAGGTCAAAAAAATCGTGACCGCCGCAACCACAAGCAAGATTGACCAAGGACACCACTGGTGATAGATTCTCGGCCTTTCACTGCAACTGAACACGGGCCCAGCACCGACATCCTAAAATTCTGATTGTGAGGAACCGCCCATGCGAAAAGTATTCTCAATGCTCGTTTTAACGGCCACGCTGTTTATGGCTAGCACGATGCTCGCGCAAAACCCGAACTACGAAGTAGGACCGGTATGGCGAGTAAACTATTACTCAATCAAGCCGGGTCAAGGAGATGCATTCTGGAAGGACTTCCGAGAGAACATCAAGCCTTTGTATGACGAGTATAAGAAAGCTGGGTTTATCTTGGAGTATAAGGCATTCATTAATCCAGTACTCGATCATCCACACGACTGGGATGCGGCCATCGGGATCTTGTATCCGAATTATGCAGCGCTCGATCAACTCGACGCGAAAGGCGCATCGGTAGTTGTGAAGCACTATGGCAGCCGGGAGGCCGCTTTTGAGTCCGCAAAGAAACGGGCGGAGATACGCGATGTGATCGCTAGCCATCTGGCGCGTGAAGTTTCAGTGAAGTAGCCGATCGCGAAATTTCGGTGGTCTGGCTTTGCATTTTTGCGGGGTAGAGCTGTTTTTTGTGTTTCCTGGTGGTTCGCGCGCCCCTTATCTCTCGGCGGCGATGTTTCAGGCTTAAGGACGTCCGCCACACACGCAAACTCGGAGCGTGGGAAACCGCAGCCAGAGCTTCAAAGACAGCGCGGCGACCGCAATAGCTATTTGCCGGCAGCGCGGGGGGAGTCGTCTAGAACGGCTTCTTCGGAGTTTGCGGAAGAACTTGGCTGGTGCAAGCCACCATAGCGGCGGTCGCGTTTTTGGAATTCTACAAGAGCTTCAAGCAAGCGAGCGCGGTTGAAGTCGGGCCACAGTGTTTCGCTCACATACATTTCCGCGTAGGCAATTTGCCAAAGGAGGAAATTGCTTACGCGCATTTCCCCGCTGGTGCGAATGAGCAGATCGGGGTCTGGCAAGCCCTCGGTGTATAGATAACTGGAAACCTCATCTTCGGTGATGCGCTGAAAGTGGCCATTGCCATGGGTACGCTGATGTTGGTCCGCGCCCCCGTTTCTATGATTCGCATCGCCATGTTCTCGAACTTTGACGGACACATGACCGTTGCGCTTCGTAGCTTCGTGGCCGTTATTTCCGTTGCCGGAGCGTTGCGCAAGAATGGCGTTCATGGCATCGACTATTTCCGCTCGGCCGCCGTAGTTGAAGGCGATGCACAGGCACATGCCGGTATTTGCGGCGGTCTGCTCGGTGGCCTGGCGTACATCTTTTTGCACCCCGGGGGGAAGCTCGTCGATGCGGCCTAGAAAGCGCATGCAGATGTTATTACGCTGGATGAGGGGCATTTCTTTCCGGATATATTCGCGCAACAACTGCATCAGAAAATCAGTTTCAACCTTGGGGCGGCGCCAATTCTCGACGGAAAAAGCGTAGAGGGTCAGGGCTTCGATGTTGAGCCGTGCGCAAGTCTCAATCGTAGTGCGGGCAGTTTTGGTGCCGTAGCGGTGGCCGGCGATCCGCGGAAGATGACGGCGTTGTGCCCAGCGGCCATTGCCATCCATGATGACCGCCACGTGGCGTGGCATGCGGGAAAGATCGAGCTGTTTGAGCAATTCGGACTCTTCCACACTCAAAGGACCGAGGTTCTTCGGAGCGCCGATAGGCGATGACGAGAGTTGTTTTGTGTGTGGCACGGCGACCGTCGCGAGGTTCTTGGGCGATTTCCCTTTACCGCGCAAAGTTAACATACGCATCGTAGGGATGCAAACGATGTGTCGCGAGAGTATCGGGCATCAATCGCATGACGATCAGAAGCGGCAAAAACAGTCGCGAGCGTATTCTTCCAGGTGCAAGAAAAACCCCACACGCGAATTTATCGTGTGGGGCGGTGGCTAGTTCAAGTATCAAGGAACTTCAAGAAACGTCAAGACAACATCTACGGACCGAGATACTGGACGTGGGCATACGTTCCGAGTCGAGGGTTATACGCGAGATACCAGCCAGGGTGATCTGGATCGTCGTACAACACGATGTCGTCGGTGTCCCACAGCCAATCGCCGGTGTAGTCGTAGTCGTATGGCGCGACGCCCCAGTAAAAACCGCCGAACCGGAAACGGTCCCGGCCTCCGCCTTCGAGGCGATAAATGTGGTTGCGGCCAATTTCACCGCCGAATCGTCCGTGTTCCCATACCTGGTCTTGATGGTAGCGCTGGTCATTCCGGCCGGAGTCGTGACCAACCCATCGATCGCCTTGGGGATGAACGTGCGGGGCTTCGGGATGGCTTGGCTGGTCGCGATACGATTGACGAGTTTGCCCTTGGTCGCCACCAGGGCGCCCGCCACCGGAACGGCCGCCATCATTTCCTCGTTGCGGTTGAGCTGAACCTCGATATGGAGCAGGCCCGTGATCGGGAATGTGTCCGCCGCCAACTTGAGAAGGGGCGCCGCCTTGGCGAGCGCCTCCGCCTTGACGTTGCCCACCACCTCCGCCTTGACGTTGTCCGCCTCCACCTTGGCCTGGTCCGCCACTTCCGCCTCTCTGCTGGGCAAATGCCGCTAACGAAAAAACTAAAAGCACTGCAAGGAAACCCGCCAGCTTTTTCATGTGTACCTCCGAGCAATCCGGGTTGTTCTACAAGGTTTGGATGCCAGGTGTTCATTTTTTGGTTCCATATTCCGTGATGAGCTTTACTTCCGCACTTCGCGACTGGAAGCGCTCACGTGCATCGGGTTTTAATCCACTGCTGCGTCAGGTGAGAAAGGCCGACCTACTTGCGAATGGAGGCAATCGGCCGCACGAACTATCTCGCTTACTGATCTGTGCCAACCAACTGAACAGCGTCGATTTCGTTCCAGCCCGGCACGACGTTGGTGGCTAAAGTGACTTTCACGTGATCACTTCTAAAGGCGGTCTTGGGGAACTTCACCATTAGATAGTTAAGGTCAGTCGTGGGGTCATTGCCTGCCCACACGGTGTGTGGTGCACCCTGTTCATCGAAAATCTCGACTTTGATGACCGCGCCCGAGCCAAATGACTCACGGACACGAACCTCCTCGGCGTGTACGGGTTTGGGATATTTAAGATCCAGCCACTCGATTCCTCCATCTGGAGTTTTGGAGGTCCAGGCATTGCTATCGTCGGCGTATTTGTCGACGTTGGGTGCCCCGGTAGCCTGGTTGGCCGACCACCCAGCGGTGCCTTGCGCGTCACCGTAGGTTGAGGACGCGGTAGCCTGAATGGCCCACTGGCCCTTGGCATCGTGCTTGATCTCATCTTGCTTTAGAGCCCAGGCTGCGCCGGCTAGCTTGGCGGTAGTCTCGACGGACGCGCCAGCGTCGGTAGCGGACGACGTCGCGGTTGAGGGCGTTGGCTGTGATGTCTTTTCGGTCGGCACCGCGGCTGAAGAAGTGGCGCTCATACTCTTGGGTTCTTCTTTTTTGCAGCCAACGACAGATATGACCAATGCGAACGCGCTAAAGCAGAGACTAGAACGCAGTTTCATTTGTGCTCCTAAGGCTCGAGTAATGGCGCAAGTCACCACGAACGATCTGCACCCGCGCATCCTACGCTGCGATCGCCCCGGAGACAATGAATTTGTGCCCGGCGCCTTCAGAGAATTCAAAACAAAAACCCCACGCGCAAGTGCAGCGGTGTGGGGTTGTCTGTAGACGTGGGTGCGGACGAATTAGTTTGCCATCACTACTAACAAGCGGACGCTCGGGTGGCGTGGATTGATCAGGTAATAGTTCCCGTCGATGTAATCGATATAGACGTCATCGTTGTCGTAATTCCAGTCGGACGGCCAGGGTTCGGCGTATTGGAAATAATAGCCGCCGTAATTGAAACGGCGATCGTCGCTGCGGTGCACTCGAAAATGATGTTCGCGGCCGAAACTGGTGCGAAACTGCTCATCCGGGATGCGGCGGCCGCCTCCGCGCTCATTCGCGTTACCGCGGTCGTTGTGCTGTTCGGTTTGCTGTGCACGCTGCTGGTCTTGCGGCCGATCCTGTTGCTGCTGGTCATTGCGATTGTGCTGGTCTTGCTGGGCTCGATCATGCTGTTGGGCCCGATCGTTCTGCTGCGCCCGGTCATTCTGTTGAGAGCGATCGTTTTGCCGCGACTGATCGATCTGCCTGGCCCGATCATCTTGGCGGGAACGATCGTCTTGTTGCCCGGAGTTGGCGCGCTTTCGATCTTGTTGTTGCCGATCAGGTTCCTGCTTCGAGCGATCGGCAGGTTTTTCTTGGTCTTGCCGGCCTCTGTCGGGCTGCTCTCCCTTTTTTGGCTCTTCCTGCTTTTTCGGTTCCTCTTGGGGTTTATCTCTATCGGGTTCTTGCCGTGCGTAGCTGGGGGCACCGACAAGGAGCATCATCACCGCGGTACCAAGGACGAGTTTCATTTTGGTTCCTCCGTTTCCTTCTTCGCGAACTCTCAGGCTTGCGTAGTCGGAAAGACCGCCAGCTTGGGTCTGGCGGGGATGGTCACTTGTAGCAGGCCACCCAGAAGGGTTCGATACGGGAATGGGCGTAAAAGTATGGCGAATTGCCTGTAGTGAGGCGCTTGCCTCAAGCCCTATGGAGAGGGCGGAGCGGCCTGGAAAAGCGAGGCGTAGGACAAAAAGACGGTAAGACCGATCATGAAGATGGCGGTAACCCAAGCAATGATGTTGAAAGTCAGGGTGTTGACATACTCGCCCATCAGGTCGCGCCGGTTCACGAGTAAGAGGATGAAAATCACGACGACGGGAAGCCAAATACCGTTGCCGACCTGGGAAAAGATAAGGATTTTCCAGAGTGGGGCATGCGGGAGCAGGACGACGCCTGCGCCGACTAAGATGAGAATGGTGTACAGACCATAAAAAATGCGTGCGTCTTCGAATTTATGATCGATTCCGGCTTCAAAACCGAGGCCTTCGCAAATGACGTGCGCGGTAGAGAGCGGCAAAATAGAGGCCGCGAACACTGAGGCGTTTAGCAAACCAAATGCGAACAAGTAGCCTGCCCACGGGCCCGCGAGCGGGATCAAAGCGCGAGCCGCATCTTTGGCTTCGTTGATATCGCGATGGCCGGTGGCGTAGAGAGTCGCCGCAGTACAAACGATAATGAAGAAAACGATGACCATGCAGCTGATGCTTCCCACAAGTACATCGGCGCGGGCTTGAGGATATTGGCGCGGTCCGACTTTTTTCTCCACAAAGCCAGCTTGCAGGTAGAAAAACTGCCACGGAGCGATGGTGGTGCCGATCAGGCCAGTAAGCATGAGCAAATAATCGGAGCTGAAGTGAATGTTGGGAACCACCGTAGCACGCGCCGCAACGAGCCAGTCAGGCTTGGCCAAGAACGCCGAAATTATGTAGGTGACATAAAAACCGCACGCGAAGAAAAAAATGACCTCCACCTGACGGTACGTGCCTTTCAGTACCAATGCCCACACAAGAATCGCGGCGATAGGTACGGCTACATATTTGCTGACGTGGAAAATCTCCATGGCAGCCGCAACACCGGCAAATTCGGCAACGACGTTTGCCAGATCCACAAAAAAACCGGTGACCATAACGAAAAACGTCGGGCGGAAGCCAAATTCTTCGCGGATTAAATCGGAAAGCCCTTTGCCGGTGATGACGCCTAGGCGCGCGCACATTTCTTCTGTCACATACAGGGCGATGGTCATGGGAATCAATGACCACAGCAATGCATAACCGTAGTGCGCTCCGGCCTGCGTGTAGGTCGAAATGCCGCCGGCATCATTGTCCACGTTGGACGTGATCAGGCCGGGACCCACGACCGCCAGCAGCAGCGTGAGACGATGCCGCAGTCCGCGGATGCGCTTCTGCAGGTCCGTTCCGCCGGAGCGGACGGTGGCAATCCTTTCAGAGATGGCGCTCCAATCCATTGGGTGCTTTACGCTTCCCTTCTCTTAAAACTTTTTAGGGCCGCGAGGTCTTAAAGGATTTCTAGTGACTTTTGACCAGGCGCGAAACTACGTCATCCACGGTGATTACGCCGATGGGGTGCTTGTTCTCATCGATTACCGTCAAACTGCGCAAATTGTATTTGTCGAATAGCTCGAAGACCTCTTCGCCTTTGGCATCGGGTTCGAGGTTCAACAACGGCTCCATTTTCAGTTCAGACACACTCTGTTCCGGCGCGGCCAGCAGCAGGCGCGAAACGGTAACGGTTCCGGCGAACGAGGCGGCCTTGTCGAGCAGTACGATGGTGTCGAGCTGCTCGAGATTCAGATCCTGATTGCGCAACCATTGAATTACTTCCTCCCGCGTGGTTTCTTCGCCTACGTAGGCAAAATCGGGATTCATCATCCCGCCTGCCGTGCTGGGGTCGAACTGCAACAGTTCGCGGACCTCCCTGGCTTCCTGGCCGGGCATCTCTTCGAGTACTTCATCGAAGGTCTGCTTGGGAAGGTCGGCAAGAAGGTCGGCGGCGGCATCGGGAGCCATTTCTTCGAGGATGTCGGCGGCTTTGCCGGGATCGAGTTTTTCCACGATTTGCGTGGTAAGGCGTTCGTCGAGCTCAGCGAGCACTGCACCGGCGGTTTGCTCATCGAGAGAGGCGATGATGCCCTGGCGTTCCGCGGCGGAAAGATCTTCCATGATGGCCGCGAGATCGGCAGGGTGAAGGTCTTCCAGTTTTTCGTGGGTGATGCGCAGCTTCACGCGCCGCAGTGGATCGGGCTCAACCAAATTGACGAACTCCCAGCGAATGGTGCTTTGCGGGAGGCCGCCCTGGAGCCGGCGAATCAAAGCGGGAGAAACAACACCGTGGAGCAAGCGGCGCACAGCGCCAGGGAGGCCGACATCGACTTGCGTGAGGCGCAGCTCGGTGTTGCCGTTGCTGCGCAATTCAACGAGGTCGACATCATTGACGCGCACGACCTTGCGCCCACGGATATCAATGATTTGCTGGTCGAGTAAATCCTTTTGCACTGCGAGCCAGGATTCATTGGGCTCATAAAGCTGCAGCGCGCGTTCGCTGACATTGAGGCGAATCTCGCCAACCGCAACGGTAGCGATCTGGTCGTGACGCGCTACGAGGGGGGGGAAATGGCCGCGAGTCAGCAGAAAATGGGAAATACGATTGGGTTGGTCCGCGGGCTCAATGAAGAACTCGCGGACACGCCCAACGTAGTTACCTTGCAGATCGTAGGCTTTCGAGCCCATCAGTTCAGTTGCGTACAGTTCCATAAGGTGTTCCTTAGGCGTCCTGGTGCTACGGGCGCGAATTCCATAACAAAAAGCCCGCAAGCCTGGTGACAGGCTGCGGGCAAGTTCCTAGGCGAAATGGACTTGCCGTTAGCCCCGGGCAACCCTCCCGCGAGGCGAATTTTTCCCGACACCCTTGGTAGCGGCGGCTTGCACCGGGGCAGAAGGTACGCCCGATAAACTCACGAAGATGTGGTTACAGCTGAAACATCTTCGTATTTGGCTGGCGGGGACGCCGCCAGGCTCAGGTTCGAGTTCGCCGCTTAAGTGCATCGAGAGAGAATTTGCTCCGTACTGATAACCCGGAAAAGCAAGGTCAGGCATGCGGCGGGGTTTACAGCCTTCAAAAAAAAAGCGCGCGCGC
>Ga0210384_10004474_pt1 | contig 15587 bp, 10 predicted proteins | sample IncBWH2MmetaG_FD_160574 | JGI IMG/M metagenome (GOLD analysis project Ga0210384, IMG submission 160574) | Forest soil microbial communities from Barre Woods Harvard Forest LTER site, Petersham, Massachusetts, United States - Inc-BW-H-2-M | ecosystem: Environmental > Terrestrial > Soil >...
TATCGTCGAGGCCATGAAGGTTGAGGGTGTCTATTTGCTCGACCGCGAGATGGATCCCGACCACAATCGCTGTGTGATTACGCTGGTCGGCAATCGCGAAGCCATTGCTGAAGCGGCCATTCGCGGCGTGGGCAAAGCTGCCGAGCTAATTGATCTGACCCAGCATCAGGGCGCGCATCCTCGTCTCGGAGCGGCCGACGTGATTCCGTTTATCCCGATTGAAGGCGTTACCATTGAAGATTGCGTTGCCATCTCCCGCTATGTGGGTGAGGAGATATGGAAGCGCTTTCGCATTCCGGTTTATCTCTACGAAGCCGCCGCAACCAGCCCGGAGCGGCAAAATCTGGAAAACATCCGGCGCGGGCAGTTCGAAGGCTTGCGCGATGAAATTGCCACGAACCCTGCGCGCCGCCCCGATTTCGGCGAGGCGCAACTGCATCCTACTGCAGGCGCAACTGTCGTGGGAGCGCGAAGGTTTTTGATTGCCTACAACGTTTTTCTGAACACCCCTGACGTCGAGATCGCGAAGAAAGTAGCCAAGGCGGTACGTTTTTCTTCTGGCGGACTGCGTTTTGTAAAGGGTGCGGGTTTCCTGGTGCGTGGTCTGGCGCAAGTTTCCATGAACCTGACCGATTTCGAGCAGACGCCGATTGCCCGCGTCTTCGAATTCGTAAAAAGGGAAGCGTCGCGCTACGGAGTCGCCCCCGTCAGCAGCGAGATCGTTGGTCTGGTTCCTAAGAAGTCTCTGGAAGATGCGGCAGAGTGGTTCTTGCAGATTGAGAACTTCGACTCATCTTTGATTCTGGAGAACCGGCTCTCGGCGGTCATGTCCGGCAAAGTGGCGGTTGGGGGCTTGCGGGCTGGAGCGGAGCCGTTTATCGAGCAGCTTGCCGCCCCCACCGCTGTCCCGGGTGGGGGAAGCGCCTCGGCCATGGCTGGAGCCATGGCCGCAGCCCTCGGACACATGGTTGCCTCCATGTCACGCGGCAAAAAAAATTATCTGCAGTATGAGCGTGAGCTTAGCGAGGCTGTAGCCCGTCTGGCCCAGCTTCGTGAAGAACTCAAGACCGCGATTGAGGCCGACGCCGAATCTTACAAAGCCGTTGTCCAAGCCTACAAGGCTGCCAAAGATTCAAAAGACGGCGAGGCTGCCGTCAGTCTGGCTCTCAAAGGAGCTACCAATGTACCGCTGGCGGTTGCTGAGAAGAGCCGTGAAGTAGCGAGGATTCTGGAATCACTCAAGCTGATTACCAATCCGAAGATGGCCTCCGATCTTACGGTCGGTGCGGCTCTGGCCCAGGCGGCCGTAGAAGGTGCGCTGGCCAACGTGGAGATCAACCTCGAATCTCTCACCGATCAGCAGTTTATCGGTGAAGTTCGGGCCAAAACGGCGGCTTTAATTCGCTAGATACGTAATATCCAACCAAAACCGTCACCTTCACATCGAAATGAGTGAGCCAAATACATGTTGAATATAAGGTATTTGTGTGAAGTAAGGGCTGAATCCATGTCAAAATAGATAGCACGAGTTGCGAAACCAGCCCGCAGAGAGGTTGTTGTGAGATACAATTTCGGTAAGCCACTTTCAATCATGAATCGAACCTTATTTGTCGCCATACTGTTTGCGGCTGCTTCCGTTTCAGCGGGTGCGGCTGCTCTGGGAAGTACCGCACGCAGCGTGATTCCTTCTGAAGTGCAGCAGATTATCTCCGTGGACTACCGCCAGGTCATCAACTCCCAAACTGCCACTGAGCTGCACGACCGGGTTTTGCCGGACAACTTGAAGCAATTCGAGACCGCGCTGAAAGGCGTAGGCATTGATCCGCAGCGCGATATTGATCAACTGACCTTTGCCGCCTTCCGCGACAAGGGCGATCTTCGCATGGTGGGCGTGGCCCAGGGACAATTCTCCCTCAAGAAAGTCATCGCCCGTTTAAAAGTACGTAAAGTTGCTCCTACGAAATTCCATACTGCTTTTCTGTATCCCATGGGAAACGGCATGAACATGTCACTGCTGGATGAGAACACTTTGCTCTTTGGTGATCCGTCGGCAGTGAAGTCAGGGCTCTCGGCTCGCGATGGCGATATCCAGAGCTTGAACTCCAACTCGGAAGTTCTTGATCTTATGCCTGCGGTGGATGCCGGCGCCGTCTGGAGTGTACTCGACTCCAAGGGCACGCAAACCATGATGAACTCGGCCATGGGCGATGTTGCCAACTTGGCTGAGTACCAGACACTCAGCAAACGCCTGCGCTCCTCGCGTTATGTCATGAACTTCGGCAGCGGAGTGAATTTTGATCTGGATGTGATCACCGCTGACAGTATGACCGCGGCAACGCTCTCACTCTGGCGCGCGTGGGCATGACGTTCAGAAGAACGCAGGCCACCGGCGTGGAAAAGACTGCGCTGGAAAACATGACCGTCGATTCCGACAGTAACCAGCTCAAATTCCACTTCAAGACCGACGAGAAGCAATTTCAATCGTTGCTGAACTCAGATCTGTTTGCCGCAATGATCCGTTAGGATTGGTTTGTTTGCGGGAAGAATTTCCCTTCGTATTCCCTTCTATAATTACAGAGTACTATGCTCGATGAACGCAAGCAGCGCGAGCGCCAGATGCAAGAGGAGGGAAGACTTCCTCCCGGCCAGGCGCTCACTTTAAAGTGGCCGGTCCTGCACTACGGATCGGTGCCCAAGTTTGATCCTGCGACTTGGGATTTTCGCGTATGGGGTTTGGTTGAAAAGCCCTTGCGGTTTACTTGGAGCGAATTCAACGCCCTTGCCAGACTTCACACTACAAGTGATTTCCATTGCGTGACTCGCTGGAGCCGCTTCGAGAATGCCTGGGAGGGAGTCGCTTTTGGCGAAATTCTAAAGTTAACCCAACCCAAGCCTGCGGCAAAGTTCGTGATGATACACGCAGAAGAAGGCTTCACTGCAAATGTGCCTCTCGCCGATCTCCAACACGACAACGTCTTGTTGGCCACGCATCACGATGGCCAGCCGCTCACGCCCGAGCATGGATATCCGCTGCGCCTGATCGTGCCGCATCTGTATGCCTGGAAATCCGTTAAGTGGGTCCGCGGACTGGAGTTCATGGAGCACGACGCCCCCGGCTTCTGGGAGCAAAACGGATATCACATGTACGGCGATCCCTGGAAGGAACAGCGTTACAGTTTGGGCTAGGCGGCACATTCTCAGTGATACAAAGGGTGAGAAAAAACCCGGCGCTTCGATTCCGATTTATGAAATGCAGATTTTAGACTGCAGACTAAAGTCATATAGTTGAGAAGCACGTTGTCATCGGCCCACGTGCGTCTTGCGTTGCGGTATAATCCCTCCGGCTTGGATTCACCTCGCAGGATCCAGGCGTAGAAGCGCCCTTCTTTTGACCCTCACGAACAGCGGGGAATCTCTGGCTTACGGTCCCCGGCTCTTTATTGACGGCTAGCCCGGTGGTCACTCGTGTGCTACCAATCGGTCTGCCGTTCCAACCACAACCCCCCATTCCAGCAAACCAAGGAGTTGCTCATGAAAGCCAAAAGCAAACATCTTCGCCATAAAATCCAAAACTTTCTGGAAACATTGTGGAACAATCCAACCCAACCGAAAGAAGACACGGGTGTCGCCCGCAGAGACTTTTTGAAGTGGAGCGCGTTGGCTGGTACAGGCGCATCTATCGCGGGAGCATTGTCGGCCCCCGCGGTCCTGCGCGCAGAGACCCGTACCGATTCCGATGACGTCCCCACCCGATTCAATGAAGCCACCGTCGCAGAGTTACAGGCTGCGATGGCATCAGGCGAGACCAGCTCTGCCGAGCTGACACATTTTTATCTCAGGCGCATCAGAGCACTGGACAAGGATGACCAGGATGGCCCTGGAGTGAACTCGATCATTGAGGTGAATCCCGACGCCCTTGTCCTGGCACACGCGGCGGATGAGTTGCGTGAGCAGGGAAAAGTCTTGGGGCCTTTGCACGGCATTCCTGTGCTGCTGAAGGACAACATTGATACCGGCGACAGGATGCAGACCACCGCCGGCTCCTTCGCACTGGCCGGGGTTCCTGCGGTGCAGGACTCTACCGTGGCCGCAAAGCTGCGCGCCGGTGGCGCTGTGATTCTAGGTAAGACCACCCTCAGCGAGTGGGCCAATTTTCGCTCATTCAACTCTATCAGCGGATGGAGCGGGCGTGGTGGGCAGTGTAACAATCCTTATGGGATTGCTCGCAACCCCAGCGGCTCCAGCTCCGGGTCAGCCGCGGCGGCATCAGCCAATCTCACTGCTGTCTCGCTTGGCACGGAAACCGATGGCAGCATCGTTTCGCCGGCTTGCGTAAGCGGCGTGGTTGGGATCAAGCCGACCGTCGGTCTGACGAGCCGGGCTGGGGTTGTGCCGATCTCGCACACGCAGGATACGGTTGGACCGCACGCCCGCACCGTTGCTGACGCGGCAGCCGTGCTCAGCGTAATTGCCAGTCATGGCCCCGATGGCCGCGATCCCGCTACTGGAGGTGTTCCTCTGGGATGGCGGGGAAGATTTACCCGGCCTGCGAATCTCCCCACGGACTACACGCAGTTCCTCAATCCCAACGGGCTGAGCGGCACGCGCATTGGAGTGACACGGGCGGGACTTAACGGCTTTGATCCCAACGCTCCCACTCCGCAAAGCGTTTTGAATCTCTTCGAGAATGCAGTCACAGCAATTCAGGGTGCGGGCGCGACACTCGTGGATCTTGAGGCGCAAGGCTTCACCTTCCCGCCTGGCAATGGCGAATTCCTGGTGCTGGTGTTCGATTTCGTCAGCGATCTGCGGAACTACTTTGCCACTCGCGTAGGTGTTCCTATGGCCGGCAAGACCCTGGCTGACGCCATTGCCTTTAACAATGCCAACGCAGCAGTCGAAATGCCGTTCTTCGCGCAGGAGATCTTCGATCTGGCCCAGTCGCTTGCCACTGGTCCAGATGATCCCCAACCTGCCTTTGGTGGCATGACCTACAACCAGGCGCTGGATATTGATCGCCTCGCTACTGTGAATGGCATTGACCTGGCGCTAAGCAAGTTCAGCCTTGATGGTATCGTGTCGGCGACCGGCACGACCGCCTGGCCTACGGACCTGATCTTTGGCGATCGCTTCTTTTTCGGTACGTCGAACCTTGCAGCAATCGGCGGCTATCCCATCATCAACGTGCCCCTGGGGAACCTGTTTGGTCTACCCATGGGAATCAGCTTCTTTGGTACGGCTTTCAGCGAACCCACGCTCATCAAGCTGGCTTCCGGCTTCGAGCACGCGACCAAGGCGCGCATCGTGCCGCAGTTCCTGGACGATCTGCCGGCGGGCAAGCATGTTGATCCAAACAGCAAACCCGTTGATCGTAACTCATCAACACCCCGTCGCCGCGACGACGCAGTCGAGCAGCGCCGGCCTCACCATATGTAACTTTAAATTTATTTAAAACACCGTGGCGGAGCAGGAATGACCTGCTCCGTCACAATTTTTGGCCTGACTGCACTCTTAGCTAGGGTCGGCTGAGCTTTATGGTTTTCCGTATAAACAAAACATGAATTGCTTTTTATTAATTTTCCATGAATGCCAAATTTCTGTGGGCTTTTAATAGTGCCATCTGCTACATTCATAAATCAGGCTCAACTTACTAAAAATGTCAGGACGACCTACCTTTGCGCTTACGAGATTCGCTTCTGTTACTTTGCACAGCAATGCTGTTGTGCCTTGCTCTGTCTGCGCAGACTTCTAAGCCTTCTTCTCAAAGCACCGAACTCCCACAGGCCCCGAATCCAAATATTCCGGACACAAATGCTCCGAGTTCGAACGTGCCAAGTCAAGATTCAAAGCAAGAGAAGAGCGCCGATCCCAGCGATCCCCCTACGATCTTTGGGCACTCCAAGCCTGACTGGCTATGGGTTTCCGGACAGGCCAACATCATCTGGCAAGGACATTTCGCCTTTCACGCGCCTTATTCCGCGCCGGGCAGCCTGAGACCCAAAGGCGAACTCACCAATTCTCGCGTTTTCACTCTGTACACGGGAGTGCGCCTCGCCAAGGGAACTGAATTTCTCTTCGACATTGAAAGTGCCGAAGGACGAGGAATCAGCGACGCTCTGGGACTGGCCGGCTTTACCGATCTCGATGTGGTTCGTAACCCTGCGTTGGGTGCTGCTCCGTATATTGCGCGCATGATGCTGCATCAGGTCATTCCTCTCAGCTCCAAGATGGTTGAGTCGGAGCGCGGGCCATTTTCTCTGGCCACGGAATTGCCGGAGCGCCGCCTTGAAATCAATGCCGGGAAAATAAGCGTCGTTGATTGGTTCGACACCAATTCTGTCGCCAATAGCAGCCATGATCAATTTTTGAACTGGACGATTGACAACAACGGTGGCTACGACTACGCCGCTGATACGCGCGGCTACACCTACGGAGTTCGCGTGGAATATCAGGACCGAGATTGGGCGCTGCGCTTTGCTGAGGCGCTCATGCCAAAAATTGCCAACGGCATTGATCTCGATTGGAACCTACGCCTCGCCCGCGCGGAAAATATCGAATTCGAACTGCGGCGTTCGGCTCTCCCCAGACGGGCGGCAGTATTTCGCTTTTTGACGTATGTGAATCATGCCAACATGGGCAGCTATCAGGAAGCCATCGGCGCCTTTCTGGCAGGGAAGGATCCGGTGCCCGATGTTACTGCGCACCGTCGCAAGGGGCGTATCAAGTACGGCTTTGGTATCAGTGCTGACCAGGAAGTTTCCACTGATATGCGCGTCTTTGGACGTTGGGGCTGGAACGAAGGCAACAACGAATCCTTTGCTTATACCGAGGTCAATGAGACTATCCTGTTGGGCGCCGACTATAAAGGCATTCCCTGGGGACGCAAGTTTGACCGGGTGGGGCTGGCCTTTGTGAGCAATGGCATCTCGAAGGCGCATCAGCAATATCTGAAGCTGGGTGGTCAGGGGTTTTTGTTGGGAGACGGAAATCTGAATTACGGACGCGAAAATATCACTGAGGTCTATTACAATCTTCACCTTTGGCGCGGGATATTCAGCTCACCTGAGCTGCAATACGTTGTTAATCCCGGCTATAACCGCGATCGTGGCCCAGTTGTAGTTCCCGCATTGCGGATGCACGTAGATTTTTAATAACGAACACCGGACCATCGCATGACTGAGCCCACGTTACAGGAACCCGGAAAAGTCACTAAGGTTTACAGAAAGGTCTTCAAAAAAAGACCGTTCTTCAGCCTGATGCAGTTCCGTCTGCTGGCTTTTTTTGCGGTCCTGGGTCCCGGATTTATCACCGCCAACGTGGATAACGATCCAGGTGGCATCCTTACCTATTCCCAGGCGGGAGCGAAGTTCGGCTATACGCTTCTCTGGACCCTGATTCCCACCACCATTGCGCTGATGGTCGTGCAGGAAATGGCTGCGCGCATGGGAGTGATTACCGGCAAAGGACTCTCTGACCTGATCCGGGAGAATTTCGGAATACGTGCGGCTGCATTCACAATCCTGGTCCTGGGCATTGCGGATTTCGGGAACATTGTTGCTGAGTTTGCCGGTCTGGCCACCGGCATGGGCATTTTTGATGTGAGCAAGTATCTGGTAGTTCCCGCTGGTGCGGCCCTGGTCTGGGCGGTGGTGGTCAAGGGCAGTTACAAGCCGGTCGAGCGTATTTTGATTTTGTTCTCGCTGATTTATTTTGCCTATCCTATATCGGCTTTCTATGCGCATCCCGATTGGCACAAGGCGCTGCACGATACCATTGTTCCCACGTTCAGCCGCAACTCCGAGTATCTGGTGATGGTGGTTGGCCTGGTGGGCACGACCATCACCCCATGGATGCAGTTTTATCTGCAGGCCTCGGTGGTGGAAAAAGAAATCCCGAAAGACAAATACCATCTGTGCCGTCTCGACGTTTTCCTGGGCTGCATCATCACCGACGTGATTGCCTTTTTTATTGTTGTGGCCTGCGCCGCGACATTGCACGTCAAGGGCCTACACGACATCACGGACGCCAGCCAGGCAGCTAGAGCCTTAGCTCCTCTGGCGGGCAAATTTGCCGCACTCCTGTTTACCGTCGGCTTAGTCAATGCTTCACTGCTCTCGGCAGCCATCCTTCCACTGGCCACCGCCTACAACATTTGTGAAGGTTTGGGAGTGGAATCTGGGGTCAACAAGAAATTCTCGGAAGCGCCGGTCTTCTACTGGCTATATACGCTGTTGATTGCCGGCGGAGCAGGAGTTGTCCTGATTCCCAGGTTGCCGCTCATCAAGGTCATCATTTTTTCCCAGGTCGCCAACGGAATTCTTTTGCCTTTCGTGCTGGTTTACATGCTGATTCTCGTCAACAAGCGCGAACTAATGGGTGAGCATAAGAATTCCGTCTTCGCCAACGTAATTGCCTGGAGCACAAGTGTCGTCATGATCTTACTTACGATTGGCCTTATCTGGACAACCGTTACGGGCTGAGCGCGCATATCAATTCGTTGGACAAACAGCATGGATTTGATCCACTTTCTCTTGTATCTTTTTGCCGCATTTCTTCTGGGGTCCGCCATTGGCGCGGAGAGGCAGTGGCACCAGAGGATGGCAGGACTGCGCACCAACGCGCTCGTCTCTACCGGGGCGGCGTTGTTCGTGACCATCTCGCGTCTTTTGCCGACTGGTGCCGGCTCGTTGCAGATAGCCGCCCAGGTCGTCTCTGGCATCGGCTTTCTTGGTGCAGGCGTGATCATGCGTGAAGGCTTGAGCGTGCGCGGGCTGAATACTGCAGCTACTCTGTGGTGCTCTGCCGCGGTGGGCTCGCTGTGTGGCTTCGGTTATCTGCGGGAGGCAGCGATTGGGGCCTCAGCGGTGCTGCTCGCCAACATCGGCTTGCGCCCCATCGCTCTCAAGATTGACCGCCAGCCTACGGGTGCAAACGGCTCCGAGACCCTATACCTGTTTCGCCTCACCTGCCGCAGCGATAGTGAAGGACATGTCCGCGCCCTTTTGCTGCACGCAGTTCAGGCGCTGCCCATGGCCTTGCAGGCTTTGCAGAGTGAAGATGTTGATCCCGCCGGCAAGGTCGAGGTCCGCGCGACATTGTTGAGCAGCGGCCGTCAAGATGCTTTGCTGGAGCAGATTGTTGGCCGGCTCAGCCTGGAGTCTGGCATCACCGCCGTTAGCTGGGAGGTGGTTGGCGGGGAAGCAGAGTAAAGATTGTTGTTACCTCTTTAGTTACCTTCGCCAGCCGGTCAGATGAGGAAAAGTGGGGGTACTTGCTGGTAGTGTCTGAGGCGCGCTGGGAAGTCACAGGAGCCTCGTCATTATTGAGGAAAGTGACTTTGGGTCGAGGGACCAGCTGAGCAGTCCGAATGTTTACTTATATGCAAATAACGCTGAATGTTATTCCAGTGGTTGCGGGTTTGCGATGCTCAGAAATCGCGATTGGCGATTGAGTTGTCGATTAAGTTGTCAAGGAACTGAGGGCGCAAAAAGATCCGCCGGCATTCTCGAATGCCAAGACTTAATGATGAACCGTAGTTCCGAGAAAGTCAGCATTTTAGTGCCAGAGTGATATCACAAAAGCAGCTCCGGGCTTCCGTATCGTCTGCATCCGGGGCGCACCATTTTCTTGACTCCATTCTCGTACATCGGACTCTAGAGCTGAATCAGCTTATTGCTTCATGAGTTCCACGCGCCGGTTCTGGGCCCGGCCGATTTCAGTATCGTTGCTGGCGACGGGCTTGGTGGCGCCATATCCTGCCGTGTTCATTCGCGATGGATTGATTCCTGCCGATTGCAGATAGCTCTTGACTGTCGCAGCCCGCTTTTCCGAAAGGTCCTGGTTGTGCTGTGGCGTGGAGGTTGAGTCCGTATGTCCCTCGATGGTGATCTTCCAATCCGGCTTCGCCTTTAAGATAGACGCGATTTTATCGAGCGTCGGTTTGGATTCCGCCTTGAGTTGATCGGAGTCGGTATCGAAGTTAATGCCATAGACACGGGCTCGCCCAAACTGCTCCAGGTCTTTGATCAACTGTTGCTCCAGGCCGCCCGCCCAGTGCGCACAGGAACCGATATCGCTGCTCTTTTTGGGACCAATCAAGATCCGTTCGCTGTTATCGGTATTCATTCCCTCCCACCACACACCGATGGCCTGCTTGCCGTCAGGGGGGAGCACCATGATTGCCGAACCCATCTCCTTGATCTCGTAACCGCTCTTTTCAAACCATGTAAATTTCCCGATGTGGCCTTCGACGCCGCCTTTGATCAGGCCCTCGCGGCTTTCGTAACAGCCGGTGAGGAATGTTCCCTCCTGTTTCACATGAAAACCGCCGGTAAAATCGAAATCATAGGTGCCGCTGAGATCGGGCATGGGCGTGTGCGTGAGCTGTGTTCCGTAGGCGCGGAACTCGTTGAGTTCGATTGTGTTGTCAGGATCGGAGCTGTGATTGTTCTTAACCGTCAGGCGCACCCAGCGTCCCGGGACCTCTGCCGACACCGGGAAGCGCTGGTCATCTGTGCCTTCTTTCAGCGAAACCTCGGCGATCTTCTGAAACCCGTCATTCTCACTGGCGTCTGACATCTCGACGCTGATGTCTTTTGCGCCGCACCCTGTGAACTGGGAATCAGTCGATTGATTATCAAATGCAATGGTCTTTAGTAGCGTCTTCTCGGGAAGAGCAATGACGATGGTCTGCGGACTGGTCGTTCCGCGGGCCGTTGCCCACTTACTCCGCGGATTTTCGTCCAACAGCGCGTAGGCAGACTCGGAATCCATCCATTCGCTTGGTCTCTTCACGATATATGCGCCGGCGGAAAGCGCGACCAGGCTGATTTCGTGCTGTTGTGTGCTCTCTGCCGTCCCGGTCTGCGATGAAGCGCCCGCTTGACCGGCGGTTGAGGAAGGCTGCCCAGACGCACCGCTTTGCACTGGGGTGCCGGCCTCTTCCCCTGCGTTTTTCTTCGCGCAGCCAGGCAGGAAACAAAACAAAGCAACACAAACGAATGCGACCCATGGCCGGGCCCGCAATCTCTTTATCTCAATCACTTTTTCTGCTCCTTTGTGCCAGGTGTGCAATCAGAGGTCTCGGTGAGCGATTTGAAGATTTGTTCGCTTGCCAGGGCTTTGATCCTGTCGCGAATCTCCTGCTGGTCTACATCTTCCATTTTCTTGATGCGATCGTCGAAGCTCTTCTTGTTGCTATACATCTTGCCGTTGAGCGAATCGATGGCATCGGAAGGATAGGGATTTCGCGTCTGCAATTGCCCCAATTGCTGGAAATACTTTGCCATATAGTCGTTCTGCTCGTCGTAGGCCTTGGCCTCGATCGTATAAGCATCCACCAGCGCCTTGAACCGGGATTCGATGTCACTATCGAATTTCTCCCATCGAGTCATCGCCTGCTCGAGCCTTGCCATCTCACTTTCGGTCGAGTATCCGCGCTTCCCCACCACTCCCAGTAACTGGTTAAGCGCCTCGACATGGTTCTTGTAAAAGCCTTCGCCGGACTCAGTCCAGGCTGATCCGATACCGCTTTTCCCCCAAGGATCAGCGCTGCTCATCGAAGAGGTTACCCCTTTGGCTTTGAACGCGGCCTGCAGGGTTTGCACCGCACCCTCGTAGTAGAAGGCATCGCTCATCAACTTTCTGCGCTCTTCGATGTGTTTAATTTTCTTCTCGATGCTGTCTTTTGCGGTGGCCAGGTCCACTCTGCGGCATGAGAAGATTTCGTTTGGAGGTAATATCGGCTGCTCGACGTTGGTATCTGCCTCGAAGATTTGGTCGGAAATCTTGCCGTCCGCCGCAAATTGCTTCTCAGCTTTTTCCATGATTTTCAGAAGATCCTCTTTTGGAAGATCCGCCGAACGGCCATCCGAATACCCACTGAAGGTACCGTTCCCGCGACTCAGATGCCACTGGCCCTTCCCTGGGGACTGGCTCAGAAGAAATTCAATAACCTTGCCATCCTTCTGGAAAAACCATACTTGTTCGCCACGATGAGGGGAATCATTTATATGGAGCTCACGAACTCTCCCATCTTTGTCTGTCCATTCTTCACGCGTGACGTGCGGGTATGGATCGTAATACGTGGTCAGTGTTCCACCTTTTCCGTACCTGTTATCGGTATCGGTGACGCGGCTCATTTTCTGTTTTTCCTGGCCGGTGATCGTTCCCTGAAACACGAGCCAGAGGATACCCAAAGCCAACGCTGTTCCTATTTTTTTCATAGCATCATGCCTTCTTCATGTGGAGATCAAGCAACATCGCTTCGTCCATCTCACTGGCGCTTGAACGTGAACAGATAGAGCAAGTTGGGGCCAACCGAGTGCTTGATAACCAGGGTTCCTCCGCTACAGGTGTAGTTCAAGTTGTAGCCCGTAATATGTCCTCCGCCGTAAAACACGAATCCGAGGCCGCTCAACAGCCCGCCGGTAGTTTTTCCGGTGCGTGAATCAGTGATCTTCGAGCTGGTGGCGGAGCTTTGCACGGTTCCTACGGTCAGCGATCCATTTTTTGCGGAAATGTAAGCGCTTGCCGTGCCGGTATAAATCGTGCTGTTCACGACCTGTCCTGGGAGGTTGAGCTGCTCGATCGGCTGCATGCCGCTGTAGTTGATCGTCGCCAGTCCATTCGTGCCGATGGTCAGTTGAATTCCCGAACCGCCACGCTTGGGTGCCACGGGCGAACCGTTGGTTACCGACTGCGAGAGCCATTTCCCAGCCAGGCAAGCATCGCTTCCACCGCACTCCGGCCAGAAAGCGCCGATGACGCCCTGTGATGCGCCCTTGGCATCAATCAACCAGACCTCCCACTTTCCATTCCCGCCTGTGGTGCACAACTGCGGCGGAGACGAAGCGCTAACGCCCTTCACCGGAGCGCTGAACTGTGCAGGAACACCGCTTGTGAGCACTCGCTTGAACAAGAGTGCGGCCGGCGCAGACGAGAGAGTGCGGCGCAATGTGATCGCAATAGGAGTGCCGCCCGGGCCGGTACATGGGCTGATGCTGGCGACCGCAGTATCACTGTTTTCACACAATCGCTGCGGGCCAGGAGCAGCCCCGGGAGTTGGACCAATAGACCCCGACGAACCAAGGTCTCGGCAGTCAGGCCAAAAAGCACCGATCTTGCCCTGCGATCCGCCGGCCGAATCTACCAGCCAGACTTCCCAGCGTCCGCTTCCACCAGTGCACAGCTCGGGCGGCGTTGCCGCAGTCAGGCCGGTGAGTGGAACAATCACTTGCGCGGGAACGCCGTTCGCTACCACCCGTTTAAACAACAATGTCTTGGGAGCCGATGCCAGTTTTCGGCCCAATGTCACTGTGACCGTGGTTCCCGCTGGCCCGGTACATGGACTGATGGTTGCCACAGGGTTGTCATTGTTCTCACACAATCTTTGGGCTGAGGCAGGAGTGGACGCGATAAAGAAGTGCGCCAGAGCACAGCCGAGGATAGCGGCAAATACCGCTGAAGCCTTCGCTTGAAAAAGACGTCCTGGAGTGGAGATTGACATCGTCAGATCATCCTCTATACTTGAATTCCTTTTTTGGACTTAAAGGGGGGAGGGCAAGATTATACACCCGAGATCAAGCCGGCCCTCCACCGATTCTTCAACACCTGATTAACGTACGAAAGCAAATGAAGGCTGGATCGGTTAGCGATTCAAAATATAATGATGTGATACACGAGGCATTTTGACAGGGGTCTCGATCCAGTCGTTGAGGGCTGCGCCAAACCCGGCCATGAGCGCGAATGGCGTCACCAATTGGAGCGCTCTTTTGCTGATGAGGAGTTGACCCGAACTTAACGCACCTTTCCGTTCTTGCCGAACGTGAGCACGACGACAGTCCTGTTCACCAGCTTGCCGTGCAGGGTAAGCGGCCGGTACTTCCATTGCTTCACGGCATCAGTCGCTGCGCTATTGAGCAACGGATTGCCCTCAATGACTTTCACGTCTTGCACTGTACCGTCGTCGTTGAGCGTCACATCCATTGTTACGTCGCCATGCACATGCTGGCTGGCAGCCTCCGAAGGATAGGGCGGAAGAACCTTTGTTTCCAGCTTCGGCAACGGCTGGTGTGATACCGGAATGGTGAGTGACATTCCGTAAGGGAGCGCGTTCGGGTTGGTCACCACATCCCGGTTCGCTTCGAAAATCCATACCCACTTCTTTTGATCGCTATACACGAGCTTTGCGATCCCTCTAAGCGTACCGCCGTCGGCGGCTTCGCCGACGCTATACGTGAACGGCTTCATTCTCACGACGTACTCAACTGGCGCTTTCATGGGAGCCGCGGCGTATTCGCAGCAGCCGCCCCAGTTGCCAATTTCCAGCCGAATATCCAACCGCGCGGCCTTGCCCGCGCTAACTTCCACACCTTTCACGATCGTCGTCTTGAACCCGATCGCCTCTGCCTTAACGTCGTATTTGCCGCCTACCAGATCTTTTGCCGTGTACTGCCCAGTCTCGTCGGCTTTCAGAGTGACGGCAAGATTCGTGACAATGTTCGTAATCGTAATCGTCGCGTTCGCCACCACAGCCCCGGACGCGTCCGTCACAGTCCCGCCGAGCGTACAACACTTTTCCTGATCGCCTCCTACTTGTTGCATCGGAGCAGGTGTTTGCTCCGCCATCCCCTGGCCGGTCGACAAGGTGGCTTGCACTCCTATCGCCAGTACGGCTGCCGCAACTTGGCGACCCAATCGGAATCGCGACGCGCTTCCTGCGGAAATGGTTCGACTTGGCAAACGGAATTCGTCCAGCTCGGTTTTCAATCGCAGCCCCTGCAATAGAAACTGATTCCGCGCGCGCACCTCCCGTTCCTTCAGCGCATGGACCTTTCGCAGGGCGTCGGCATCCATCTTTCCCACCCCCGACGCGCTCAATTCGATCACTTCCTCCAGAAGATTAAGCGTGTCGAGATTCACCGCCCGCACCCAAGCGTGTGCCCGCTCGCACAAGTCGTCACGGCCGTGAAACCGTTTCCGCACTGCGATCATGTGATCGAGTCCAATCGTCTTCTGCATCAGGCTACCGTCGCCCCAGCTGCGGTCGTAGAACAGATCGAGCGATATCGTGCAGGCGAGATCCGCCACCGGATCGTACATGCTGTATTCCCGCGCGCGATAGTCGCCTCGCGCTCGTCCCAGCGCGATCATCCGCTTCTCCAGAGGCGTACCTGCATAGATTTCGGCACGGCAAAAGTTCAGTGGATTCCCCGCAAACCTTCGCATGAAGGCAAGGTCGGCCCGCAGCGTGTTTAAATTCGCATCTGGATTGAACGTCATGATTGTGAACTGGGCCGAAATGTCCAGTTCCCCACAGATATCGAGAGCGCGGATCGATTGCCCCACGGTCTGATGCCGATCCAATGTGAGAAGGCCCATCTCCGTGGCCGATTCGATCCCCATGAAAATACGCACCAACCCCATTTCCTTCAGCCGGCTCAGCACGTCCCGATTCGCATCCGCCGGGCGGCACTTGACGAGTAGTGCGATATCGTCCATGCCGCGGCTCTTGAAGGCCTTGTCGAATCCTTCGATTCGCGCCTGGTTATGCGCCACCGACGGTACCAGAAAATTGTCGTCGTGAA